>Ga0070670_100001330_pt1 | contig 19746 bp, 15 predicted proteins | sample KBSS63metaG_FD_64665 | JGI IMG/M metagenome (GOLD analysis project Ga0070670, IMG submission 64665) | Switchgrass rhizosphere microbial communities from Kellogg Biological Station, Michigan, USA - KBS S6-3 metaG | ecosystem: Host-associated > Plants > Roots > Rhizosphere > Soil ... | reverse complement strand
GCGACGAGCCACCCACTCGGCTCGCCGTTACCGTACGCCACCGGATCGATCGTCATGCCGACGAGTGGCTGCGCGCCAGGATTGGTGATGCTGATCGTCGCGGCCTGCGGTGCGTGATTGGCGCGTGTCGCGAAGCTCACGCTGCTCTTGTCGAGCGAAATGACCGGCGTCGGCGGCGGCGTCATCGTGAACTGGTTCGACGTCGCGCCGATGAGACCTTGTGCCGTGAAGGTCATGGTTCGCGCGCCGGCGACACCGGCGATCCCGAGATCCGTGAAAGTCGCCACGCCGCCGGTCGTCGGCACGGCCAAGGTTCCGGTCAGGGTCCCCCCACCGCTCTGTAACGCCGCGGTGACCGTTGCGGAGGCCGTCGATACCAGGTTGCCCGCCGCGTCCCGGATCTCAACGACCGGTTGCGCCGTCAACTGACCGCCGATCGTGCCGCCGATCGGCTGCGTTCGGAGGCCCAGCTGAAACGCCGGTCCAGGCGTCACGGTCACGGCGACTGAGGCGGACACCGTTCCGGCGCGCGCCGTGACATTGGTCGTCCCAACCTTCACGCCGGTGATCGACCCGAGCGCCACCGACACGATGGTAGGGTCGTCGGCGGCCCAGACGACGCTCGCCGAGATCGTGCGGCCGTCCTTGGCGGTCACCGTCGCCGCAAGGTTGGTCGTCACCCCGGACGCGAGGCTGATCGACGACGACGGCGACAGTGTGATGCCCGCCGGCGTGTTGTCTGTTGGTTTTGGTCCGGTGGAGTCGCCCCCGCCACCCCCGCACGCGGCGCCGAACATCGCGGCCGCGATCATCAACACGCTCGTACGACGCATTGCGCGAATTTGCCGCAAAACCGGCGATTCTCAAGGGCGCAAAGCGGTCTTAGAGCCGATTGACAACCGAATTAGCTCATTTGGGGTCTGACCCCCAATTCCAAAACGGGGTCTGACCCCAATTTCAAAAACGGGGTCTGACCCCAATTGTGTGAAATGGCGCCTGGCTGCAACAAAAAACCACCAACTATTCGGAGCGGAGCGCGATCATTGGCTCGACACGCGCCGCGCGCAGCGCTGGGAAGAGAGCGGCGAGGACAGCGGCGCCCATCAGGACGAGCGCCGCGACGACGATCGAGAGCGGATCACCCGGCTTGACCCCATTGAGCTGGGTCTCGAGGAGCCCCGTCGAGAGATAGGCGACCACGATGCCGACGACGAGGCCGACAACGACCAGCCGCATCGCATCCAGGAGCACCAGGCGCAGTACCCGGCTCCGCTGCGCGCCCAACGCGATTCGCAGTCCGATCTCCCGCGTCCGACGCGAGATCGAGTACGTCATGAGGCCATAGAGCCCGATCGCCGCGAGCAGCAACGCCAGCACCCCGAACGCCGTCGCCAGCTGCGCGACCAGCCGCTCCTGGGCGATGAATCGCTCCATCAGCTTCGCCAGCGGGTCGACGCCGTCGATTGGAAGCGACGAATCGACGCTGACCACCGTCTTCCGAATCTGCTGCACGACGGCCGTGGGGTCGCCGACGGTACGCACGGCAAGCCGCAGTGAGCCCGGCTGCGCGACCTGCGAGGTATTTACGTAAGGCCGATACATCCGCCGCAGGTTGTCTTCCTTGATGCCGTTTTGATGGATGTCTGCAACGACTCCGACGATTTGCAACGAGAGCGAGTCCGCGCGAATAAAGCGGCCGACGGCCGGTTGGCCCGGGAAAAAGAACTTGGCGAACGACTCGTTGACGACAATCACGCCTTCCGGCTTGTTCTCGTCGGCGGCGGTCAGCTCGCGTCCCTCGAGCAGCCGGGTACCCGTCGCGGTGAAGTAGCCCGGTCCGACATGGTCATACGAGATCAGCGTGTCCTGGACCGATCGAGCGACAAACCCCGGGACCTGGAGCGACGTGCCATTGTCGCTACCGGAGAAGACGCCATTCTCCGAGAAACTCACCGCGCCGATGCCCGGAATCGCCGCGATCCGGTCGCGCAAGTCGTGCGCGAGACGCGCCAGCGCCGGACCGCGATAGCCGCGGGCCAGCACGTCGACGTCGACGATGATGAGATGATCGCGATCGACACCGATGTCCGTCGCCTGCGTATTCCGGAGGCTGCGTGCGAGCATCGTCGCGCCGACGAGGAGCACGACCGACAGCGTCACCTGCGACGCGATCAGTACCTTGCCGAGCGGCGCGCGCTGGCCCCCCCCTCGGCCGCCGAGTGAGCCGGAGAGCGACTGTGCTCCAGAACGAATCGACGACGCCAGATCGAGCCGCGACGCGCGCAACGCCGGCAACAACCCGAACAGCGCGACCGCCGCGAGCGACACGCCCAGCGTGAAGGCGAGCACAGTGAGGTTCATTCCAATGTCGAGCTGTCCCGCCGACGCGAGGCGGAGGAGCGTTCGGCTTCCCCACCAGGCGAACAGCAGACCGGCGGCAGCGCTGATGAACGCCAGGACCGCGCTTTCCGTCAGCAGTTGCCTGACAAGGCGCGAGCGCCCGGCGCCGAGCGCCTGACGAACCGAGAGCTCGCGTCCACGCGCGATCGATCGAGCCAGCATGAGATTGGCGACGTTCGCGCAAATGATGCACAGCAGCAGCGCCACGCCGATCATCAACGTCAGCAGCGGCGCCTGGAAGTTGACGCGAACTCGTGAAAGCCCTTTCGCGCCCGACTCGACGTAGTAAACCGGCTTGACGTCGAGAAATGCCTTGGCGTCCGACGGCGTCGCGTTACTGACGATCGCGCGCTGAAGAATGGTCGGCACCTGCTGCTTCGCCTGGCCGAGCGTCGCGCCGGGCTTGAGCCGGCCGAGCGCCAACAGCCAGGCGGCACTACGGTCGTCGAGCGTGCGCCGATTCGGATTCAGCGCGTCGGAGATCGCGACCGGAAGCCAGATGTCCGTGTAGATCCCGACGACTTCGCCGGTGAACCGCGGCGCGGCGACGCCGACGATCGTGATCCTGAGATTGTTGACCAGGATAGTCTTGCCGATGATGCCGGGATCATTGTGAAAGCGACGCGTCCAATAACCGTAGCTGATCGTCGCAACCGGCGCCGCGTCGGCGCCGCGCTCGACTTCCGTACCGAACGTTCGGCCGGCCGACGCGGGAACCCCGAGGACCGAGAAGTAATTTCCCGTGACGAAACGGCCGCGCGGATGTTCCAGCTCCTGATGCGCGCTGTCGATGCGCACGTCGAGCCGGCCGCTGCGCCCCGTGGCGACGACGTCGCTGAAGACGGTGTTCTCGCGCGCCAGATCCTTGTAGAGCTGGTACGAGAGCAGGTCCGAGCGCGGCGAGCCGATCGACATTCCGCCGGTGCGCCGCGGGTCGCCGATCGCGACCAGCGCATCCGGGTTCTTCACCGGCAATGTCGTAACGAGCAGCGCGTCGACGAGGGTGAAGATCGCCGTGTTCGCGCCGATCCCGATCGCCAGCGCGATGACGATGACTGCCGCGTACCCGATGTTGTGGCGAAGTGTTCGCAGCGCGAACGTCGTATCCTGCACGAGCTCCGTTATCAGATTCACACGTCGCATGGAGCGCTCCCGTTGCTGATCCATCGCGACGCACGAGTCGCGAACGGTGTTCAAGTCGCCGAACTGGCGGAGCGCTTCCTCGCGCGCGGCTTCGCGCGACCAACCGGCGTCGACGAGACGCCGAACGCGCATGTCCAGGTGAAAGGCGAGCTCGTCGTCCACGTCGCGATCGACGTGGGGTTTGAACGGAACTCGAAAAACGCGCCGCATGACAACCTTCCGCGTTACGCCACCGACGGCGAGGCGGCCGCCAACGCTTTTCCAACGGCCCGCGCATACCGTTCCCACGAGGAGACTTCGGCGCGCAGCTGCTGGCGGCCGGCGCGGCTCAGCTCGTAGTACTTGGCGCGCCGGTTGTTATCGGAGTAGCCCCACTCGCTCGTAAGCAGGCCGTTTTTCTCGAGGCGATGCAGCGCCGTGTACAACGGTCCTTCCTCGACGAGCAACTCGCCTTCGGTCACCACCTGGACCCACTCGGCCACCGCGTACCCGTGGCGCGGTCCCCAACTCAACGCCTTGAGGATGAGCACGTCGAGCGTGCCGCGGAGCAATCCGCCGTCGGGATTGAGCATCTTGTGTGCGCCCCCTCTGAACTAGAGGGGAAGTTGGATAACGGTCGTCAGAAACGCAAGGCCATCCGTCACCTGGCGCGGATCGAGCTTTCCATTACGATTCTCGTAACCTTCACGCGGACGGCTTCTTCATGCGAATGAGATGCATCGGTATCGCTGGATTGTGCGCCTTGTCGCTCGCTGGATCCGCCTCGGCCCAAAGGGGGCTTCCGATGCCGCCGCGCCGCTTCGGCATCACGCTCGGTGCGAACGAGGCCACCTTTAGCGGGAATGACATTGGTGACGTCAGCCGGCGAACCGGAGTGCTCGCCGGCGTGCTCGCCGTATTGCCATTCTCGCCCACGATCGCATTCGAGCCGGAGATCGCGTACTCGATGAAGGGCGCAAACGCGAGCGACGCGTCGCAGCCCGGGTTCTCCGGGAGCGTGACGGTGGGCTATGTGCAGATCCCCGCATTGATGCGCTTCGAGCTTGCCGCGGCGACTGTCGGACCCAAACCATTCATCTACGCCGGGCCCGCGCTCGCGTTCAAGACGAGCTGCAAATTCGAAGTTCACGGGCAGGGGGTCTCGGAAAGCACGAGCTGCGACGACGCCGACTCGAACGTGAACTCGACGGACTTCAGCCTGATTGGCGGCGCCGGAATCGCGTTCAACATGGGTGGGCGAACGATCGGGCTTGCTGCGCGCTACGATTATGGCTTGTCCAAAGTCTCGACGGCCACGAACCTCAAAAACCGCGTGCTCTCGATTCTCGCCACACTCGAGTTTCCGAGCGGTCGCTGATCGCCTCGACGAACCGTCAGTACTTCCAGCTTTTCACGTCCGCGCCTCCTGGCGCGGACTTGTCGACCTGGGCTGCCATCTTCGGGATCAGCTCACGGAGGCTTGGCCCCCAGCAGTGCGGCGCCATCGGTTGGAAAACGACCTCTCCCGTCCACGCCGGATTCTTGGCGGACTTTAGAAAATTCTCGAGCATGTGCACGCCCATGTTCAAGAAATACGTGTCCGCGTCGCCGACATAGACGTTGATCTTGTTCGCCACCTTCGGCCCGAGCGTCGGCCAGTTCGTCTCGAGGATGTTCCGCAGGTCGTAGTGCTCCTTCCAGTACGCGGCGACCTGGGTGTCGATCACGCCCGTGCGCTTGTCCCAGATCGGCGCCGGATAGCCGTCGGCGCCGACGGGACCGTACGTCGCTTCCCAGATGTCCCACTGACCGCTCGATCGCGAGTGGTCGCCCTGGACGAGCTCGTACCAGTTCTCGTCCTTCATCATCGTCTGGATGTTGCCGTCCGGCCGACGACTGTCGGGCCGATCGATTTTCGTCCAGCCCTTGTCGATCCAATACGCGTTGGCGTCGTCGTAGACGTTGACGATCTGGTGATAACGGAAATCGACGCCGTCCGGGCAGAGCGCCCATGTCCCGCCGTAGAAATCGGGATAGAAGACCTGATGCGCCAGCGCGATCCAGCCGCCCGTCGATCCGCCGGTGAGCAAGCGGGCCCACGGCTCGCGGATCGCGCGGAATTTCGTCTCGATCTCGGGAATCAACTCCTGGATGATCGCGTCGCCGAACGGCCCGTTGTTCGCCGAATTCACGCCGTACGAGTCGTCGTAGTAGGGCGACGGATGCTGCAACGTGACGAGAATCATTCGCGGAGTCCCGTCGGCCTCCCAGTACGACGTGAAGTCGCCGCCGCGTTGACCGCCGCGCCCGCCCGTTTGTCCGTAACCGCCCGGCGCGCCGAGCGAGAAGTGTCCCTGATCGTAGATGATCGGATACTTGGCGTCGGGATGTCGGTCGTAGTCCTTCGGCAGCAGGATGGTAGCCCCGAGGTATATGGGATGGCCCCACCATTTGGTGAGGATCTGGCTCTGGATTTTGATGCGCTTCACGTGCTCGTTATCGGCGGGAAGCGCCAGCGCGGGGACAACCTTGTCGGCGACGAGTCTGACCGGTTTGGATAGTTTCGGGTCAAACGTGATCTTGATCGGATCGCCGTAGAGATTGCCCGGCGAGCGCTGCCAATGTTGTCCTTCCCACTGGTCCATGTGCAGCCAGACCGTGTGGCCGTCCGCGCGGGCGAACTTCGTGTAGATGTTCACGAACGGCTGAACCCAATACTCTCCGGCCGGGATATCGCGCAGGTTCTGCACGGGGTGCCCGAACGTCTTCGCGTCGATCGTCGCGACCGCGCCTGGCGCCAGTTGGTCGATGTTCACGGCGAACAGCGGCACTCCCGTTTCGCCGGCTTGCTGAATCGGCGTCCGATTGGCGTCGCTCGTCTTGCTGATGGCAACGTACACGCGACCCGTGATCGCCTCGGCGTGCGCGGCTTTGGCGAATGTGATCTCGATGCGCGGAGACGCGACGGGAGTTTGCGCGACGGCGAGCGCCGGCGCGGCAAGAAGAATCGCGATTTTACGCATGGTCGTTCAGTAGCCGATGCCGAGAGTGAGTTGTCGTGCGCGCTCGTCGCTCGGGCCGAACGGTCCGAGTCCTATGCTGTCCGGGAAGCCGGTCGGGTCCTGATACATGCGGGAGAAGACGCGGTGTCGCCGCTCATCGGCTTCCGGTCCGGGCGTCCAGAAAAGCTCGCGCATCCACGAATGTATCCTGTGGAGCGCGCCGTAGTACTCGTCGTGCTGCCGCGCGTAGTCGCTGATTGCGGCGTTCCAATCCGCGTTGCCCTTGAGCTGATTCGCGAGGTGTTCGACGTCGGCCAGCGTCAGCGACAGTCCGGAGCCCCACGACGGGTCCGACGACGCCGCGGCGTCTCCAATGAGCACCACGCCGTTCTTCGCCGGCGAATCGACCCAGCGATCGGCTCCGTCGAATTCGGCGAGGGGACCGATCGCGCGCGCGCCGTCTGTCCACGATGCTGGTGTGCCGACCGATTGTAACGCTTGGAGAAAGTCGTCCAGCTTGTCTTTTCCGGTGAGCCGGCGTTTCCCGGCCGCGGTCGGGTACACGAAATACGTTCTCGACTTGCGCTGCCCAAGCGGAGCCCAGAAGCTCGCGAACCCCGGACCCATGCAGAGGTAGGCGCCGTCTTCCGGGACGTCGGTGTTTTCGACGATGGATCCGGCGATCGTGAGGAACTTGGGGTCTCGCTGCACCTCGAATCCGCCCCAGATACGCATATTCGAGCTACGACCGTCTGCTCCGACGACGATGCGCGCGGTCTCCGCGAGGAGCTTGCCTTCGAATTCGTAGGTTACCGACGGAGATTTATTCGGACCGGCGTCGAGCGAGAGGACCGTCGCACCGCGCATGACCGTCGCGCCGGCGTCAATGGCGCGCTTCATCACAACGCCCTGCATGTCGGGATGAAAGATGTTCAGCATCGTGTCGCGACCGGGCGTCGTCGCACGCAAATCGCGCGGTGGCGACGGACGCCCCATGGCGTAGGGCATCCAGGTGTTGGCCTGGTTGCCGCCGGCGGCGATCAAGTCGTCTAGTATGCCCAGCCTTCTGGCTGCCGCGACGCCCCATGGGAGCATGTTCTCGCCGCGCACGCGATCCTTGAACTCGGTCTCGCGCTCGAAGACCACCACGTCGTGGCCCGCCTTCGCCAACTGCTCGGCCAATGCCGACCCGCCGAGTCCTCCACCGATGATGATCGCATCCACCGCCATCTTCGAGCCTCACAAATGGGTTGCGGCACCAGAATGTCGGATCGTAAACGAAAGTTCCAGTAGGAAAAACGAGGCTACCCGACCGATCACCGTCGGACGCGCGAAAGGCCGGGTCAGGGAAAGAGCGGCGGCGGAATCCGTTTCTTGGTCGCCTGCTCGAACGCGTACGCCAGCTCGATGAGCTTCGGCTCGGAACAAGCGGTCCCGGTGAAGCTCACGTTGTACGGAGAAGGCTTTGGTTCGAAGCCTGCGGGGAATGCTGCGGCTCCGGTGCCGGCGGGGACGGGAACGAATCCGAACGGCACGGTCACAGTCGGGTACCCGGGCCGAGCCGCGATGCCGGCGCTGCTTACGCCGGGGAAGAGCAGGGCGTCGAGGCGGTGGGTCTTGAGCGCCGCGTCGATGCCATTGGTGCCGCCGAGGAGAATGTCCTTTCGACGATCGGCGTCGTACCGCGCGCGGTCGCCCTGGACGTCCATCTCGTCGGAGATGTCGAGATTCGCTTGGGCGTATTTGATCGACCCGGCGCGTTGGTGCGCGATGTTCCACTGACGGAGCTCGGTCAGGGTTTTGACCGGTGCCTTGTCGCCGAGCGACTTGAGCCAGGTGTTGAAGTCGCGCTTCATACCGTACTTGAGGACGACCGAGCAGTTGGCGTCGAGCCCTTTGGCGTTCTCGGGACCACTGCACGTGTTCCAATTCAGGAAATTGTTCGCGGCGTTGGTATCCGCGACGCTCGGGATATCGGCGGGATCGACGATGACGGCGCCTTGCGCCTTGAGTACGGCGATCGCCTCGTCCATCACCTTGCGTTGCGGGTCGGTCAAACCGCCGCGCGGCGTGGTGCTGCCGGCCGACGTGCGCTCGTAGAAGAAGACCCGCGGAATGCCGATGCGCGCGCCTTTGAGGCCGGCGGCGTTGAGAAATCTCGTATAGTCACGGCCGGCCGGTGGCGGGCAGCGACGGGTCAGTGAGTCGTGCGGGTCGGGCTGCGCGCCTTCGAGCGCGCCGAAGAAGATCGCGGCGTCGCTGACCGAGCGGGCCATCGGGCCGGGCGTGTCCTGGTCGGCGGTGATTGGAATGACCCCATACCGGCTCACTCGACCAACCGTCGGCTTGATGCCGACGAGCATGTTTTGATTGGACGGACTGAGAATGGAGCCGGACGTCTCCGTCCCGACATTCGCTGCCCAGAAGCTCACGTTCGTGCCCGCCCCGGAGCTCGAGCCGCCCGTGCCGAGCACGGGGCGTCCGTCGAAGAATTGATCGCGCGGGTCGCGGCGCGGGTCCCACGGATTCATGCCGTAGCCATTGAGGCCGTTGTAATTCCCCGGCATTCCGCTGGCGACCCAGTTGGCGAGCTCGGTCAGCTGCGTCTTGGCGATGATGATCGCGCCGGCGTCCTCGAGATTCCTCGTGAGCGTCGCCTCGTACGGAGGCACCAGACCGGCGAAGGCCAGTGCGCCGCCCGTCGTCGGCATGTCGGTCGTGTGGACGTTGTCCTTGAGCGCGACGGGGATTCCGTGCAGCGGGCCGAGGATCCGTCCCTGCGCGCGGAGCCGGTCGAGCGAGTCGGCAATGGCGAGCGCGCGCGGATTGACCGTGATCACCGCGTGCAGCTTGTCCTCGTACGTCGCGATGCGGTTCAAGTACTGCGTGACGATTTCGCGCGACGTCGTGCGCTTCTGCTGCAGCGCGGTGCGCATGTCGGTGATGCTGGTTTCGACCACCGAGAATGGTTTGGTCTGCGCGGGAAGCTGCGCAGCCGCGAGGAGGGCGATCGCCGGAACGAGCTTGTGCATTGGACAAAGGGCCGAAGAGGGTGCTCAATCATGAGCCCGGCCCGCCTTCGAAAAAAGCCCTTGACCTCCGCCGGGCAGCGGTGTATATAACCGATAGGTTATGAAACTATCCGGTTATGAAACGGGAGGCACTGGCCTCCTCGACGCCACCTTCGCCGCGCTCGCCGACCCTACACGACGCGCGATTCTTGCCCGCCTCGCCCTTGGCGAAGCATCGGTCACCGAGCTGGCTGAACCGTTCGCGATGAGCCAGCCGGCCATCTCCAAGCATCTCAAGGTGCTGGAGAAGGCTGGTCTCATCTCACGCGGACGCGACGCACAAAAGCGTCCGTGTCGGATCGAGGCCAAGCCGCTCGGGCAAGCGACGGAGTGGCTGGAAAAGTATCGAAAGATCTGGGAGGCGCAGTTCGCGCGGCTCGACGACCTCCTCGAAGAGCTGAAGGCCCACGAGAAAGCACGACCGAAACGCAAACCAACCAAACGATGAGGAGAGCGACCATGTCGAAGACCGGAACACTTACCGTCACCGCTCAGGGCGACCGCGAAATCGTCATGACTCGAACCTTCAACGCCCCGCGACGGCTCGTGTGGGAAGCGTACACCAAGCCGGACCTACTCAAACGCTGGCTCCTCGGTCCGGACGGCTGGTACTTCATTCAATGTGACGTCGACCTGCGAGTCGGCGGGAAATACCGCTACGTCTGGAAGAACGACGAAAAGGGTGAGACGCTCGGAATGGGCGGCGAGTACCGCGAGATCAACGCGCCGGGGAAACTCGTCTGCACCGAAGCGTTCGACGACTTCCCCGGCGAGGCGGTCTCGACGCTCGAGCTGGCGGAGCACAACGGCGTTACGACGCTGATCAACACCGTGCACAGCCCGTCGAAGGAGGCGCGCGACGGCATGTTGGCGACCGGAATGGAGAAGGGCGTCGGCCGGAGCTACGACCGTCTCGACGACGTACTCGAGTCGATGGCCAAACCGGCGGGCAGCGTTGCGTGACCGCGCGGCGCGGCGTTCACCGAATGGTGAACGCCGCCGTCGCTACGGAGTCACCCCACGCCAAATCGATAGCCCCACGATTCGCGCCTGTGGCGCGAATCGTAATGGTGAAGTCCTCGACGTGTTCGGGGGTCTTCGCCATCTCCATTTTCAGGCGGCCAATGTCCTGCGCCGCCGTGTACTCCGTGCCCCACTGGCCGACCTGCTTGTTGACGATGAGGTAGGTCCCGCCGTGGGTGTGCTGCGTCCACAGCGTATACAATCCCGGCGCGAGCGTCATGTCACCGAGGACCATCGTCTTTGACGTCGCGAGGTGCGTGGCCTCGTTGGCGCCGGTGCGCCAGACTGAATCGAACGGGATGAGCGTGCCGCCCCAGACGGTGCGCTCGCGCACCGCCGGACGCCCGTAGCTGATGAAGATCGGTCCACGATTGAAGCCGGCGTACGCGGTGGCGCGCGGCGACAGCACACCCGTCGGCTTCATCGACGACGCGAGCTTCGCGATGTCGACCGTGCCGGCGACGCGCGTACCGATCGCCTTGTTCGTGGTCAGTATGCCGTCTGTCCACTGGACGCGGCCGTCGCGGTCGAAACGGATGAGCATCTGGTACGTTCCGCCGCGCATGCGCAACGTATCGCCGCCGACTTTCTGCAAACCAATCGCGCTCACCGCCGTCCCACCGAGGTTGACCGCGGGGACGGAGTCGCGTCCGGCGCCGCGAGCGTAGATCAACTCGAACGGTGCGTACGAGTAAACCGGGAGAACAACGAACGCGTTCGACGCGGCGAAGCCCTGCGTCTGTGTGCTGTCCTTCCATACGACATCTCGTTTGACCGAGTCGGGTCGAAACGCGAAGCGATACTCGAGCGGATTGTTGGGGATCGGCGTGCCGTCCGCCTGGCGACGACGGAGCACCATGGCCGTTGGCTTACCGCCGGCGAGAGTGATGTCGTACTGCGTTCGCGTGACGGCCGGCCCGCTGCGGATCACCGTTTCGCCGCTGAACTTTGTCGCGGACCGGGTGAACTGCTCGACGGCAACGGTATCGCGGCCGAGGCGATAGATGAGCGTCGCGTCCTGCGCGGAGAGCCGCGCCGCGCAGGTCAGCGCGGCGGCGGCGATCATCAATGATTTCATGGAGAATTCGGCTGGCGGTTGGACAGCCGAATCCTAGATGGCGAGTGGCGGCCGCGCTACAGTCACGGGTCGGTCGAAGGGTCGTCGAGGAACTCCAGGGCAGTGGCCGAGAGTCCCTCGTCACTGAAAATCGTGTAGTGCGTGAAGCCCGTACGAATGGCGAGACGCGACTTTGGCCTTCCGGCGCCGTCCCACCCGCCGTCGCGCTGACCGCCGCCGAGGAGTGTGAACAACTCCACGGCGTGCGACGGTGGAAAGATGTCGCAATCGCCGGCGACAACGAGTGTGGGCGCCGTGATCCCGCGGATCTGTTCCGTGAAATCGAACGGCTGCTTCATGGCGTCGCCGATCTTGTCGAGCAATCGCGGCCAGTCCTCAGGTTGCGGAGCGATCGCCGAATACAGCTCGTACATCGGCGTCTGCTTCATGTATTCCGCGGCCGCCGCATTGACGTGCGCCTGCTGCGCGAGAATTTCGGGGTAATAGCCGTCCCGCCGGAACACGGCCGAGACAACGACCAGCTTCCCGACCAACTCGGGATGACGGATGGCGAGTTGCAGCGCGACGCCGCCGCCCATCGAGTACCCAACGACGTCTACCCTATCGAGCTCGAGATACCGAACGAGCGCCGCGACGTCGTCGGCCATGAACTCCACACTGAGCGGCCGGTCGATGTCGGCCGTGCGCCCGTGACCCTGGAGATCCACGGCCACGACCTGCCGTTTCGACGCGAACGCCGGAAGATTCCAGCCGAACATCTCGATGGCGCCGAGTCCGCCGTGGAGCAGAACGAGGGGACGGCCCTCGCCATGGATCTCGTAGTAGAGTTTGATGCCGTTGACCTCGGCGTATTCGCCGGTGGTCCTGGTCGCCACTGAAGTCATTGTCTCGCCTCCATTTGTCGGATCTCCGGACGTCGCTCCGTCGTCCCTTCACCTTCACGACGAATGGCGGTGGCAGAAATCGACAATGTCGCGGTGTTCGACGAAGAAGCCATGGCCGCAGCCGGCGCGTGCTCGCGGTAGCGAACGACTCTCTACGCACCGGCAGTCCTCATTCCAAATTTGGAATGAGCGGCGCCGAGGATCGGGGCCTGAAGCGGCCCTTGAAATCGGCTCGAAATCGGCTCGAAATCCGCTCGAATGCGGCTCGAATGCGAGAAACGTCAGTCGGCGGCGACTTCGGGCCGGTCATCGACCGGTGTTGCTGTACGACGCAAACGGTTGCGAGCGAGTCGTTGCTGACGCCAAGCGCGGCCGGCGTCGCCGAGAACCACTTGGATCGTCACAGAGCCACCCATCCGATACACGCGGCGCACCAGCCAGTCGATGGTGCATCGCGCCACGATACCGTGCTCGAGCTCGGACATGCGCGGTTGTGCGATTCCGAAATACGAGGCGACGACGTGTTGACTCTTCGGCCCGAGTGCCTTGGAGATTGCCGCGGCTAGCGTACGGCGGAGGATGAGTACGGGGTCGTCGGGCGCCATGGGCGTCAACCATACTGCATCGGGGCGAGGAGATTGCGTGATCCAATCGCCTCGCCCCGAAACCAACTATTGCATCGACCGCTCTACGCGAAGCTTTTGCTTGACCGTCTTCCCGCCGACGGACAACACGACGGCGTAGTCGCCGGATGAGACGCTCGAGCCGCCGCCGCCGGCAAACGCGGTGGCCATCGCGTTGCCGAAGCCGAGGCGCTGGAGGAACTCCATCCCGAAACCGCCACCAGACGGTTTGCCCGGCAGGTCGAACAACGGAGTGATCTGCTGGAACGCGCTCGGATCGAACGCCGGCATTGCCGGAGTAGCCGGCGCGGCGCCTGGTGCAGCTCCAGCTCCGCCAGCCTGTGCGACGGCGGCTCCGCCCGCGCCGCGTCCGCCACCGGCACCACCGGTTCGCTGCTCACCCGGGCGCGGATTGAATGGCGGCGGTGCACCGAACCCGGGCGCCGCACCACGGCCCTGGAACATGGCCATCAACGGGCTGAAATCGCCCGTCCGCGCGAGCTGGCGCATCATGCCGGTCATCATCGGGTTCGCGCCTGCCTTGTCGAGCGAATCGAGGACGAAGATGATGCGATTCATCTGCAGCGCGGAATCGCGCTTCTGGACCGCGCCGAGCGCCGGACGCGCGGCCGGCTTGCCGTTGAAGCTCCACGCCACGCGGTTGATCCCCGGTGCACCTGGGCCGGTGAGTGTTTGGATCGTATCGCCCGTCGCGTCGAGCACAGCGATGCGAACCTGCGGCTGACGCGTCGCGAGCCGATACGTGATCACTGCTCCGTACGGCGGGCTCGGTGCCTCGAAGAGTTGATGTCCCTGCGACTGTCCCTCGACCGGTTTGTCGCCGAACTGAACCGCCGTGGGCGACGAGAAAAGGTGTACGTCCTCGGCGACGACCTTGTCGTCGATCTGCTGGAGCGCCGAGACGTCGGCGATCCAGATCCCGCGGCCGTGCGTCGCCGCGATGAGCTCGTGGTCGCGCGGATGAACGCGCAGGTCGTGCACCGGAACCGTCGGCAGCCCGGTCATGAAGCGCTGCCAACTCCGGCCGCGATTCATCGAGATGTACGCGCCGACGTCGGTACCGAGGTAGAGCAGATCCTTATTGACCGGATCCTGACGAATCACATGGACGTAATCCGGTCCGCCCACCGGGAGGTTCGCTGCGATCGACGAGAACGTCTTGCCAAAATCCGTGGTCATGAAGACGTACGGTTTGTAGTCGCCGTTCCGGTGATTGTCGTACGTGACGAAGAAGGTCATCGAATCGTGCGGTGACGGCTCGATGCGCGTGATGTACGTGCCCGCCGGTACACCGCTGACGCGCGACGTCAGCTCTTCCCACGTGCCGCCGTCGTTTCTGGAGATCCAGAGGCGGCCGTCGTCCGTGCCGGCGTACAAGATGCCGGCGCGGATCGGCGATTCGTTGAGCGACACGATCGTGCAGTACGTCTCGGCGCCCGTGGCGTCGTTGGTGATGCCGCCCGTCGTCTTCATCGACACGCGAATCTTCATCGTGTCGGCGGTCGAGAGGTCGGGCGAGATCGGGAAGAGATCGTCGCCGCGCTTGGTCGACTTGAGCACACGGTTGCCGCCCACGTAGATCGTCGACGGGTTGTGCGGCGAGATGAAGTACGGCGTGTTCCAGTTGAAGCGCAGGTCCAGCGCCGTCGAGTCGGTGTGCTGGCGCGTGCGGATCGCCGCGATGCGCTGCTTTTGTTGCGGCGTCTCCGGCTTGGTCGTGTCGCCGCGCTCGACCAACACCGAGTCCTCGTACATGTCGTAGCGCGGACGGTACTGTGGCTTGATCAGGAAGGTGCTCTGACCCGTCGCGTAGTTGAGGCGCGTGATCGCACCGCCCTGCGACTCGGCGTAGATGGTGTTCGGATCGGTCGGATCCTGCTGCGTGACGAAACCGTCGCCGCCGCCGACAGTGAACCACATCGAGTTCGTGATCGGGCCGGAGCGGCGTCGGCTTGGTCCGCACCAGGAACCGTTGTCCTGCAGGCCGCCGCAGACGCGATACGGAACGCCAAAGTCATAGCTGATGTTGTACAGCTGCCCGATGGCGAAGACGTTCGGAAAGAGGTACGTGCCGCCCTGGTCGAACGAGATCGAGACGCCGCCGTCGTCGCCGACGATCATGCGATCGGGATCGACTGGATCGATCCACATTGCGTGGTGGTCGACGTGAATGCCCTGCGTCGCGTTCATGACCGTCTTGCCGCCGTCGTTCGAGACGAGCACCGGCGTCGACGACCAGTACACGCGCTCCGGATTCTTCGGATGAACGCGGACCTGCGAGTAGTAGAAGGGCCGCGTGTTCTGCTCGCTCGTGCGCGTCCAGGTGGCGCCGCCGTCGTTGGAGCGATAGAGGCCGTTCGGCGACTTCGCCTTCGGCTTCGTTTTGTCGGGCTTCGGGTTTGGCAGCGTGTCCGCTTCCACCATCGTGTATATGGTGCGCGGATTGGAGAGCGAGAGGGCGATGCCGATGCGGCCCTTCACCGTCTCGGGAAAGCCGCCGCCCTTCACTTCGGTCCAGGTCTTTCCGGCGTCGGTGGATTTCCAAAGCGCCGAGCCCGGGCCGCCGGAATTGAGGAAGTACGGACCGCGCACGCGCTGCCAGCTCGACGCCCACACGGTGTTCGGGTTCGACGGATCGAGCGCGACGTCGACGAAGCCGGCTTTGTCCGAGATGAACTTGACGAGCTGCCACGTCGCGCCGCCGTCTTCGGTCTTGTAGAGACCGCGCTCCGGATTCGCGTTCCACGGCGCACCGAGCGCGGCGACGTAGACGATGTTCGGGTTGGTGGGGTGCACGACGATGCGTCCGATCGCCTGGGTCTTTTCCAAGCCCATCAGCTTCCACGTCAGGCCACCGTCGGTCGACTTATAGACGCCCCCGCCCGGCGAGATCGTGTTGCGCGAGTTGGGCTCACCGGTGCCGGCCCACACCTGCGTCGTGTCGCTCGGCGCGATGGCGAGCATGCCCATCGAGATGACGCGCTGGTTGTCGAACACCGGACGCCAGGTGACGCCGTTGTTGGTGGACTTCCAGATTCCGCCCCCCGCGGCGGCGGCGAAGAAGGTCTTCGAGGGCGACGGAATGCCGGTGACATCCGACACGCGGCCCATCGTGTTCGCCGGCCCAACGTTGCGCCAGCGGAAGCCGGCAATGGTCGTGGAATCGAGCTCGAACGGCTTGACGGCTGGAGCTTGTGCCTGCGCGGCGACGGCGAGAAGCGTAGCCGCGATCGGCCAGAGATACGGGCGGGTCATGGCGGACGGTGGGTAAAGGCGTGGACAACTGGGGGACTGAAAACGTACTACTTGGCACGCGGCTCGGACACCGTCGAACTGTCTATTGACGTCTCGGGTCAGTTCGCTTCACGAGATCGGCGACTTCCCAGATTCGTGTGCCGATCAGCACACCGGCGCCGCCGAAAAACATCGCCGCGGCTGGAACGTCCCCGCCGCCTCCAATACCCACCATGAGCCCGAGGAGGGCTACGCTGCCGCTGGCCGTCTCTCATCCGAGGAAGCGACCACCGCCGGGAACGCCGGCCATGGCGTGTCCGGTCCCAAAGCCTATCATCATGCTCGACGTCACCGCCGTCGCGCGCAATCCGTCCGAGATGGCTGGCCGCCAAACGCCGGCCGACAGCCCATCGGGTCGCGGTCGAATCGTATCGCGGGGAAGGTTGTACGCCGCGCCGTTCTTGAAGTCGTTGATCGCCGGCGCGAAGTAGAGGAGAAAATCGGCAAATACCCATGGCGAGATGCTTCGCTGAAGGGGTATGCGGTCGATCGTGACGCTGTCGACGACGAACGACACGACGTGCGGTTCCTTTCTCGTGACCTTGGCGACCATCGGCGTTACGCCGGCGGGAACGTCGTCGATCAGAACACGCGCACCGGGCGGTGACGATGCGATCGGAATCTCTTGCGTGGTTCCATGGGCCATGGTGGCGCAGCCGGCCATCGTCGCCGCGAACGCGAGCGACGATGCGAAGAACGCAATCGAGCGCATGGAGGGGGGAACCCTGATTGGCGGGACGGGAAATGTCGCCGTCGCCAACACCCGGCGCCAGCGCACCGGGTTGCACCGGCCTGGGACGACGAGTGTTTCGCGACCGTCCCAGGCACCGAGTACAACGACCAGGCGCTACGGCAGCGGTCTGCTCGACACGATGGTCAGGTCGACATTCATAGCGTAGAGCTGCCCCGTGTTCTTGCACGAGGCGAGGTTGTCCGGCGCCGCTTTGGAATAGGCGTGCCAGGTGCTCGCGTCGACGCGCGTTACCCAGATGCTGTCGCTTCCCGCGCCAACGTTGGCGGCGACGCCATAACCGAAGACGAGACCGCCGCAGCGCGAATGGTCGCTCGGCGTTTGATCCGTCCCGACATGCAGTTGTCGTTCGACGGTGGCGCCGATAGGAATCGCGTACATCGTGTTCTCGATTTCGCGCAGGTTCATGAAGGTCCCGACACTCTCGGAGAAGCCGTCCGGGAAGACGACGGTGATGTGGCGGCTGCAACGACCGCCACCGGTTCCGGTATTGAGCGTCGCGTCACCGGAATTCGATTTCTGAGCCGTTGCGAAGATCGTCGTGGCGACGTTGCACACGCCGTTCGCGTACACCGAGCTCGTGCCGTCGCCGTTGAGATGGTCGGACTGAACGGACAATGCGGCGTCATCGAGTGGGATGTACCACGTCGCCGTCGGGTCGGTCGGCCCGGACACCTTGCCGGCGTCGGCGACGTCAGGGGCGAGCGCGCGAGAAGGCGCAGACGCCGTCGGGTCGCTGCAGGCGACGAGCGACGCAATGACGAGCGGACACACGAAATGACCGGCCACGCGACGTGACATGAGAATCTCCAGAAGGAGGGGAAGAGGAAGCGACGTGGGTTTCTTCTTTTCTAATAGCACGGACATCGACGCCGCAATTCACGTTTGCTCATGCGAAAAACGCCCCACCTTGCGGCGGGGCGTTTTTTTCGATCGCGACATCCTCAGGGCAATGGCCGGTTCGCGATGATCGTGAGATCGACGGTCATCGGAAAGAGCTGGCCGGTGTTCTTGCACCAGGCCAGGTTATTCGGCGGCGCTTTTGAGTATGCGTGCCAGGTCCGAGCGTCGATGCGGGTTACCCAGACGCTGTCGCTCCCGGCCCCGACGTCGTTGGCGACTCCGTAACCGAAGACGAATCCCCCGCACCGTGAATGGTCGCTCGGCGTTTGGTCAGTGCCGATATGGAGCTGTCGGGCGACCGTCGCGCCGATCGGAATCGCGTAGGACGTGTTTTCGATTGCCCGAAGATTCATGAAGGTTCCGTCGACCTCGATGGAGCCATCAGGAAAGACGACCCGGATGCGGCGCCCGCACTTGCCGCCGCCGCCGTTCGTCGTGCCCGTATTGAGAATCGCGTCGCCGGAATTCGACTGCTCGGTCGTGGCAAAGATCTTCGAGGCGATGTTGCATGTGCCGTTCGTGTACAGCGAGCTGGTGCCATCGGAGAACAATCCATCGGAGCGAATCGACAGCCCGGCGTCGTTCAGCGGGATCGCGAACGTGGCGGTTGGGTCGAGCACCTGGAACGACTGCTTGAGAACGCCCAGCTCACTGCCGATACCGGTTTTTCCGCCGGAATAGATCGCGACGTCCCACTTGGCCGCGGTTGCCGTGCCCGAGATCGTGATGTTGGCAATCAGCTGCTTGTTGCTCACGAATCGCGTGCTGTTGGTCTTGACCTGCGTCGGATCGGCGACGCCGCTTAACTGCCACGAGGCGACCATGCCATCGACGAACCCGCTGCCGGAGATCTGTACGTCGAGCGTCGTCGAAAGGCTTGCGGTATCGGGTGTGACCGACGAGAGGGAGAAACCCGTCGCCGGTTTGGCATAGGACGGCTCGCCGTCGGAGCGAATCGTGCGAGGGGCGGCAACGTCGCGCCCGCATGCCGAGGCGGCAGCGATCAACGATGCAACAAGCCAGCGGGCGAGAGGTCGCGAAGCTACGCCGAGAGACATCGTCATCTCCGTACGGTTCGTGGGGGGTGAGCGGGTTGCTAATCGAGGAGACTGCGGCGCTATCTAGTCATTACACGGACACGGTCGATCTGACTTGCGTGATCCGGTGAAAGTCCATCGCCCGTAACGACGTACGCCGCCCAGTAATACGGAGAGCCGAACTGGGGGTCCGTCGCCATGCGACGCTGCGCCATCGCGAGCGCTTCAACCGGATCGTGGCCCGAAGCACTGGCGTAAAACGCCGTCGCGAAAGCGGCGGCGCCGCGATCCTCGATTCGCCAAAACGTAGAGACCACATTGCGCGCGCCGGCGAACATGAACGCTTCGGCGAGGGTGGCGTAATCGTCGCCTCGCGCGAACGAAGTGGACCAGGCAGGTCCGACGCCCGTCTCACAGCCGGAAAGAAAGACGAGCGGGCTACGGATCGTGAGGTCGAGCAACTCGTGGACTTCCAATCTGCCATCGTCGTCGGCGGGCGCCGAGGCGTCGCGCTTCACTGCCGGCCGCGCGACCTCG
>Ga0070670_100001328_pt1 | contig 19750 bp, 17 predicted proteins | sample KBSS63metaG_FD_64665 | JGI IMG/M metagenome (GOLD analysis project Ga0070670, IMG submission 64665) | Switchgrass rhizosphere microbial communities from Kellogg Biological Station, Michigan, USA - KBS S6-3 metaG | ecosystem: Host-associated > Plants > Roots > Rhizosphere > Soil ... | reverse complement strand
CCAGCAGGTCGCGAAGGGACAGAAGATCGCCGAGATGGGCAACACCGACGCGGATCAGGTCAAGCTTCACTTCGAGATTCGCCGGCAGGGGAAGCCGGTCGATCCGCTTCGCTATCTGCCCCCGGCGTGACCGCAAGGCCATCGGCCGAAGACGATCCCGAGCTTGACCTGCCGGGATTCGAGCCCGCGGCAGATGCCGCGCAGGCGTCGTCCGAACGCGGCGAGGAGGACGACCACGCGGCGCCGCGCGCCGAGCCCGACCGATGGACGCGCGAGTTGCCGCTTCCGGAGCCGGCGCCGGGCTTGGGCGCGGACATCGTCAACGATGTCACGCAGATCTACCTGAACGAGATCGGCCAGCACGTGCTGCTGTCGGCGGTGGAAGAGCGCACGCTCGCACGGGCGATGGCGCGCGGCGACTTCGAGGCGCGGCAAAGGTTGATCGAGCACAACCTGCGGCTCGTGGTCAGCATCGCGAAGCACTACACCAATCGCGGCCTTGCCTTGCCCGACCTGATCGAGGAAGGCAATCTCGGCTTGATCCACGCGCTCAACAAGTTCGACGCCGAGCGCGGCTTTCGCTTCACGACGTATGCGACGTGGTGGATACGCCAGGCGGTGGAGCGCGCGATCATGAACCAGTCGCGCACCGTGCGGCTGCCGGCTCACGTCGTCAAGGAACTGAACGTCGTGCTGCGCGCGCTGCGCCACCTCGAGATGCACGGTTTGCCCGAAGGCCGCGACGTGGCGCTCGACGACGTCGCCCATCTGCTCGGCAAGCCCGTCGAGCAGGTGCGCAAGGTGCTGAGCTACAACGAGCGCACGACGTCGCTCGACGCGCCGATCGACCGCGAGGGCGGCACATCGATCGGCGACACCCTGGCGGACGAGGACGCGCTGTCGCCCGAAATCGTATTGCACAACACCGAGATCGAAGGGTGGGTTCGCATGTGGCTGGAGGAGTTGAACGCGCGGCAGCGGACGGTGATCGAGCGGCGCTACGGACTGAACGACCGTGACGTCGCCACCCTCGAGGAACTCGCCCGCGAGATCGGCGTCACCCGCGAGCGGGTACGGCAGATCCAGACGGAGGCGCTCGAGAAGCTCCGCCAGCGCCTGAAGCGCCGCGGACTCGATCGCGACGCGTTGCTGTGAGGCTGCGCTTCGGCTACCCCGCGGCGGGCGCTGCCCGGCGCAGGGCCGACGTCTTGGGCAGGATGCGCACCGCGCGGCGAAGCCGCCACAACGCCGAAGCGCGCTCGAGCGTCGTGTCGGCATGCGCGGAGACCGGTCCGTAGCGCAGTTCGGCGTACGACTCGCCGATGATGGCAAACGCCTTGGCGAACTGGGGCCAGCGCGACGCCGCGCGCGTGACGTAGTCGAGCGGTCCCTCGTACGCGGCGCGCGGCAGGCCGGCACGCGCGAGTCGCGCGCACATGCGATCCCACAGCGCACGCGCGCGATCCTGCCGGCGACGCCTCCACGCAAGCCAGCCGAGCAGGCCTCCGATCCACGCCGCAGCCATTGCCCCGACGAGCGCCGTCAGCTGCCACGGCGCGAGGGAATTCAGCTGCCATTCGCGCCACAGCGCGCGCTGGCGGTCGAAATTGAAGCCGATCACGTTGCGCCGCCAATCGTGGTTCAACGCGTCCCACGAGAGCTGCAGCGACTTCAGAAACGATTCGTCGAGGCGTGCGAGCATGGGCACGCCCTCGCTCGCCGGCAGCGAGCCCCCGAGTCCGAGCTGGATGCGGGATGGCGCGACGGCTGCGGTCGGATCGAAGCGCCGCCATTGTCCGCCGATGATGGCCTCGGCCCAGGCGTGCGCATCCGATTGGCGAACGATCATGTAGTTGCCGTTGGGGTTGATCGAGCCGCCCTGATAGCCGGTCACCACGCGAGCCGGGATGCCGGCCGCGCGCAGCATCACCACGAACGCGCTGGCATAGTGCTCGCAAAAACCGCGGCGCGTGCCGAACAGGAACTCATCCACCGGGTTCGCGCCGAGTGCTGGCGGCGTCAGCGTGTAGAAGAACGCTTCGTGGTGGAACCAGTCGAGCACGGCGTCGACATAGGCGGCGTCGCTTGGCTGCTTGCGCCTGAGCTCGCGGGCGAATTCGACCGTTTTCGGATTGCTCCGGCTCGCGGGCGGCAGTTGCAGATGCTCGCGGCGATCCGTCTCCACATTGCCGCCGCGACCCGCCGGATAGTGGTCGCGCAACATGGACGACTGCAGATACCGGATGGGCTGCGTCACCGGCAGCCGCGACATGATCTGCTGGTCGCGCGTCAGGATGGCGTCGACGTCGTTGCGCAGCGCTGCCGGATCGCCGCCCGTGACTTGCGGAAGGCTCGCGGGCATGTCGAGCGCGAAAAGCCAGGGCTTCCAGTGCGGCTCCAGCGTCACGGTGTAGAAGATCGACGCGCCTTCCGGGCGAGGGACCGACCCCACGGAGCGCTGCTGACGCATGATCCACTCGCGCCCGTCGAAATCCGAGAGCACCGGTCCGCGCCAGTAGCGCAGCCAGGGCGGCGGCACCGGACCTTCGAAGTCGACGCGAAAGGCGACCGCGTCGGAGAGCGAGAGCTCGCTGATGTTGCCGGGCGCCATATGGTCGGACAGACCCGTGCTGCCCGCGTGATCGGCCGGCACTCCCCAAAGCGGTCCGGACACGCGGGGAAACAGCAGGAACAAAATCGCCGCGAGCGGAATCGCCTGCGCGAACATCTTCACCGTGACGGCGAGCGGCGTGCGCCATCCGCCCTGCACGGTGCCGAGGACGGGTGGCCGCGCGAGCGCCTGCAGCGTGCCGCCCAGCAGGATGACGGCCGGGATCGCGGCCGCGGCGGCAAGCAGCGACTGGCTGTAAAAGAACGGCGTGACGATCAAGAGGCAGGCGAGGCAGACGATCAGCGTCCCGTCGCGCAGGCGCCGCGTCTCGAGATACTTGATGCCGATGAGCGCAAACAGGAAGGCAACGCACGGGTCGCGGCCGATGAAGTAGCCCATGTGCTCGCGAATGGCAACGGCCGTCGCGACGGCGAGCACGCCCAGCACCCACGAGCGGATGATCGGCGGCCGCCTTTCGGGATGTCGCGCCGCGCGCTCGGTCAGGACGAAGCGCAAGCCAACGAGCGATGTGCCGAGAACGGCGACCCACATCGGAACGAACGCGAGCATCGGCAGCTGCGTCGCGAGCATCAGCGCGCCGAGCCAGCGCACCTGGCCGATCGACAGCGTGTCGTCGGCCCGCGCCATCGGCGCGCGGCGCTGTTTCCTGAAGAAGAGATGGGACGCTTTCATCGGGCGTGGCGGACGGAGGGCGTTCGAAGAGGGCCGGCGCGGCCCTAGCTCGTGTGCTCCGGCATCAAGGCGAGCGCGGTCAGCGCTGCGCGGCGATGGTCGCGTCCCTGTCCCGAGGGCAGCGAAACGCCGGGAGCGCGCAACGCAAACGGCCTCGCCGCGCGCTCTGCGGCAAGCACCCAGGCGGTGAGGCGCGCGATCTTCTTCGGCGCCGAAAGAGCGGCCGGCAGCGCATCCCACGCGAGGTCGACGCGTCCGCCGCCGCTTCCGCCCTCGAACTGTTTCGTGTGCCAGCCCGCGCCGCGCGCGACCGATTTCCACGCGATGCGCTGCAACGGGTCTCCCGGCTGATATTCGCGGAGACCGGCGAGGTCGGCGTCGGCGCCGCGCGCAACCGACGCATCGTCCTGGCCTAAATCACCCGCAGGCAAGGGCGGCGGGTCGACCTCGGGTGTGGGAAAGGCAATGCCGGCGAGCGGGAAGTGCACGTACGCCCAAGCGTGCCAGAGGCCCATCGGGTATTCCGACGACAGCGTCACGCGGCCGAGCACGATGCGGCCGCGGCGCGGCGTGAGGAGCTCGAGCGCGACAGGCAGCGCCGAATCCGGCAACACGTCGACGGTCACGTGGCTGCAGCCGCGCGCCCGCAGCATCACCGCATAGCGCGGCATCGCGCCGCCCGCGAGCGCCAGTGTGAACGGCATGATGGCGCCGGCGAACGTTTCACCGGCCGCAAGCGGGCGCAGCTCGATGCCCGACAGATTCCGGTAAGTGTGAACCAGCGCGGTGGCGACGAGCCCCGCAAGCATGAATGTCGCGACGAAGCCGAGCGACAATGAATAATTGAGCGAGGTGAGAAGCGTCATGGCGAGCGTCGCGAGAAACGCGTAGCCGCGTCGCGTCGGCAGAATGTAGATCCGCTGATGACGCAGGATGACGGGATCGTGATCGGCGGGCGCGTGCCGGAGGAGCCGCTGCAGATAGCCCGCTCGCCAGGACCCCGTGGCCGTGGCCGCCGGGACACCGGATGCGAGACTGGCCGTGGGCGTCGTCGTAGACATCGGCTAATGTTTCTCCCGTTCGTGACGGACGTCAAAAACGGCGGCCCGCATCCGCCGCAAGGCCAACGTGTGGCTCAGGGAAGCGCGACGGTGCGCAACAGCGCTTGTGCCTGCAGCGCACCCGCACGCGCGCCGCCCGCCAGCCGATGGCCGGCCACCGAGGGAAATACCGCCTGCACGTCCTCGGGCAATACCATTGGACGACCGGACAGCAGCGCCCATGCGCGTGCGGCAGCGATCAACAGCAAGCCGGCGCGGGGCGAGAGGCCGCGTCGCGCGCCCGCGTCGGCGGCGCCACGGCCCACGTTGCCGCGCGTCGCGGCGAGCAGCGCCTGCACGTAGTCGAGAAGCGCCGGCGACACGTGCACGCCGGCGGCTTCCTTTTGCCATTCGAGCAGCGTCGGCGGATCCGCGACGGGCTGCAGCGTTCCCATGTGCGCGCGACGATCGCCGCTGATCAAAAGCTCGCGCTCGGCCGCCGGGTCGGGGTAGCCGATCTCGATCGCCATCAGGAAGCGGTCGAGCTGCGATTCCGGCAGCGGATACGCGCCGATCTGCTCGACGGGGTTCTGCGTCGCGATCACGAAGAAGGGATCCGGAAGCTTTCTCGTCTCCCCGTCCTGCGAGACCTGCCGCTCCTCCATGGCTTCCATCAACGCCGACTGCGTCTTCGGCGGCGCGCGGTTGATTTCGTCGGCCAGGACCACCGAGTGGAAAATGGGGCCGGGGTGAAAGCGAAACGCGCGGGTCTCCGTGTCGAAAATCGAAACGCCGAGGACGTCGGCCGGTAACAGGTCGCTCGTGAACTGTATGCGCGCGTACTTGAGCCCGAGGGTCGTCGCAAGCGCCTGCGCGAGCGTCGACTTGCCGACGCCGGGAATGTCTTCGATCAGCAGATGGCCGCGGGCAAGGAGACAAGAGAACGCGAGCCGAAGCGGCTCGCGCTTGCCTACGACGATGCGGTCGAGTTGCGTGAGGACCGCGGCGAGCCGCTCGGCGATCGGGACATTGGTCTGGCTCAGCGGGCGAACGGTCATGGGAGCTTTTTCCTGGCAAGAGTGCCGTTTACCGGCACATTAGCGTGCAATGGCTGTCTGGTCATCACTGCCGAGCGCGGGCTAAACTCCACCCGTCGGGGCTGCGGAACCGTCCGGCGCCCGCCGCCGTTGTCCGCTTTCTGCCCCTCGCCACCGTCGTCATAAAGCAAACCCCGTGCCCACTGCGTACATCACTCATCCGTCGTTCCTGCAGCACGACATGGGGCCTTACCACCCCGAGTGCCCGGACCGCCTGCGCGCCATCGGCGACCGGCTCATCAGCTCCGGGCTCGACAGCTACCTCACCCATCACACCGCCCTCGAAGCGGACAACGAGACGCTTGCGCTGGTTCACGCGCGAGAGTACATCGCCACGATCGAAGCGGAGAGTCCTTCGTCGGGATTGCACTATCTCGATCCCGACACCGCGATGAACGCGCATTCGCTCACCGCCGCAAAGCACGCCGCCGGCGCGGTGATGCTCGCGACCGATCTCGTCGTGCGCGGCGAGTGCCGGAACGCATTTTGCGCCGTGCGACCGCCGGGACACCATGCCGAGCGGCAGCGGGCGATGGGCTTCTGTCTGTTCAACAACGTCGCCGTCGGCGCTGCGCGCGCGCTGTCGACGCACGGCCTCGAGCGGGTGGCGATCGTTGATTTCGACGTGCACCACGGCAATGGCACGGAAGACATCTTTTCCGGCGATCCCCGTGTGCTCATGGTCTCGACGTTTCAGTATCCGCTCTATCCCTATTCAGGGATCGACAACCCCGCGCCGAACATGGTGAACATTCCGCTGGCGGGCGGCGCCGGCAGCAGGGAGTTTCGCGCGGCGGTGAACGATCACTGGCTGCCGGCGCTCGAGCGCCATCGGCCGGAGGCCATCTTCATCTCGGCGGGCTTCGATGCCCACCGCGAGGATCCGCTCGCGGGACTCGAATTCACCGATGCCGATTTTGCATGGGTCACGCGCGAGCTCGTCGCCGTCGCCGCGAAGCATGCGCACGGCCGCATCGTCTCGACGCTGGAAGGCGGCTATTCGTTGTCCGCGCTCGGGCGCAGCGCGGTCGAACACGTTCGGGAGCTCGTCGCGAACTGACCGCGGCCTCCGAAACAGGCGGCTGCAGCAGCGACGCGATTTTCTGTCCAGGAGCAAACGTTGGAGCGTCGGAAGTTTCTCGGATCCTGCCTGGCACTCTCGGGCACCGCGGCGCTGCCGCCCATGTCGGCGCTGGCGCAGGTGGCGCCGCGGCTCTACGAGCGAACGCGCCTCGTCGACATCCACGGCGCTCCGCTCAAGGCGAACAGCGTTGTCGCCGAGACCAATTACATCTTCCACTATCCGTTCGTCTCGACGCCGTGCTTCCTGCTCAATCTGGGGAAGCCCGCCGTCGCGGAGAACGCACTGCGGCGCGAGGACGGCAGGACCTACGCGTGGAACGGCGGCGTGGGCCCCTCGAAGGCGATCGTCGCGTTCTCGGCGATCTGCGCGCACAGGCTCGCGTACCCGACGCGCGAAGTGTCGTTCATCCGTTATCAGCCCACGCGCTCCGCGACTTCCGACGCGCACGTGATTCACTGCTGCGCCGATCACAGCGTCTACGATCCCGCGTCCGGCGCGCGCGTGGTGGCCGGGCCGGCGCCGCAACCGCTCGCCGCGATCCTGCTCGAGCACGACGCGGCGAGCGACCAGCTGGCGGCGCTGGGAACGGTGGGCGCCGAGCAGTTCGACGCGTTCTTCGCGAAGTACGAGTTCAAGCTCGCCATGGAGCACGGCCAGGCGAAGGCGCAGAAGGCGATCGGGCCCACGTCGGTCGTGCGCGAGCTCACGCAGTACTGCAAGCAGACGATCCAGTGCTGAAGGCTGCCGCCAGCGCCGCGATCGTCGTCAGCGACCTGTCGAAATCGTACGGGCGCGTCATGGCCGTCGATCGCGTGTCGTTCACGGTCCGCGCAGGAACGACGACGGCGCTGCTCGGCGGCAACGGCGCCGGCAAGACGACCACGCTTTCGATGCTGCTCGGCCTGCTCATTCCCACCGCCGGCCGCGCCACCGTGCTCGGCGCGAAGATGCCGGAGGAGCGCCATCGCGTACTGCCGCGGATGAATTTCACGTCGCCGTACGTCGATCTTCCCAAGCGTCTCACCGTCGCCGAGAACCTTGCGGTGTTCGCGGACCTCTACGGCCTGCGGCGCGCGCGCCAGCGTATCGACGCAGTCGTCGACGATTGCGACCTCGGCGGCTTCGTGAAGCGCCCGTACGGCAGCCTGTCGGCGGGCCAGCGCACACGCGTGTCGCTCGCCAAAGCGGTGCTGAACGAGCCCGACGTGCTGCTGCTCGACGAGCCCACGGCTTCGCTCGATCCCGACGTCGGAGACCGGATGCGAACGTACCTCGAGCGCTACCAGCGGCGCACCGGTTGCACCATGCTGCTCGCGTCGCACCACATGGGCGAGGTGGAGCGGATGTGCGACGACGTGATCATGCTGCGCGCCGGCGTCGTCGTCGACCAGGGCAGCCCGCGCGAACTGATCGAGCGCTACGGGCGCGGCAACATGGAAGAAGTCTTTCTCGATGTCGCGCGCGGCCGCGCCGATGCGGCGCTTGCCGGAAGCGCCGCGGAAGGGGTGGCATGAGTCCAAAAAACCGGTCCCTGGCGCGCACCAGTGCCGAAGCGCGCAGCGCGAGGGTAGTGCAATGAACGCGCCCGTCGTGGTCGTGGGCGATCGCGCGGCCGCCCGCTACACGGGCATCGACGCCTCGGCTCGCCGTGTGCGCGCCATCCTGCGGCGGCACGCGTACCTCATCCTGAAATCGCCGACCCGCATCGTCTCGATGATGTACTACCCGACGGTGACCATGATCGTGTGGGCGTTCCTCACCGTTTACCTCGCGCCGACGAACAACTTCCTGAAGGATGCGCCGGGCTTTTTCATCGGTGCCGTGCTGCTGTGGGACGTGCTGTTCCGCGGCCAGCTCGGCGTGTCGCTCACGTTCATCGAGGAGTTCTACGCACGCAACCTGGGCAATCTCTTCGTCTCGCCGCTCACGCTGCCCGAGTACATCGCCGGTCAGTTGACGATCAGCGTGGTTCGCGCGCTGATTGGCGTCGGTGGCGCGTGTCTCTTCGCGTACCTCCTGTTTCGATTCTCCATCTTTTCGCTCGGGCTTCCGCTGATCGCGTTCTTCGCGAACCTGCTGGTGTTCGGATGGGGAATCGGCCTTGCAATGTCGGGTGCGATCCTGCGTCTCGGCCTCTCCGCCGAAGAGCTCGCGTGGGCCGCAATCTTCATCCTCGCGCCCGTGTCGGGCGTCTACTACCCGATCTCGGTTCTGCCGTCGTGGCTGCAGCCGATTTCACTCGCCGTGCCGTCGGCGCACACGTTCGAAGGCATGCGCGAGCTCCTGATCCACGGCGTTTTCCGCTGGGACCACCTGTGGGCAGCCGCCGCGCTCAACGTCGTCTACCTCGCGCTTGGCGCGGCCGTGTTCGCATGGTCCATGCGTGACGCGCGGCGGCGGGGAACGCTTCTGCAGATGGGCGAGTGAGCGCGTGCGCCGCTTGCGACGATCCTTTGCGCTCGGGTGGCGCCCCCTGGGAGCCGTCGTCGTGGCCGTGGTGGTTGCCACCGCCGCACCCGCAATGTCGCTCTTTGCACCGTCGGCCAGCGCGCGTGACGAGCCCGCGAACTTCGTCCAATGGCGGCCGGGCCTGTCGTCGTCGGCGCAACCGAATGCGCTCTGGCTCGCGAGAGCCAAGGCGATCGGTTACGACGCCGTGATCAACCTCGCGCCACCGCAAAGCCACGGCTCGATTGCGACCGAAGGCGCCATCGTCGCGGGCCAGGGCGTGGCTTATCTCGACATCCCGGTCGACTTCCGCCGGCCGACGGCCGAGGACTTCAAGGCGTTCGTCGCCGAGATGAACCAGCGCTCGGGTCAGAGCGTTCTCGTGCACTGCCAGGTCAACATGCGGGCCAGCGCGTTCGTGTTCCTGTATCGCGTGATTCACGAGAACGCACCGGTCGACGAGGCCGTCGCAAAGCTGACCGGCGTGTGGATTCCCGATCGCACCTGGAAGAAGTTCATCGACGACACGCTAGCGGCGCACGGCAAGAAGGCCGACATTTTCTAGGCACGGATGGCCACCAAAGACTCATCACGCGAGGCGATGCCGCAACACGACGATCGGCAACGCAACGACCTGCAGCGAATCGCGGAGGGCACGCTCGCGCATTACGACGCGCGCGCGGACGATTTCTGGGAGGGCACGCGGGACCACGACGTGCGCGAGAACATTTCCGCGCTGCTGTCGAACATCGAAGGCTCGCCGCCTTTCACGATCCTCGACTTTGGCTGCGGCCCCGGACGCGATCTCAAGGCGCTCGCGGCGTTGGGTCACGTCGCAATCGGTATCGACGGGTCCGCACGCTTCGCCGAAATGGCTCGGGCGTACAGCGGCTGCGACGTTTGGCAGCAGGATTTCCTCCAACTCGATCTGCCGCCGGAACGCTTCGACGGCGTGTTCGCCAACGCTTCGCTCTTTCACGTGCCGACGGCCGAGCTGCCGCGCGTGTTGCGCGAGCTCCGAGCTGCGTTGAGGCCGCGCGGAATACTCTTTGCCTCGAATCCGCACGGTCAGGACGAGGAGGGCTGGAACCGCGGACGCTATGGCGCCTATCACCGGCCCGCAACCTGGCGAGCGTACGGCGAGGCGGCGGGGTTCGCCGAGGTCGTCCACTACTATCGTCCGCCTGGACTGCCGCGAGAGCAGCAACCGTGGCTCGCGACCGTCTGGCGCAAGGTGGATCCTTGACGTCCTTTTACAGGCGGGCAGCGAACCAATTGCAATACGTAAACTCTCAGTCTGGTTTGGCCGGAAGCAGCCCTGCCAAAGATTCAGCCTTCGGCCGTCACTCCTCGGACCCAAAAGCCTTGAAATTCAATTGCCTGCTGTTCAGGCTCGCCACGTCCTTGCTGGTGCTCTTCGCCCTGCCGCTTTCGTCGGCGACCGGGCAGACCACGTTGGTCACCGCCACGGCGCGCGTCATCGTCAAGTACAAGGCCGATTCCCCGCTTTTGCGGCGGGAGGTCCTCGCGGCGGGCGTCCAGAGGCTCACCGCGCGCGAGGCGCTTGCACAGCGCATCGGCGTCGCGCTTCGCGCGGGCGCCGATGTCGGCGAGCGCGCGCAGGTCGTTCTCGCAAGCGGACTCAACTCGCAGCAACTCGCGGCACGACTCGCGAGCGAGAGCGACGTCGAGTACGCGGTGCCCGATCTGCGCCGGCATCGCATGGCGGCGCCGAACGATCCGTTCTATTTGAGCGGGCCGCCCATCACCGGAACATCCGGCGGACCTACTGCGGGGCAATGGTACTTGCGCGCTCCAACGGCAGATGTGCGCTCCGCGATCAACGCGGAAGCGGCGTGGAACTACACGTTCGGCAGCCCGGGCATCGTCGTCGCGCTGATCGACACGGGCGTGCGCTTCGATCATCCGGACCTGATGCGTGTGGCCAACGGCGGCAACCTGCTTCCCGGCTACGATCTCGTCTCCGATGTCGACGTGGCCAACGACGGCGACGGACGCGACCCCGATCCGTCCGATCCCGGCGACTGGCTCACACAGGCGGAGATCAAACAGTCCGGCGGCGTGTTCGAGGATTGCGCCAACTCGGCCGAGGACAGCTCGTGGCATGGGACGCAGACCGCAGGCCTGATCGCCGCGCTCACGAATAACGGTGTCGGCATCGCGAGCGTCGGACGAACCGTGCGCGTGCTGCCCGTGCGAGCGCTCGGAAAGTGCGGCGGCTTCGACTCCGACATCGTCGCCGCCATCCGCTGGTCGGCCGGCCTCTCGGTTGCCGGCGTCCCCGCGAATCCGAATCCGGCGCGAGTCATCAACATGAGTCTCGGCGGCGATGGCGGCTGCACGCAGCCCTACATCGACGCCATCACCGAGGTCAACGCGATGGGCGTCGTCGTGGTCGCGGCCGCAGGCAATACCAACGGGCATCCCGTGACGAGCCCGGGCAATTGCCCGGGGGTGATCGCAGTGGCCGGACTTCGCCACGCCGGAACGAAAGTCGGATTCTCGAGTCTCGGGTCCGAGGTCGCGATCAGTGCGCCGGGGGGCAACTGCGTGAACACCGGCGCCAACGATGCGTGCCTGTATCCGATCCTGTCGACGTCGAACGCCGGCACGACGTCTCCGGTGTCCAACGCCGCGGGCGGGTCGATCTACACCAACGCGTTCAACGTGACGGTCGGCACGAGCTTCTCGGCGCCCCTCGTCGCCGGAACCGCGGCGTTGCTGCTCTCGGTGCAGCCCGGCTTGACCTCGTCGGCGGTGCGCTCGCTGCTGCAAGCGACGGCTCGCCCGTTTCCGACGAGCGGCGCCGAAGATGGCAGCGGCCCCCTTCCCGCGTGCACGGCTCCCCAATTCGATGCCAGCAATAATCCGATCGACCAGGACCAATGCTATTGCAACACCTCCGTGTGCGGCGCGGGCATGCTCGACGCGGGCGCCGCCGTCGCGGCAGCTCTCGGGCAGCGGACCGCAGTTCTCAACTTCCAGGGCATGTGGTACGCCGCGCCCGCGGAATCGGAAGCCGGGTGGGGCATCGACTTCGCGCACCAGGGCGACGTCATCTTCGCCACATGGTTCACGCACGACGCCAACGGCAAGGCGTGGTACCTCTCGATGACCGCTTACCAGACCGGGCCCAACGTCTTTGCGGGGACGCTCATCAGCACGACCGGGCCCGCGCTCGATGCGCCGTTCGATCCGAACCAGGTGCAGCGAATGGAAGTGGGCTCGGGGACGCTTTCTTTCAGCGACGCGAACAACGGCACGTTCAGCTATACCCTCAACGGCGTCAGTCAAACGAAGCCCATCACGCGGCAAGTCTTCGGGCCACTGCCGACTTGCACGTGGGGCGCGCAGTCGAACCTCGCTCTTGCCACCAATTACACGGATATGTGGTGGCTGCCGACGGAGTCGGGGTGGGGCGTCCATTTCACGCAGCAGGGCGACGCGATCTTTGCCGCGTGGTTCACCTACGACTTCACCGGAGCCTCGCTTTCGCTCACCGCCACGCTGAACAAGGTGTCGTCGGGTGTTTATTCGGGGACGCTCATCAAGACGTCGGGTCCCGCGTTCTCGGCGGTGCCGTGGGACAAGAACGCCGTGACCCGCACGGGAGTCGGCACGGCAAACGTGTCGTTCGCGAACGGAAACGCTGCGACATTCACATTCACGGTGAACGATGGCGGCAAGTCCACCACGCAGAGCAAGTCGATCACGCGGCAGGTGTTCCGCACACCCGGAACGGTGTGCCAGTAGGAGACTGGGCAGCCTGCGAAGGCGGCGGAAGGCGGACGGCTTACTCGATCAGCAGCGCCGCCACGACACTGCGGCCTTCCGCCGCGAGGATGTTGTACGTGCGGCAGGCGGCGGCGGTGTCCATCACTTCGACGCCCACGTGCGAATCCGTGAGGGCGCGCGTGAGGCCCGGATGCGGAAAGCGTATCGAAGCGCCGGTGCCAAGGACCACGAGCTCGGGCTGGTAGGCGAGGAGCGCCGCGAACTCCTGCTCGGCGAGCCCCTCGAACCCCGACGCTGCAAATCCAGGCACCACCGCTTCCGGGGTCAATACGAGGCTCTCGCGGTACTCAATTGCGCCGATGCGCACCCAACCCGGGCCGACGCCCGTGACGATGTTGCCTTTCGCGGTGGACAGGTGAAATTTCATGCTGGCGATGTCGTGCGGGAGGTTGATGAGCTTCGGCTGATGGCGCCCGCCACACCAAATTCGGGCATCCCGGACAAGTATGATGCATTGCGGTAAAGGCTGGAATTCGTTACGATCGAAGGCTCCCATCCAAACTTTCACGTCGCTCGGACGGTTCCGGGCGCCTACGCCGAAAGATCCGCATGTCGATCTCCCCCGGAACAGAATTCGCGCGCCTCACGCGCCTGCCGCCTTACGTTTTCAACATCACGACCGAGCTCAAGATGGCCGCGCGCCGCCGGGGCGAGGACATCATCGACTTCGGGATGGGCAATCCCGATGGACCCACACCGAAGCACATCGTCGACAAGCTGATCGAGACGGTGGCGCGTCCCGACACTCACGGCTACTCGGTGTCGCGTGGCATCCCCCGGCTGCGCCGCGCGATCTGTCACTGGTACCAGCGTCGCTACGGCGTCGATTTCGATCCCGAGACCGAGGCCATCTCGACGATCGGCTCGAAGGAAGGCATCGCGCATCTCGCGCTCGCGACGCTCGGCCGCGGCGATACCGTGCTGGTGCCGAACCCCAGCTACCCGATCCACATCTACGGGCCGGTGATTGCCGGCGGCGACATTCGCCACGTGCCGATCACGCCGGACATCGATTTCTTCGTCGAGCTCGAGAACGCAATTCATACGCTGTTCCCGAAGCCCAAGATGCTGATCATCAACTTCCCGTCGAACCCGACCGCCCAGTGCGTCGAGCTGCCGTTCTTCGAGAAGATCGTGGCGCTCGCCCGCGAGCACGGCATCTGGGTCGTTCACGATCTCGCCTATGCGGACATCACGTTCGACGGATGGAAGGCGCCGTCGATCATGCAGGTTCCGGGCGCGCGCGAGGTTGCCGTGGAGTTCTTCACGATGTCGAAGAGCTACAACATGGCCGGCTGGCGCATCGGCTTCATGGTCGGCAACAAGGATCTCGTTGCCGCGCTGGCGCGAATCAAGGGCTATCACGATTACGGCACGTTCACCCCGATCCAGGTGGCCGCCATTGCGGCGCTCGAAGGTCCGCAGGATTGCGTCTCCGAGATCGCGATGAAATATCAGAAGCGGCGCGACGTGCTCGTGAAGGGACTGCACGAAGCCGGGTGGATGGTCGACCTTCCCAAGGCGTCGATGTACGTGTGGGCGAAGATCCCCGAGCCGTTTCGGGCGGGCGGCTCGCTCGAGTTCACGAAGGCGCTGCTGGCGAAGGCGAAGGTCTCGGTCTCGCCCGGCATCGGCTTCGGCGAATTCGGCGACGAGCACGTGCGCTTCGCGATGATCGAGAACGAGAACCGCACGCGGCAGGCGGTGCGCGGCATCAAGCAGATGTTCCGCGAAGCCGGAGTGGGAAAGTGAGCCCACTGACCGCCAGGCGAGCATGAGGGAGCGATGAAAGCATTGCAGGTCGGGCTGCTCGGCATCGGCACTGTCGGGCTCGGGACGTGGAACGTCCTCCAGCGCAACGCCGAGGAGATCGCGCGCCGTGCCGGCCGTCCCATCCGCATCACCTGGATCGCCGAGCGCGCGCTCGACCGGGCGCGCGAGCTCACGCGCGGCGCAACGCACGTCAATCTCACCGACGACGCGAAGAAGGTCCTCGCCAATCCCGACATCGACATTGTCGTCGAGCTGATTGGCGGCCTCGAGCCGGCGCGCACGTTCATCCTGGAGGCGATCGCCAACGGCAAGCACGTGATCACCGCGAACAAGGCGCTGCTCGCGCGGCACGGCAACGAGATCTTCGCTGCCGCGCACAAGAAAGGCGTGATGGTCGCGTTCGAAGGCGCAGTGGCCGGCGGCATTCCGATCATCAAGGCGCTGCGCGAAGGCCTTACCGCCAATCGCCTGGAATGGATCGCCGGCATCATCAACGGCACGTCGAATTTCATCCTGTCGGAGATGCGCGACAAGGGCTCGTCGTTCTCGACGGTGCTGAAGGAAGCGCAAGCGCGGGGCTACGCCGAGGCCGATCCCACGTTCGACATCGAAGGCATCGACGCTGCGCACAAGCTCACGATCATGTCGGCGATCGCGTTCGGCGTGCCGATGCAGTTCGAGAAGGTGTACACGGAAGGCATCTCGAAGCTCACGTCCGAGGACATCCGCTACGCAGAGGAGCTGGGGTACCGGATCAAGCTGCTCGGCATCACTCGGCGAACCCCGGCAGGCATCGAGCTCCGCGTGCACCCGACGCTCATTCCGGACAAGCGGCTCATCGCCAACGTCGAAGGCGTGATGAACGCCGTGCTGGTCAAGGGCGATGCCGTCGGCCCGACGCTGTACTACGGCGCCGGCGCCGGAGCGGAGCCGACCGCGAGCGCAGTGATCGCCGACCTCGTGGACGTGACGCGCATGCACACCGCGGACCCCGAGCATCGCGTGCCGCATCTGGCGTTCCAGCCGGACCAGCTGGCCGATGTGCCGTTCCTGCCGATGGGGGACGTAGAGACGAGCTATTACCTGCGCATGCGCGTCGACGACAAGCCGGGGGTGCTCGCCGACATCACGCGGATCCTCGCGGACCGCGAGATCTCGATCAACGCCATGATCCAGAAGGAGCCCTCCGAGGGCGAGGACCAGACCGACATCATCCTGCTCACGCACGTGTGCGTCGAGAAGGACGTGGTCGCCGCGATCGAAAAGATCGAGGCGCTGCCAACCGTCAAGGCCAAGGTCGTGCGCATCCGCCTCGAGGAGCTCAATTAGCGTGCTCAATGAGGTGAAAAGGCGCTGACACATGCGATACGTCTCGACGCGCGGCGCGTGGGCCGTCGCCCAGCAGCCGTTCTCGGCAATCCTGCTCGAGGGCCTGGCACCCGACGGAGGGCTGGCCGTGCCGCAGGAATATCCTCGTCTCTCCGGCACCGAGCTCCGCGAGCTCCGCCGTTTGTCGTATCCGGGGCTTGCTCACGCGATCCTGTCGCGGTACATGACCGACATTCCCGAGGCCGACCTCAAGGCGATGGTCGACCGCACGTACACGAAGGCGATTTTCGGCACCGATGCGATCGCTCCGGTGACGGAACTGGAACGGCGCGTTCACCTGCTGCACGCGTCGAACGGCCCGACGCTGGCGTTCAAGGACATTGCGCTCCAGCTGCTGGGCAACCTGTTCGAGTACGCGCTCGGCAAGCGCGGGAGCACGCTCAACATCCTCGGGGCGACCTCGGGCGACACGGGCAGCGCCGCCGAGTACGCGATGCGCGGCAAGCGCGGCATCCAGGTCTTCATGCTGTCGCCGAAAGACCGGATGAGCCCGTTCCAGCAGGCGCAGATGTTCTCGCTGCTCGAGCCCAACATCCACAACCTCGCGATCGAGGGTGTGTTCGACGACTGCCAGGACATCGTCAAGACGGTGTCGTCCGACGCCGCGTTCAAGACGCGCTACCGCATCGGCACGGTCAACTCCATCAACTGGGCGCGCGTGGCGGCGCAGGTCGTCTATTACTTCAGCGGCTATTTCGCCGTTACGAAGGAAGCGGGCGAGCCCGTGGACTTCGCCGTTCCCTCGGGCAACTTCGGCAACATCCTGGCCGGCCATGTCGCGCGCCAGATGGGATTGCCGATCCGCCGGCTGATTCTCGCGACGAACGAGAACGACGTCCTGGACGAGTTCTTCCGCACCGGCCGGTATCGGCCACGGCGGCCGAGCGAGACGCACGCGACGTCGAGCCCCTCGATGGACATCACCAAGGCTTCGAACTTCGAGCGGTACATCTTCGATGTGGTCGGGCGCGACCCGGCGGTCGTGCGCGAGCTGTGGGCCAGCATCGATCGCGAGGGGGGCTTCGAGCTCGCCGGCGCGCCGCACTGGGAGCGGGTCGCGGCGTCGGGCTTCGTCTCGGGCGTCAGCACGCATGCCGATCGCATCGCGACCATCCGCCGGCTGCATTCGCGTCACAAGACGCTCGTCGACCCGCACACCGCGGACGGCATCAAGGTCGGTCTGGAGCGGCGGGATCCCGCGGTGCCGCTGATCTGCATCGAGACGGCCCTGCCGGCGAAGTTCGGCGCGACGATCAAGGAAGCGATCGGCCGCGAACCCGAGCGCCCGCCGGCGTACGCGAACCTCGAACAGCGGCCGCAGCGCTGTGCCGTGCTGCCGGTTGCGCCCAATCGCGTCAAGGCCTACATCGCAGCGCGCGTGGGTGTTGCCGCATGAGCGACGACCGCCACACCGACCCGAAGACCGACGGTGTCCGGCCGCTGGTGCTGCGCCATCACGCGGCGAACCTCGTGCGCAACGTCGTGAATGGATTGCGCCTGCCGCTGTTCATGCACGTGTCGCCGCTCAACTTCCGCGTCGATCTCGTCCAGCTGCTGCTGCTCCTCGTCGTTTCCGCGCTGATCGACGTGGGGACCGACTGGGCGCGGTACGGCGCCAACGGTTACTTCAGCTGGCTTGGGCTCGGCACCGAGATCTTCGGCGCGGGGATCCTGCTGCTCACGGCCGCCGTGCTGGCGCTCGCATTTGCACAGCGCGAAGTGTTACTGGCGCTGCCGGTTTACGTGCTCGCCGGATTTCCGCTGCTGCAGATCGTGCGCGTGCTGCCGTCGACGCTGCTCGTGCCGACGCCGGCGATGGAAGTTCCGTGGACCGCATTCGACGCGCTGATGATCGTGTGGGTCTTCGCGTTCTCGGTGCGTTGCGTCGCGCTGTCGCTGTCGCAAGGGCAGCCGGGTCGGTGGATGCGGGCGCTCGCCGGCGGGTTGTTGCTGATCGCGCCGATATGGGTCGCACCGGAGATCGCGTCCAACGACGCGTGGTGGAAGCTCACGTCCGCCGACGGCGCTGATCCCCGCTATCCCAACCCGGCCTCCGAGCCGGTGATGGCGGCGCAGGCCCGCGTGCTCGACGACGCGCTGTCCGCGCTGGAGGACGAGCGCGCGAACGTCACCGATCTCTATTTCGTGGGTTTTGCAGGCGACGCCCGCGAGGACGTGTTTCGCAAGGACGTGGTCGCGGCGCAAAAGGTGATGGACGACCGCTGGGGCACCAACGGCCGCTCGGTGCTGCTCGTCAACAACCCGCGGACGCTTCTGGAGACGCCCGCGGCGACGGTGACCAACCTGCGCGAGACGCTGAACGAAATCGGCGCGACGATCGACAAGGATGCGGACGTCGTGATGGTGTATCTCGCGAGCCACGGCAGCCGCTCGCACGTGCTCGAAGTTTCGCTGCCGCCCCTCGAGCTCGCTCCGCTGACGCCGCCCGTGCTGCGTGGATTGCTCGATGCGGCGGGCATCCGCTGGCGGATCATCGTGATCTCCGCCTGCTATTCGGGCGGTTTCATCGATGCGCTCAAGGACGAGAACACGCTCGTGATGACGGCGTCGGCGTCGGACCGGGCCTCGTTCGGTTGCGGCAACCAGAGCGAAAGCACGTTCTTCGGTGAAGCGCTGTTCCAGAACGGGCTCGCGCAATCCGATTCGATCCTCGCCGCGTTCGACATGGCGAAGGACCGCGTCGCGGCGCGCGAGAAGGAAGGCAAGTTGAAGCCGCCCTCGGATCCGCAGATCTTCGTCGGGCCGGCGATGGCGGAAAAGCTGAAGGAGCTCGACCGCGGCAATGCGGCTCGACGCACCGGACGCAGCGTCTAGGGTTCGGCTCTGCGTCGCGCTCGGCGCGTTCTGCCTGTGCCCGGATCATCGACGGCGTAGGGAAATCCCCACGCCGAAAACGGTGCGCTCCCGCCTGATTTATCACGAGGTCGGTGCTACCTTCCAACGACCGCGGTGCTGAGCATCGCTTGCGGATAACTCGGAAGGAGTCCCCATGAGGTCCAAACTCATCGTCATGACCGCGGTGGCGCTCGCAATCGGCGGATGCCACCGGCCCGACGCCGATCATCCCAAGACGGACTACACGACGTCGCTGCTCTCCCGGATGAGCCCTGGCGAAATCGAAGCGGCGACGGTGCCGCCGGCGCCAGCGGCACGCGGACCCATTCCGCCCAACGCGAACGCAGCGGATCCGGCAACGAACGCTTCGCTCGCCTTTTCGAACGGTTCCAATGCGAAATCGGCCCCTGCGCCCGACAGCTCGCCCGACGGCGAGCATGCGGCAGTGATGGCGGAAGAAGCGGCCGCCCAGGCACCGGACACGGCGACCGCCGACGAAGCGAAGCGGAAGATTTACGCGGAATACGCCGCGCGCAGTTCTGCGGCGGCGAATGCGAATGGTGCCACCGCGAAGGGTTCCAGCGCGAACGGTGCCAGCGTGAACCGGTCGAGCGCGAGCAGTACAAGCACCAACGGGTCGAGCACGACGGGTTCCACTACGAACAGTTCCGGCAGTTCCGGCAGCAATGGTTCCGGCAAGGAGCCCGTGGCTGCGCAGTCCAACGGTTCTAGCAGCAGCGAGCAGAGCGCCGCCCGGCCAGCGTCCTGATTGCGGCAGACGCGACTATTTCATCCCGGCGCGAACGTTGACCAGCGCCTGATCGATCGCGTCGAGACGGATCCACCCGGCGCGCGGGTATTCGATGTCGAGAATCACGTAGAGCGTGAAGGCGGTGATGGCAGCAAATCCGATCTGGTGCACGAGGTCATAGCCTTTCTCGAA
>Ga0070670_100001326_pt1 | contig 19764 bp, 10 predicted proteins | sample KBSS63metaG_FD_64665 | JGI IMG/M metagenome (GOLD analysis project Ga0070670, IMG submission 64665) | Switchgrass rhizosphere microbial communities from Kellogg Biological Station, Michigan, USA - KBS S6-3 metaG | ecosystem: Host-associated > Plants > Roots > Rhizosphere > Soil ... | reverse complement strand
CGCTGCACGGCGGCGCCAACCAGGAAGTGATCGAGATGCTCGAGCGCATCGAGAAGGAAGAGGGCAGCGCCGAGAAGTTCCTCGCCAAGGCGAAGGACAAGAACGACACGACGCGGCTCATGGGCTTCGGCCACCGGGTCTACAAGAACTACGACCCGCGCGCGCGGATCCTCAAGAAGGCGTGCGACGACGTGCTCAACAAGGTCGGCATGTCGAGCAAGCTGCTCGAGATCGGCACCAAGCTCGAGGAGATCGCGCTCCACGACGACTACTTCGTGAGCCGCAAGCTGTACCCGAACGTCGACTTCTACTCGGGCATCATCTACAAGGCGCTCGGCATCCCGGTGAACATGTTCACCGTGATGTTCACGATGGGCCGCATGCCGGGGTGGATCGCGCAGTGGCTCGAGATGCGGCGCGACCCGGACTTCAAGATCTGCCGCCCGCGGCAGGTCTACACCGGCTCGCCCGAGCGCAACTACTCGCCACTCACGCAGCGCTGATCGCGCGGCACGGACGCACGACGGGGCGGCTCCGCGAGGAGCCGCCCCGTTCGATGGGCGCGCGTCGCGCGCGGACTCAGGGGATCAGCGCGATGCGCACCGTCGTCGCGGCGCCGCCCGCGCGGAGCCTCGCGAAGTAGAGCCCGGCCGGCAGCGCGCGGCCGGCGTCGTCGCGCGCGTCCCATGCCACGGTCCAACGCCCCGCCGCGGCGGGCGTCGCGAACCGGCGCACGGTGCGGCCGGTCACGTCGAGCAGCTCGAGCGTCGCACCGCCGCGCGGCGCCTCGGCGGTGAACTGCATGTGCCCGCGCGCGGGGTTCGGCTGGGCGCCGAGCCGCAGCGCGAGCGCCGCGGGCCCGGGGACCGCGAGCGTCGCGGTGCCGGTCGTGAACGTCCACGTGGTCGTCGTCGCCGCGGCGTTGCCGCTCAGGTCGCGGACGCACGGCGCCGACGGCGCGCCGCGCACGCTCGCGGTGTACGCGGTCGTCGCATCGAGCGGCTGGTCCGGAGTCAGCGTCGCCGTCGCGGTCGCGGCGTCGTACGTGACCGATGCCGGCACGACCGCGCCGCCCGGCGCGCGCAGCTCGAACGTCGTCGCGCACAGCGTCGTCGAGTCCATCGGCTCGCTGAACGCCGCGCGGACGCTGCCCGCGCGCGCGACATCCGTCGCGCCGTCGACGGGCCACGCCGAGGCGACGGCCGGACGCACGGTGTCGGCGGGCGCGAACACCACGTCGACCCAGTAGTTGGACCCGAGGAACGACTGGGTCGGGAACTGCGACGGGCCGTACCCGAAGACGCCGTTCGGCCCGTCCTCGCCGTCGGCGAGCGCGGTGAGCGGCCCGTTGTGCCACGCGCCGACGAAGAACGACGCATCGCTCGAGTAGCCGCCCGTGCTGTACACGGACACGAGGTACGTCGCGCCCGGCGCCAGCGTCACCGGTGAGGCGAGCGCCACCTGCTGCCAGCCCGACGCCGTCTCTCCCGTGTACGTCGCCTCGGCCAGCGGGGTGCCGTCGCCGGTCCACAGGTGGCCGACGTGGGTGCCGCCGTTGTTCGCGCCCTTCCAGTAGCGGAGCGCCGTGATCGCGCCGTCGACCGCGGAGCGGAACCGCACGCCGACCTCGATCGGCTGGCCGTCGTTGACATTCGGGTCCGACGGCGCGTCGCCGGCCTGGAACAGCGTCGTCGCCGATGCCGAGCCGGCCTCCAGCGCGATCTGCGCGTAGACGTCGCGCGCCGCCTGGTAGCGCGCGCGCACGACCGCCGAGCCGTCGGCGATCAGGCCCGCCCACGGCCCGCCGGGCACCGTGTTCGCGAGCATCGAGTCGATCCAGCGCACGTAGAACTCGGCGTCCGACGCGCTCGCGCGCACCGGCGCGCCGGCGACGGTCACGTACACGGCCGCCGTGTGCACCTCATGGCCGTTGGCGCCCATGACGCGCGCGCACAGCCAGCCGCTCGTCGCGAACGCGACGTTCGCGGACATCGTGAACGGCGTGTGCGCGGTCGCGGTGCCGGTCTGGCTCGCGATCACCATGCCGTTCTTCACCAGTTCGATCGTGCGCGTCGTCGACGTCTTGACCGTCCACGTCACGTTGACGGGCACCGTGCCGGGCGTGGCGAGCGCGACCTCGGACCCGGGCGTCGCCGTGCCGTTGACGGTGAGCGCGACGAACTGCGAGTGGCCGACGCGCGACACGACAGTGCGGCCCTTCGCGATCGCGTCGATCCAGCCGGCGTAGGACAGCGCGCCGTTCGGCGTGCGGCCGTAGGTGAGGAGCGGGCCGATGGTCGACGCGCACGGGTAGTCGGACCCCGCGCCGAACCCGGGGCGGAACCCGCAGTTGAGCAGCCGGTAGTAGGCGTGGGTCGCGGCGTCGCCGCCGTTCACGTCCTCGGAGATGAAGTCGGCGTTGCCGAGCGCGACCTCGACCGGGTACTCGAACGGCGTGCAGCACGTGAGCGACGTCGGGATGCCGTCGTCGAGGTACTGGAAGTGCGCGAAGCCGCCGATCGCGCCCTGGGCGTGCGCCCAGTCGAGGATCGGCTGCGTGTAGGGCGACCAGATCTGCTCGGCGTGCTGCAGCCCGAGCAGCACGAGGTGGCCGCCGAGCGCCTGGTGCGCGTACTGGCCGTACGTCGCGTCCCAGTGCCACTCCGCGTCCCAGTGCAGGATCCGGCTCGACGTCGAGATCGGGTCGTTCGCGCCGTTCACCTTGGGCAGGTCGGTCGCGGGGTTCTGCACCTCGCCGTTGCCCATGTCGGCGAGGATCGACGCGATCGAGACGTCGTTCGTCGACATCGCGTTCTGGATCGTCGACAGCGACACCGGCGCGCCGCCGCAGCTGCGGTGGACGTGCAGGTCGCCGGCGTACCAGCCGGCCGGCTCGGGCGGCGACGTGGCCGCGAGCGTGTCGAGCACGGCCTCCGGCAGCAGCGACGCCGCCGGCGGCGAGGCGTGGCCGTAGGCGGATGGCGGTGCGGCCAGGCACGCGGCGAGGGCGATCGCGGCGACGCCGAGCGGGGCAGGTCGTCCCAGCGGGGGCATGGTGGCTCCTTTTCACCATGGACTCACGCAACGGTCGTGCCCGGCCGACGCAGGTCGCGGGACGCGACGCGCGACGCCGCAGTCCGCTGCCACACGCCCGCTTGGCCGGCTGTGCCATGCAGCGGTCCGAACGCCGGAGCGGCGCGCCGCCCGAGCGCGTGGCCGGGCGACCACATCGCCGGGCGAAACCACCCGGGAACGGCTGTCGCGGCGGCCGGGCGGATCGCGCTGCTCAAATCGGGACAAGGACTTGCCGATGACATCCGGGACGACGACGACACCGCCCGGCGACGCGCCGGGCGCGACTCACAGCCAGGAGGCCCCTGTGGCGCTCAAGAACCGGGTGGTCGCGCATTTCCTCGACGGCAGCGTGCTCAAGGGCACGACGCAGGATTTCGTCCCGAGCCGGCCGCACCTGCACGTCGTGCCGATGAACGGCGCGTCGGGCCGTCGCGTGCTGCAGACCGAGCTCAAGGCCCTGTTCTTCGTCAAGAATCTCGACGGTGATCCGTATCGCGTCGATGTCCCCGCGTTCACCGGTGGCCCCGCCGAGAACGCCTACGGCAAGAAGGTCGCCGTGCGGTTCCCCGACGGCGAGCTGATCTGCGGCTACTCGCTCGCCTACAACACCTCGAAGCCCGGCTTCTTCATGGCGACCATGGCCCCGCGCGGCAACAACGAGCGCATCTACGTCCTCCTGTCGCCCGGCGTCACCGTGACCGTCGGCAAGGAAGCCGAAGAGAGCCTGCGCGCCTGGTCGCGCGACCAGGCCGCATAGCACGCAGCAGTCGTCCGTTCGCAGCGGCACGGACCGGGGGGCCCTGAGCGGTTGTTGGTGTTCACAACCGCTCAGGGGCCCCCGGTCCGTGCCGCAACGGGCGAGGCGCGCCGCACGATCGCCGCCGCACGTAGCGTCGCCACGCGCCGCGCGTCGCCGTTGACCCCGCCAAGCGACCCCCCGTACCTTCGCGCGCATGACCACTCCCGCGCCCACGCCGCTGCGCGTCGCGATCGTCGGATCGGGGCCCGCCGCGTTCTACGCCGCCGAAGCCCTGCTCAAGCAGACCGAGGTGCCCACCGAGGTCGACATGATCGAGCGCCTGCCCACGCCGTACGGGCTCGTGCGGGGCGGCGTCGCGCCGGATCACCAGAAGATCAAGTCGGTCACGCGCATCTACGAGGGCATCGCGAAGCTGCCGGGGTTCCGGTTCCACGGCAACGTCACGTTCGGCCGCGACGTCACGCTCGACGAGCTGCGCGAACGGTTCCACGCGATCGTGTTCGCGACCGGCGCGCAGACCGACCGCCGCCTGGGCATCCCGGGCGAGGACCTGGCCGGCATCCACTCGGCGACCGAGTTCGTCGCCTGGTACAACGGCCACCCCGACTTCGCGGACCGCACGTTCGACCTGTCGGCCGAGCGCGCCGCGGTCGTGGGCGTCGGCAACGTGGCGATCGACGTGTCGCGCGTGCTGCTGCTGCCGCACTCCGAGCGCGTGATCACCGACATGGCGCCGTACGCGGTCGCGGCGCTGGCCGAGAGCCGCGTGCGCGAGGTGTGGATGCTCGGGCGCCGCGGCTGCGCGCAGGCCGCGTTCACGAACCTCGAGGTGAAGGAGCTCGGCCACCGCATCCACGGCGACGTCGTCGTCGACGCCGCCGATCTCGAGCTGGACCCGACGAGCGCCGCCGAGATCGAGGCCGGCGGCCGGATCGCGAAGGAGAAGCACGACATCCTTCGCGCCTACGCCGCTGCCGCGCCGTCGGGCAAGCCCGGGCGGCTGCGGGTGCGGTTCCTCGTGTCGCCGCTCGAGTTCCTCGGCGACGACCGCGGCCACGTGCGCGCGATGCGGCTCGAGCGGAACGCGCTCGTCGCCGACGACGAGGGCGGCCTGACGTGCCGCGGCACCGGCGCGATCGAGGAGGTGCCGGTCGGGCTCGTGTTCCGCTCGGTCGGCTACAAGGGCGTCGCGCTGCCGGGCGTTCCGTTCGACGAGCGCCGCGGCGTGGTGCCGAACGAGCGCGGCCGCATCACCGACGGCGGCGCGAAGGCGCCCGGCCTGTACGCCACGGGCTGGATCAAGCGCGGCCCGAGCGGCGTGATCGGCACGAACAAGCAGGACTCGGTCGAGACCGTGAAGACGCTGCTCGCCGACGTCGCCGCCGGCGACGTGCCGGCGCCGGCCGATCCGTCGGCCGCGACGTTCGACGCGCTGCTCCGCTCGCGCGTCGCGCAGGTCGTGTCGTTCGAGGACTGGCTGCGGCTCGACGCGATCGAGATGAAGCGCGGCGATGGTTCGCGGCCGCGCGTCAAGTTCACGAGCGTCGAGGACATGCTCGCCGCGCTGGCCGAGGAAGCGGCCGGCGCGTGAGCGCGGGAGGCCAGGTGGACGACTGCATCTTCTGCCGCATCGCGCGTGGCGACATCCCGTCGACCCGCATCGCGGAATCCGCGAACGCCGTCGCGTTCCGCGACATCAACCCGCAGGCGCCCGTCCACGTGCTGGTGATCCCGCGCACGCACGTCGCCGCGTCCGCCGCCGAGGTCGGCCCCGGGCACGCGGCGATCCTCGGCGAGCTGTTCGCGCTCGCCGCGTCGGTCGCGAAGGCGGAAGGGCTCGACCGCGGCTGGCGGCTCGTCACCAACGTCGGCGCCGATGGCGGCCAGACCGTGCCGCACCTGCACTTCCACCTGCTCGGCGGCCGCGCGCTGCAGTGGCCGCCCGGGTGAGCGCCGCCCGCGCGCCGCGCACGCGCCGGACGCCGCGCTGATGCTGCAGGCCGCGCTCAACGGCCGGCGCACGCGCGCCGACCACCCGGCCGTGCCGGTCACGCCCGACGACCTCGCGCACGCCGCCCGCGCCGCGGTCGCCGCCGGCGCGACCGCGCTGCACGTCCATCCGCGCGGCGACGACGGCGCCGAGACGCTCGAGGCCGCGCCGCGCGCCGACACGTTGCGGGCGCTGCGCGCCGCATGCCCGGACGTCGAGATCAGCGTGACGACCGGCTTCTGGATCACCGGCGACGCCGCGCGCCGGCTCGCGCTGGTCACCGCGTGGACCGAACTGCCGGACGTCGCGAGCGTCAACATCGCCGAGCCCGGCGCCGCCGAGCTGGTGCGCGCGCTGGTCACGCGCGGCGTGCGCGTCGAGCTCGGCGTCGCGACCGCGGCGGATGCGCGGCTGCTGGTCGCGAGCGGCGTGGCGGCGCTGTGCGACCGGCTGCTCGTCGAGGTCGAGGGCGACACCGCCGCCGCGCTCGCCCAACGCGACGCGATCGACCGCGTCGTCACCGCCGGCGACGTGCGCCTGCCGTGGCTCGAGCACGGGTACGCGCTCGCGACGTGGGCCGTGCTGGAGCGCGCCGCGCGCGCCGGCAACGGCCTGCGTGTCGGGCTCGAGGACACGCTCGTGCTGCCCGACGGCGCCGCCGCGGCCGACAACGCCGCGCTGGTCGCGGCGTGCCGGGCGCTGCGCGCGAGGCACGGGTGATCGGCGAGAGCGTCGGCCGGTACGACATCCGTGGCGTGCTCGGCGACGGCGGGATGGGCACCGTCTACCGCGCGTGGGATCGCGACGTCGGCCGTGAGGTCGCACTGAAGCTGCTGCGCGCCGACGACGACTCCGGCGACATGGCGAAGCGGCTGATGCGCGAGGCGCGTGCCGCCTCGCGCGCGCAGCACCCCGGAATCGTCGTGGTGCATGACGCCGGCGAAGTGCGCGGCCAGGTGTACGTCGCGATGGAGTTGCTGGCAGGCGAGACGCTGCGCGACCGCCTGCGGCGCGGACCCCTGGACGTGGCGGAGGCCATCGCGTGTACACGCCAGGTCGCGGACGCGCTCGACGCCGCGCACGCGGCCGGCGTGATCCATCGCGACCTGAAGCCCGCGAACGTGATGCTCCTGCCGGACGGCCGGCTGAAGCTGCTCGATTTCGGACTTGCGCGCCTGATCGGCGAAACGCGCCTCACGCGCTCGGGCGAGATCCTCGGCACCGCGAATTACATGTCGCCCGAGCAGGTGCTCGGGCTCGAGGCGGGCGTACCGTCCGACGTGTGGGCGCTCGGTGTGCTCGTGTACGAGATGCTCACCGCGCGCGCCTGCTTTGCGCGCGACAGCCTCGGCGCGATCGCGCAGGCGGTGCTGTATGGCGAGCCGGATCCGCTCGACCGCGTCCGTCCCGACACGCCCACGCCGCTCGTCGACCTCGTTGCGCGCTGCCTGGCGAAGGACGCGCGGCAGCGGCCGGCGACCGCGGGGCAGGTGATCGAGGCGCTCGACGCCGCGACCGTCGCGGGGCCGCCTCGCCCGCGCGATCGCTCACGGCTGCCCGAGGAGTTGAGCTCGTTCATCGGCCGCGAGCGCGAAATCCACGAGGTGCGCGGGCTGTTCGCGTCCCACCGCCTTGTCACGCTGACGGGCCCCGGGGGCTGCGGCAAGACGCGGCTCGCGCTGCGGATCGCGCGTGAGGTGGAGCCGGAGTTCGAGCACGGCGCGGGGTTCGTGGACCTGGCGCCGGTGTCCGATCCGTCACGGTTGCCCGTCGTGGTCGCGGACGCTCTCGGCGTGGCACCGCAGCCGGGCGCCGACATGCTCCAGGTATTGACGGCGAAGCTGCGCGAGCGGCGCGTCCTGGTCGTGCTCGACAACGCCGAACACCTCGTGGACGCGGTGGCGCGGCTCGCCGATGCGCTGCTGCGCGACTGCGCGGGCGTCGTGCTGCTGGCGACCAGCCGCGAGCCGTTGCGTGTGCCGGGCGAACGCATGTACGCGGTGGCGCCGCTGCCCGTCGACGACGCCGGCGACGCGGCGGCGAGCGACGCCGTACGCCTGTTCGTCGCGCGGGCCGCCGAGTCGCGGCCGGGCTTCGCGTTGACGGATGCGAACCGCGGAGCGGTCGTCGAGATCTGCACGCGCGTCGACGGCATCCCGCTCGCGATCGAGCTCGCGGCGGCACGCGTGCGGACGCTCGAGCCGGCCGCGATCGCGGCACGGTTGCACGACCGGTTCCGGCTGCTGAGCTCGGGGTCGCGTACGGCGATGCCACGGCAGCAGACGCTGCGGGCGGCGATCGAATGGAGCGACGATCTGCTCGCGCCCGAGGAACGCGCGCTGTTCCACGACCTCGCGGTGTTCGCCGGCGGCTGGGGACTCGAGGCCGCGGAGACCGTCGCCGGGACGATCGACTCTGCGGACGTGCTCGACGTGCTCGACCGGCTGGTGCTCAAGTCGCTCGTCGTGTTCGACGACGTGGCGACGGGGCCGGCGCGCTACCGGTTCCTCGAGACGATCCGCGAGTTCGCGCTCGAGCAACTGCACGCGGACGGCAGGTTCGAGGACGTGGCGTCGCGGCACCGCCGGTGGTGCCGCACGTTCGCGGCAGCGCGAGCGGCCGCGCTCGGCGGGCGCGGGCAGGCCGACGCCATCCGCGACCTGGAGCGCGAGCACGCGAACCTGCTCGCCGCGATCGACCGCGCGCACGCCGACCCGGCCGGCGCCGACGACGAGTGCGCCCTCGTCGCCGCCGCCGCACCGTTCTGGTCCACGCGCGGGCACGTGACGATCGGCCGCGAGCGCACGGCGTCCGCGCTCGCGCGTGAAGGTGGCGGCGACGGGGGGGATCGGCTGGACGTGCTGCTGGGCGATGCCCAGCTCGCCGTGACGGCCGCGGACTACGCGCACGGCGAGCGTGCATACGCCGCTGCACTCGAGGCGTCGCGACGCGCCGGCGTGCGTTCGCGCGAGGCGCGCGCGCGGAACGGGCTCGGTGGCGTCGCCGCACGTAGGTCCGACGTCGCCCGCGCGGCCGAGCACTACACCGAGGCGCTGCGCGTCTATCGCGAGGTCGGGGACGCGGTCGGCGTGGCGAGCGCGCTCAACAACCTCGCGAACCTGGCGCTCGATCGGGGTGAGCACGACCACGCCCGTGAGCTGTACGAGGAGAGCCTGTCCGTGACCCAGCGGATCGGCGACGAGCGGCAGACGGCGATCGCGTTGTACAACCTCGGGTACCTCGCTCTGGCCACGGGGGACGACGCGGCCGGCGAACGGCTGGAGCGAGCGCTCGAGCACTTCCGCAACCTGGGGCACCGTCAGGGCGTCGCCCTCGTGACGATGAACCTGGCGCGGCTGATGCTTCGGCGCGGCGCCACCGAGACGGGCGAAGCGATGCTGGAGGAATGCCTGCGCATGGCGGACCAACTGGGCGACCGCCTCGTGCGGGCGAACACGCTCATGTCGCTGGGCGACGCGGCGCGCGCCCGGGGCGACGCCGCACGCGCGCGCGTGACGTTGCTCGAGTCGCTCGAGCTGTTCCACGCGATGGGGCTGCGTGGCGATGCGTGCGAAACCCTGGAGCGGCTCGCGCGGTTGCGGCATGAAGCGGGTGCGCACGCGGACGCGCTCGTCCTGCTCGAGCTGGCGGAGCGCCTGCGGCGCGAGGCGGGCTACCCGCGGAGTCCCGCCGACGACGCATGGCATGCGGCGCTCGTGACGGCGCTGTCCTCCGCAGTGCCCGCCGGAGCGCGCGAACAGGCCGGTGCCGAAGCGGCGGCGCTCGACCTCGGTGGCGTGGTCGAGCGCATGCACACCGGCGGCTGAGCCGCACGCGGCGCGACTAGGCGATCGGGGCTGCCTGCCCCGTCACCTCGTGGCATTCGACGGGCATGGCGACGCCGCGCAGGCGCTGTGGACCGAGCGGACGTGTCGTGAATTCTTCGCCGAGCTCCGCGAGCGTCTGTGACGACACGCAGACCGTGCCGGGCTGCGCGACCACGGACTCGATGCGCGCGGCGATGTTCACGGTGGGGCCGAGCACGGTGAAGTCTCGCCGGCGCGCCGCCCCGACATCGCCGGACACCACCCGGCCCGTGTGCACGCCGATGCGAATCTGCACGCCGAGCGCGCACCGCGGGGCGCGCTCGCGAATTCGCCACGCCGCGCGCACCGCGCGACGGGCGTGGTCGTCACCGGCCAGCGGCGCGCCGAACACCGCCATCATGGCGTCGCCGATGAACTTGTCCACGAGGCCGTGCTCGCGAAACACCTCTTCGGACATCACGCCGAACAGCTCGTTGAGCCCGGCCACGAGCTCGCCGGGGGGCCGCGACTCGGCCAGGCCGGTGAACCCCACCACATCGGCGAACAGCACCGTCACGGTGCGCTGCTCCGTCACGAACTCGTGCGCATCGCCCGTCATGCGCTCGAGGCGCGGGACGACGTCGGCCGGAACGTAGCGCTCGAGCCGCTGCCGGAACAGGGCCTGTCGCAGCAGTTGCTTCTGCATCTCGCATCGTTGGAACGCGACCGCCAGGTGATGTCCGACCGCCGACAACAGGTCGCGGTCGGATGCATCGAACGCCCAGGCGCGGTGACCGTCGTCCAGCACGATCGCACCGCGCGTCCCGCCCTCGGTCCAGATGGGCGCCGCGAGCACCGAACGGACGCCCCCCCGGTGGATCGACTCGCTGTCGAGGAAACGTGCCTCGCTCACGGCATCCCCGGACAGCACCGCGACGCCGCGCGACAGGACCAGGTCGACGATCGTGCGCGATGGCGATGCGGCCACCGGGCCACCGCGGCTGCGTCCCGCCGCGAGCCATGCCGCCGCGCCGCCCGCGACGCTCAGCACGACGAACGCCCGCTGCGCGGGCAGCGCGTGCGCCAGCGCATCGAGCGCCGTCGCGGCGAGGGTCGATTCGTCGGGCCCACCCGCATCGGATTCGGAGATCCGTGCGAGGACCTCGAGCAGGCGCCGCAGCTGGGTTTCGTCGCGCCGGTCGCGGCTCAGCCCGCGGAAGTCGACCGGTGCGGCGGTGTCGACGAACGCGCCGGCATCGTCGGGCGCGGAGTTCGTTTCGAGCGATAGTGTCGCGTCGCCGATGCGCACGGTGACGCCGGGCCGCAGGACCGCGCACGCGGCGACGGCGCCCTCGACCTCGAGGTGCGTGCCGTCATCGCAGACGAGACGCCACTCATCGTCCGCGCGTTCGAGTCTCCCGATCTCGCGGGCGACGCCGTCCGCGTCGATGTGGAGGTCGACCTGGTCGCCGGACCCGAGCGTCAACGGCGGCCGGAACAGCAGCCACGACCGGTCGCGCCCGGCCGCCCGACAAGTGAGGAGCGCGCTCACACGGGCCGGGCGCGCGTATGCGCGAGCGTCGAACGAAGCGTGCGCGGGATCATGCCGCGATCATAGGCCAAGGTCGTCGGGCCCGACCATGCCTGGCGACGTGCGCGAACGTAGGCGCCTGGCCGCGACCCGCGTCATGGCCAAGTTCGCCGTGGAACGCGATGACCCGGACCCGTTACCATAGGATCGAGATTCCACACGGTCGCGCCGATCGGCGGCCGTTCGACCGGCACCCCGGACCGCGTCATGGCCCCCTTCGTCCACGACGACCTGCGAGCGTTGGACCTGCATGCTCCGCTCGCGCAGGCCCTGTCGGAATGCCTCGAAGCCGTCGTAATCCCCGGCGGCGACGTGGTGTTCCGCCAGGGGGAACCCGCAGACGCGCTGTATTTCGTGGTATCGGGCACGATCGGCATTTCGTACCGCGAGGCGGGGGGCGACGAGCGCCGCCTCGCGCGCGTGCAGCCGCCGGATACCGTCGGCGAGATGGCGATCCTGTCGGATGCGCCGCGCTCCGCGACAGCGACGGCGCTGCGCGACTCGCGACTGCTGCGGCTGTCGCGCCGCGACTTCGAGGCGCTCACCGCCGAACATCCGGCGACCATGCTGTATTTCGCGCGCCTGCTGTCCGACCGGTTGCGCGTGGCGGATGCCGCGCCCCATCTGCCGCACGCACCGCGCGCGATCGCCGTCGTCCCGATCACACCGGGCGCGGACGCCGTCGGCGTCGCGCACGAACTCGCGGCGACGGTCGACGGGCGCGCCTGCGTCGTCGCCGAGCGCCCGGCCGATGCGGACGAGGGTTGGTTCCATCGCGTGGAAGCCGACGCGGCGTGCGTGTTCTACGCGTCGCCCGCGCCGGCTGGCGACTGGGCCGCCCAGTGCCTGCGGCATGCCGATCACGTGCTGCTCGTCGCGCGCGCGGGCGAGGCGCCATTGCCGATGCCGAACGGGCTCGTCGCCAACGGCGGCTGGCGGCGCTGCGACCTCGTCGTCACGCACGAGGCCACTGCGACGATCGCTCGCGGCGTCTTGTCAGGCACGGATGCGCCGGCGGTGGAACTGCGCCTGCACCTGCGGCGCGGTCATTGCGCCGATGCCGCACGCGTGGCCCGTACCGTGCGTGGCTGCGCCTCGGCGCTCGTGCTGTCGGGCGGCGGCGCGCGTGGCTTCGCGCATGTGGGTGTCGTGCGGGCCCTGCGCGAGGCGGGGCGCACGTTCGACCTCGTGGGGGGCACGAGCTTCGGAGCCGCGGTCGCTGCTGGCCTGGCGCTCGGGTGGTGCGATGCGGAGCTGGAACACGTGCTGGTGCAGTCTTTCGTGCGCATGAACCCGTTGAATGACTACACCCTCCCGCTCGTGGCGCTCACGCGAGGTCGCAAGATCGAGAAGTTGCTCGACCGGTTCTTCGGAACCGTTCACATCGAAGAGCTCTGGCTGCCGTTCTTCTGCGTGTCCTCGAACCTGACCACCGGGCGAACGCACGTGCACCGCGTTGGCCCGGTCGCACGCGCCCTGCGCGCGAGCGTCGCGATCCCCGGACTCGTACCGCCGGTTCTCGCGCCCGACGGCGTGCTCGTCGACGGCGCGATGATGAACAACCTGCCCGTCGACGAAATGGCGGCATATGGCCGTGGCCGGGTGATCGCCGTTGACGTCGCGAACGACGCGGCTTTCAGCGGGCAAGGTCGCCGACGCGGCTGGCGCGCACGCGCGCTCCGCGCGCTGCTGGGCATCGACGCCAATGCGCCCGATATCGCACAGGTGCTGATCCGCGCGGCGACGGTCGCCAGCCACGCGCAGGCTGTTGAGGCGCGCCAGCGAGCCACCATCGTGATCCGGCCGCCGCTCGCGGAGATCGATCTCCGAGCGTGGACGGAGTACGGCAGCGCCTCGCGAATCGGATACGAACACACGCGCCGGCTGCTGGCCCGCCACGAGGCGGGACTGTGAGTCGAGCGCGTTCGCGTGCCGCGGACCCGGCGCCCGGGGAGGTCGCATCGATGCCTCGCAATGGCCGTTCGCAGACAGCAGACTCAACGGTATCCACAGAAGTGCCGACACTCGTCGGCCTGCTGCGCGCGCACGCGGCCAGGCGGCCAGATGCGCTCGCATACACCTACCTGCACGACGACGACCGACGCGAGTCCCTGACGTTCCGCGAACTCGAAGCGCGAGTCGAAGCGCGCGCAGGTGCACTCGCCCGCGAAGTGCGACATGGCGACCGGGTATTGCTGCTTTATCCGTCGGGGCTCGAGTTCATCGTCGCATTCCTCGCATGCCTCGGCTGCGGCATCATTGCGATTCCCGCGCCAATCGTGCGTCGGCGCGGTTCCGCAGAACGCCTTCGAGGCATCCTGACGGACGCGACGCCTGCCATGGTGCTGACCACAACTGAGCTGATCGAGCACACGCGCGACATCCTGGCCGGACTCGGCTGCACCGTGCCGGCGTTGGCCTCGGACGCGGATGACCGCGCGGACGCGTTCGGCTGGAAGTTGCCGACCGTTCCGCAGGATTCTCCCGCGTTCCTCCAGTACACGTCAGGCTCGACCGGAAGCCCCAAGGGTGTCGTCGTGACGCATCGCAACCTGATCGAAAACGAGCGCGCCATTCGTGACAGCTTTGGCTCGGGACCGGACAGCGTCATGGTCAGTTGGTTGCCGGTGTTCCACGACATGGGACTCGTTGGCGGTGTGCTCCAACCGCTGCATACGTGTTTCCATGCCGTTCTCATGTCGCCGGCCGCCTTCCTCAGGCGTCCGGTGCGCTGGCTGCAGGCCGTCTCCGAGTATCGGGCAACGTGCACGGGCGCCCCGGACTTCGGGTGGAGCCTGGCTGCGCGCGCCATCTCTGACGACGAGAAGCGCGGTCTCGACTTGTCGAGCCTCGAGGTTGCGTACAGCGCATCCGAACCGGTCCGGGCGGAGACACTCGAACGGTTCACGCGCGCGTTCGCCCCCTGCGGATTCCGACGTCCGATGTTCTTCCCAGGGTATGGGATGGCGGAATCGACCGTGTTCATCACGGGCGGGCCGCGCCTGCGCGACCCAGTGGTCGTCTCCCTGGATGCTGCAGCGCTGGAGCGGCATCAGCTCGACCTCGTCGCCCCCGGAACGCCCGGCGCCCGCACGTTCGTCGGCTGTGGGCGGCCGTCGGAGGACGTGTGGCTCGTCATCGTCGAGCCCGAGTCCGCGCCGCCTGCGCCATCACTCGCGATCGGTGAGATATGGGTGCGCTCGACCTCCGTGTCGCCGGGATATTGGAAGCGCGACGAAGCGACGCGCGAGACCTTCGGGGCCACGTTGCCCGGGGCGCCGGCCGAAACGTTCCTGCGTACCGGCGACCTCGGGTTCGTGCTCGACGGTGAGTTGTTCATCACCGGCCGGCTCAAGGACCTGATCATCGTACGCGGCAGGAACCTCTACCCGCAGGACGTCGAACGAGTCGTCGAAAGCGTGCTCCCGTTCGCACGCGCGGGTGCTGTCGCGGCGTTCGGCATCGAAGCCGGCGGTGAAGAAGCGCTCGCCATCGTCGTCGAATGTGATCGTGAGCTCGAAGTCGCAGCCGACACGTCGGCCGCCATGCCCGCGAACCTCGAGACCGCGGCCGCCGCAGTCACGCGTGAATTCGACGTGGCCGTCAACGCGATCGTCGTCGTACGTCACGGTACGTTCCCACGAACCACGAGCGGGAAGGTCCAACGCGGGAAGGCACGACGCCTTTTCATGGATCAGGAGCTGCAGCGAATCGCCGCATGGCCGCCCGAGAAGGCCGGGTCGCTCCCGCTCGATGCGGAACGGGTCCTCGCGCGCATCGCTCGCGATGTGGTACTCGCATCCGCAGGCCGTGACCTGGGCGTGATCGATCCCGATCGGCCGCTGGTGGAACTCGGCATGGATTCCGTGGCCATGGCGGAATACGCCTCGGCGATCGAAGCCGCGACAGGGCGCCGCATCGATGCGGACGTCATTTTCGAGGCCGGATCGATCCGTGCCCTCGCGGCCCATCTGCGAGTCGCGGGTGATGCAGCTGCGACGCCGGCCGCGAAGCCGCGACCGCCACACCCGGTGCTCGCCCATGCGACTGACCCACCCGCGAGCGCGATACCGGGATCGAATGCGATGGGGGAAGGGGCCGAACGGCCGCGTGAGCTTCCCGCACGTCACCAGGCACTGCTCCAGCGATACGACCGCATGCGGGACGCGGGCCGCTACTTCTACCATCCGATCATCGAACAGCAGTCGGACCCGTGGATCGAGCTCGCGGACCGGCGACTGCTCATGCTCGGCTCGTATTCGTATCTCGGGTTGCTCAAGCATCCCGAGATGGTCGCCGCCGCGAACGATGCGACGTCACGATTCGGTACGGGGGCGCATGGCGTGCGCGTCCTCGCGGGTACGACCGCCCAGCACGTCGACCTCGAGCGAAGGATCGCGGCATTCACCGGATCGGAAGACGCAGTGGTGTTCAGCAGCGGCTTCGTCGCGAACCTCGCGACGATCACGTGCATGGTGGGCGAAGGCGACGTGGTGATCGGCGATGACTGGAACCATGCCAGCATCATCGATGGCTGCCGGATGTCCGGGGCGAAGTTCGCCAGTTGTGCCCACGGCGATCTCGCCGCGATGGAAGCGGCCCTGCGCGATGCGACGGGACGGCACGTGCTCGTCGTGGTGGATGCGGTCTTCAGCATGGAAGGCTCGATCGTCGACCTTCCCGCGGTGATCGCGCTGTGCCGGCGGTACGGCGCCTTCCTGATGGTCGACGAGGCGCACAGCCTCGGCGTGCTCGGCCGTCACGGTCGCGGCATCCAGGAGCACTTCGGGCTGGATGGCTCCGAGATCGACCTCAAGATGGGCTGCCTGTCGAAAGCGCTCGCGAGCGGTGGCGGGTACGTCGCGGGCCGTCGTGATGTCGTGCGATACCTCCGCCATGCGGCTCGTGGCTACGTGTTCAGCTCCTCCGTACCCGCCGGGCAGATCGCGGCGGCGGCCAAGGCGCTCGAGCTGCTGGTGCGGGAGCCGTGGCGGGTCGAATGCGTGCGCCAGCGCGAGAAACAGTACCGGGAGGGGTTGCGGGCGCTCGGGTTCGATACGTTCCAGAGCGAAACGCCGATCATCCCGATCGCCACGGGCACGGAGGAAGCGACGCTCGAGATGACGCGGCTCTGCCGCGATGCCGACCTCTACGTCGCTCCCGTTTTCTACCCGGCCGTGCCGATGAATGCGGCGCGGCTGCGCACGTGCGTGATGGCATCCCACTCGGAGCGCGATATCGCATTCGCACTCGACGTGCTCGCCGATGCCGGCCGGCGCGTCGGCCTGATTCACTGACACTTCATCGGCGCGTGCACGGCGCACGGCCGCAACCCGGAGCCGCACATGGAACCTGTGACGACCGCAGCCATCGATCCCGCCGCGCTCACCGGCAGCATGTTCGATTTCGCCCGGGCGAGCGGCCCGGACCTGATTCGCCGCACGCAGGACTTCGACTCGTGGCGCGACCGGCGGGCGACGGTCGGGATGTGGCAGTTCTCGCGCACCATCGAGACCGCTCCCGGTCCGTTCATGACGATCGCGTCGGAGTATGCCGAAGGGCGACCGGGCATCAGCCTCGCCTGCCAGGACTACCTCGCGCTCACTTCGCATCCGGAGGTGCGCGCCGCCGCGGCGCGCGCGCTCCACGACTACGGGCCGCACAGCGCGGGGTCGCCGGGAGCGGCCGGTAACACGCCCATGTCGATCGACCTCGAGCGCGCACTCGGCGAGGCGCTCGGCTACGAGCACGTGGCGCTGTTCCCAACCGGATGGGCGGCCGGCTACGGCAGCATCGCGGGCCTCGTGCGCCCGTACGACCACGTCGTCATGGACGCGCTCGCGCACTCGTGCCTGCAGCAGGGTGCGTTCGCGTCATCGCGCAACATCCACCGCCATCCGCATCTCGACGTCGGCGCCGCCCGCGAACTGCTGCGGCGCATCCGCGCCACCGACACGCGCAACGGCATCATGGTGATCACCGAGGGCCTGTACTCGATGGACTCGGACGTGCCCGACCTGCGTGCGTTGCAGGCGGCCTGTCGCGAATACGGCGCGACGCTGCTCGTCGACGTGGCACACGACTTCGGCTCGCTCGGGCCGAAGGGGGGCGGCTCACTCGCGGCGCAGGGGCTGGTCGGCGAAGTCGACCTGGTGATGGGCAGCTTCTCCAAGACGTTCTGCTCGAATGGCGGGTTCCTCGCGTCGCACCACCGCTCGGTGCGGCAATACATCAAGTTCTATGGCAGCCCGCAGCTGTTCTCGAACGCGCTGTCTCCCGTCCAGGCCGCCGTCGTGCGCGAGGCGCTGCGCATCGCGCGCTCCGACGAGGGCGACACGTTGCGAGCACGGCTGCTCGCGAACGCCGAGACGTTGCGCACGGCGCTCAATGCCCGTGGCGTGGAGACGATCGGTGGCCCGTCGGCGATCGTGCCGGCGCTGATCGGCGACGAGATGCTGGCGCGTGTCGCGTTCGAGTCGGCGACCCGACGCGGGGTGCATGCCTCCGTCGCCGAGTTCCCGATCGTCGCCAAGGGACGTGCGCGATTCCGCCTCCAGCTCATGCCCACCCACACGGCCGAGCACCTCGAGCGTGCCGCGACCGCGCTGCACGACAGCATCGCCGAGGCGCGTGAGCGCCTCGCGACGGCCGCGCCGCGGCGTGCGGAGCCCGAACCGCGTGTCGCCGTCAGCCCGGCCGACGTCACGGTCGGTGCGCGCGCGCTGCCGGCGCTCAAGGACGGCGACGTCGCGCGACTCATCGAAGGCAGCACCGCGGAGCGCCACCCGGCGGGCACGATACTGGTCCGGGCCGGCGCCACGGGGCATCCGCTCTATATCCTGCGGTCGGGCACGGCGTACGTCCGGACCGAACACCAGGGTCAGCCGCTCGTGCTCGCCGAATGCCACGATGGGCAGATTCTCGGCGAGATCTCGTTCCTCGACGGGCTCGGCGCCAGCGTCGACGTGGTGGCCGCGACGGACGTCGAGGTGGCGCGCGTCGACCATGCGGCGCTCGACCGGCTGGCCGCGGCCGACGCCGAGTTCGGCCTGCGGCTCTACCGCTCGCTCGCGACCGTGCTCGCGGGGCGTGTGCGGTCGGCCAACGCGTTTGCGTGGCCGGCGGACTCCGCGGGATAGCGGCAAAGGCCCCCACGACGGACGTGGGCGAAGGCGGCGAGCGCGTGGTGCCGGGCGCTGCGTGCCCCCCGGGTCTGCCGCCGGAACCACATTCTGCGTGCAAGGGAATGGTGCCGTTCGGCATACTCGCAGGGTGCCGCTGCCGTCACCGCGACGGAGCCGCCTCGGAGGGAGCGCATGCGCCTGCTTCGTCACGGGCCCGCGATCGCGTGGGCGTGCCTGGGAGTCTTGTCGATCGCCGTGCTCACCGCCCGGCCGTGCGGCGCGACCAGCGCGCCCGCGTTCCGGCCCGGGATCACCCTCGCCACCGGCTCGGCGCCCGCGACCGTTGTGATCGGCGACTTCGATCGAGACGGCCTCGGCGACTTCGCGACGACGATGCCGGGCGGTGTTTCGGTGCTGCTGGCGACCACCGATTCCACCTTCGCACCCCGCGTCGACCATGTGTGCGCGGGCACGCCGTGGACCGTCGCGGCCGCGGACGTGGACGGTGACGGCGATCTCGACCTGATCGCCTCGATCGAGTCCAACGGTACGATCTCGATTTTGAAGGGCGACGGTCACGGGGCGTTCGGTTCGCGCCAGGACTACGACGCCAACGGCGGGGCACGCCACGTCAGCGTGGCCGACGTCGACCGCGATGGGGACGTCGACCTGGTCGTGTGCAACTACGGCTCGGGCACCGTGTCGGTGCTGAAGAACGATGGCAACGGCGCGTTCGGTTCGCCTGCATCGTTCGCGGCCGGCGGCACGTACGTCATCGAGTCCGAGGCGGCGGACTTCGACGGCGACGGTGACGTCGACCTCGCGGTCGCGGATTACTCCACGACCCAGGTGTCCATTCTGCTGGGCTCCGGCAACGGTACGTTCGGCGCCCCGACGACGGTGACCGTGGGCAGCGACCCGTACTCGCTCGCCGCCCGCGACCTCGATGGCGACGGCGCGGTCGATCTCGCCGTGGCGGACCTCAGCAGCAGCGCGGTGACGGTGCTGTATGGGAACGGCGCCGGCGGCTTCGGGTCGCGCCAGGACCTCACGACGACGGCGTCCCCGGCGTGGATCGAGATCGGCGACATGGACGGCGACACGCGGCCCGACATCGTGGTGACGGCGTCCGGCTCGCATCCGCTCCAGGTGTTCCCCGGCAACCGCAATCGCACGTTCGCGGCGCGGGCCGACTATGCGACAGGCGCCCCCCAGTCGTTCGCACTGGGGGACCTCGACGCGGACGGTCGCCTGGACGTCGTGACCGCGAATATCGGCCAGAACACGGCGACGGTGCTCCGCAGCAAGCGTCCGGCCGCCGTCGCTTCCGTCCTGCCGTCGCGCGGCGGGCGTGGCGCGCCCGTGCGGGTGTCGCTCGGTGGAGCGCGATTCGAGCCCGGCGCCACGGTGAAGCTCGC
>Ga0070670_100001321_pt1 | contig 19806 bp, 21 predicted proteins | sample KBSS63metaG_FD_64665 | JGI IMG/M metagenome (GOLD analysis project Ga0070670, IMG submission 64665) | Switchgrass rhizosphere microbial communities from Kellogg Biological Station, Michigan, USA - KBS S6-3 metaG | ecosystem: Host-associated > Plants > Roots > Rhizosphere > Soil ... | reverse complement strand
GTCCTGGTGACGTTGACCACCCAGACGAAACGATCCGCGGCGAGGCGAAAGCAGACGAGATCGTCGATGACGATCCCGCGCTCGTCGCACATCGTCGAATAGAGCGCCTGGTCGATGGCGAGCTTCGCGGCATCGTTGGTGATGAGCTTCTGCACCAGCGCGAGCGCGTCCGGCCCCTGGAAGTCGAACTCGCCCATGTGCGAGACGTCGCACAGCGTGACGGCCTCGCGGGTCGCCCGATGCTCGCGCACGTGGCCGACGTACTGCATCGCCCGGGCGAAGCCCTTGAGGTTGATGACCGCCGACGCGTCGCGGACGTGCTGCTCGTAGAGTGGCGTGCGCTTCATGGCGGAGTGCCTCCTGTCATCGACGTTCGTGGGCTTGCGATTCGATACGCCTCATGGCGACATCGTACGAGGAACGAATCATGTTCAGCGGCCGCGGCGCGCGAGCGCCTTGGAGGGATCGTAGAACGGAAGGCGCGCCACGCGGGCGTGTCCGCCGCCGACGAGCGCGACGCTCGAGCCCGGCCTCGTGTCTTCGGCCGCAGCGAAGCCGATGCCGATGCGCCGTTCGAAAAGCGGCGAAAAGCAGTCGCTCGTCATCGCCGCCGTTCCGTCGTCGAGCGTCCCTGGAACGTTCGCGTCCGACGGGCTTTCGCCCGCGGGCACCAGACCCACCAGGCGACGTTGCGGCTCGTCCCAACGCGATCGTCGCAACGCCTGCGCGCCGACGAAATCGCGTCCATGGAAGTCGACGAGCCGGGCGAATCCGAGCTCGAATGCGGTGACTGGCGCAGCGAGCTCGCGCGTGAACAGGACGTGACCGGCTTCGATGCGCAGCGAATTCGCGGCATCGAATCCGCATTCGACGAGACCCGCGTCCGTGCCCGCGGCGAGCAAGGCTTCCCAAAGCGCGGGGGCGGCCGCACCGGCGATCGCGATCTCGTACCCTGTCTCGCCGCTGTAGCCGAGCCGTGCGATCCAGCAGTCGGCATCGGCAAAGCGCACGGCGCGGAATCCAAAGTAGGGCAATGCGGCAAGGTCCATCCCGGGGAGAGCACGCTCGATCGTCGGGCGGCTGATGTCGCCCTGGATCGCAATGACCGCGCAATCGTCCATCGGCGGGACCTGTACGTCGAAGCCCGCGGCGAACGTCGCGACGGCCGCGTGATCGGCGCGACGACCGGTGAACACCCGGAAACGATCCCACGCAAAACGCCACACGGTGGCATCGTTCAGCACGCTGCCGTCATCGCGCAGCAGCAACGTGTAGGCGATCCGACCTGCCGCGAGCCCGGCCAACCGCCGCGTCTGCAGCGCCTCGACGCATTCGAGTGCCCTCGGACCTGCGATGTCGGCGCATTGCATGAACGAGAAGTCGAAGAGCCCGCCCGCGCGGCGCGTCGCGAGATGCTCGCGCGCCGCATCACCGAAACTGCGCGGCGTGGCAACGCCCGGCGCGAATTCGACCTGTCCCGCGCTGCGCGTCGCCAGGAACGACGCGAACGCGCTCAACGCTGCCCTCCCAACTCGCGCCAGACCAGCGCCGCCCCCACGACGAGGCACAGCACCGCAACGCCTTTCCGCAGCACGTTGGCGTCCACGGCGTGCGCGACGCGAACGCCGACGAGCACGCCGGCGAGCTCGGCCACCGTGACGACCGCGGCCACTCCGAAATCGATGGTGCCGTAGCGCAGATTGCCGAGCGTTCCGGAGATCGCTGCGACGATCTGGATCACCTGGCTCACGCCGATCGAGACGAGCGCCGGAAAGCCGAGCAGAACCATGAGCGGCACCGACAGCGCCGGGCCGCCGACGCCGGTCAGGCCCGACCCGAATCCGGCGATCGCGCCGACGGCAAGCAGGACCATCCGCTTTGCATGCGGCCGGTCGTCGAAGACGGGCTTTTTCAACCCGCGCAGCGTGGCCAGCGTGTAGACGCCGGCGAAGATGATGATGGCGGCGAGGATGAGCGCAAGCGCCTTCGGACGCGCGATGGAATTCGCCCATGCTCCCACGAACCCGAAGACGACCGCCGCCAGAAGCACCGGCCGTGCAATGGGCCAGTCGATGCTCCCGCGGCGCTGGAACAACAGCGTGCCGACGATGCCCGTGAAGGTGAATGTGAAAAGCGCCGTCGCCATCGCTGCCTTGATCGGCAGCGCGGCGAACGCTTCGAGTGCGGGGATGAGGAGAACGCCGCCGATGCCGACGGCGCCGATCAGCGCGCCGACGCCGAACGCGATCGGCAGCAGCCAGGCGAGGTCGAGCATCGAAGTCGGCGAGCGGCCGGGGCGCGCTTCGATCAACTGACGATCGAGCGCAAGCGCGGCGATCGCCCGCGCCTAAACCTTGCCTACTTCTTCCAGCCGACGCGCTCCTTGAACTTGTTGAGCTCGTCTTCCTTCATGTACACCGTGTGCTCCTTGCCCGGATATACGCGGCCGCGGACCTCGTCGCGGTAGTCGGTCAGCCCCTTCTCGATGATGGGCACGAGGTCGCAGTAGATCTTCGAGTGGCGCGGCGTGTGCTTTTCGTAGAGGTGGAAGAGGTCGGAGCCAATGATGTGCACGCCGTCCGACGTGTTGCCCGAGCCGAGGCTGATCACCGGCACCGGCAGCGTCTTCGCGAGGTACTCGGACACTTCGGACGTGACGACTTCGGTCATGATCGAGAAGCAGCCCGCATCGACGAACGCGAGCGCGTCGTCGATCAGCTCCTTCGCGCGGTCGGCCGTCTTGCCCTGCGCGGCGAAGCCGCCGAGCTGCGGAATGCGCATCGGACAGATCCCGATGTGTCCCTGCACCGGAATGCCCGCCTTGACGATCGCCTCGATGTACTTGGCGTGGTGCTGGTTGCCTTCGCACTTCATCACCTCGGCGCCGCCCTGCGAGACGTACTTGGCCGCGTTGTCGACCGCCTGCTGCGCCGACAGGTGAAAGCTCATGTACGGCATGTCCACCATCCGCAGCCCGTACTGCGAGCCGCGCTTCACCGCCTGCGCCATGAACATCACTTCCTCGAACGACACCGAGGTCGTCGACTCGTGGCCGAACAGCACCATGCCGCCGGTGTCCGATACGCAGAGGATGTCGATGCCGACGCGATCCGCGATGATCGCGGTTTCATAGTCGTAGACCGCAAGCTGGACGATCGGCTCGCCCCGCTTCTTCTTTTCCATCAGCATCGGAATGGTGACCTTCTTGCGCGCGGCAGCTTCGGCCATGACGACCTCCTGGACAGTTGATGCGGGTGCAAACGAAAATGCGGCGGTTTGCGCGGGCGATGCGGCATGCGCCGTCGCGAATGTGTCGTTGTTCCGCGCTCGCGCCGATTATTGCACCACAAGGGTCCGCGTCGCTACCCGGCCAGTGCACGGGTGCCGATAAAATAGAGAAATGCCCCGATCAGTAAGAACACCGAGCGGGGCGAATCGAGTGGACGCGGGCGGGTGCGCCCGCCAGTTCTTAGAGCGAACTGGTGCCGAACGTGTCGCAATCCTTCGGGTTGCCGGAGTCGATGCCGCGCTTGAACCACCGCACTCGTTGCTCGGAAGAGCCGTGGGTGAACGATTCCGGCACCACGCGGCCCTGCGTCTGTTTCTGCAGGCGGTCGTCGCCGATCGCCGTGGCCGCATTCAGCGCTTCGGCGATGTCGCCCGGGTCGAGCTGGTTCATCCCGCCCGCATAGTGACCCCAGACGCCCGCGTAGCAGTCGGCCTGCAGCTCCATGCGTACCGATGTGCTGTTGGCGCCCGCGCGCGGCGCGCGCCCCTGCGCTTCGAACTCCTGGAACTTCCCGGTCAGCTTCTGCACGTGATGGCCGACTTCGTGCGCGACGACGTAAGCTTGCGCGAAATCGCCGGGTGCGCGAAACCGCTGCGACAGGTCGCGGAAGAACGAAAGGTCGAGATACAGCTTCTGGTCGTTCGGGCAGTAGAACGGACCCATCGCCGCCTGACCTGTTCCGCACGCGGAGTGCACGGCGCCGTCGTACAGGACCAGCGTCGGGGGCGTGTACTTGCCTCCCATTTGCTGGAAGATCTTCGTCCAGACGTCCTCGGTGCTGCCGAGAACCTTGGAGACGAATTGCCCCGCCTCGTCGGTGGGCGCGCCCTTCGGCGCCTGGCGCGTGTCGCGCTGCGTGTTCACCTGCTCGGCGACGTTGATCACCGTGCTGGGGTCGAAGCCCAGGAAATAGGCGACGAGAGCGATCACGACGCCCCCGATGCCCAGGCCCCCGCCGATTCCCATCCCACGCCGATCCTCGACGTTGCCGCTGGCCCGCTGGTTGCCCAATTCCATCGCTCGCTCCCGGCTTTACGGCGCGTTCAGCACGACGCGAACGCGCTCGTTGCGCATCGGTGTGTAGGCTACGCCGCTATGGGCGAATACTCGGTGCGCCAACGCACTTTGCGTGCCATGCGTCGTGCGGTTTCGACTACCGTCGCTCCTCGACGACGCGAGGCGCCCGCTCGCTCGCATACGACGGCCGTCGATGGGGCGCGAGGTACAGCGGCGTGCGCGACCGCGGGACTTTGCGCACGAAATGGTCCCGCGCGACGTGGTAGCTCGGATCGAAGCCGAAGAAATTGCGCTTCATTCGCTCGAGCTCTTCGGAGCGATACGCATCGAGCGGCTTGTGCGCTTCGTCGGCGCGTCGGCGCGCACGCTTCTCGCCGAGCAGGCCTTCGAACGCGGGAGCCTCGGCGAGCCGGCGCGCGCGGGCGTCGATTTCGGCACGGAACGCATCCGGCGTCGCGCCGAAATGGCCGTCGATCAGCCCGAGTGCCGTCGCCTTTCGCGCCGTCATCGGCAGGCGTTCTTCCGTGATGGAGCGCGCCGTTTCCGCATCCACGCGGCGCGGCAGCAGGTACGTCCAGTATTCGGAACCGTAGAGATTGCCCATGCTTCTGTAGTGCGGATTCAGGATCACCCCGTCGCGCGCGTAGACATGGTCCGCCGCGAGCGCGAGAAAGGCGCCGCCCGCGCCGGCGTTTCCCTGCATCGCTGCGATCGTGATCTGCGCGTCCGTGACGATGATTTCGCGCACCAGGTCGTCGATGGCGTTGATGTTCCGCCACGATTCCTCGGCCGGGTGTGCGGACGCCTCGATCAGGTTGAGATGGATCCCGTTCGACCAGAAGTCCGGGCCGCCCATCAATGCGATGACTCGCGTCGGCCGCGACATCGCGTAGCGATAGGCCTCGAGCAGCGCTTCGCACTGCGCCGTGCTCATGGCGCCGTTGTAGAACGAAAAGTGCAGGTAGCCGACACGTCCCCGTTCGTCGTACCGCACGGGCTGCCACGTCGAATGATCGACGCTCTCGTGCGCCGCAAGCGGCTTCTCCGGAACGCCGGCAAGCCGATCGCCGACCACCATCGCGGCGGGAAGCTTGAATCGGGCTTCGTCGCCGGCGACTTTCAAATGACCGATCCACACCGCGCCGTCGACCGTCGCGCGGAGCACCGCGTCGCCGCGTCGCGCGATGGCGTCCCCCGGTAGCGCATGCCGAGCGTCCCGATGCAGCGCGCCTTCCGGATGTGCGTCGTAGAGAAATACGCTCATGCCGAGCCACGCGTCGAGAACGCCCGGAAAGCCGTCCGCAGCGCGGACCTTGCGCAGCACCGTGGCCGTGGAATCGAGACGCCAGTCGATCGCGCGGTCGGATTGCCGCATCGCCACGCGCGGCCGGCCGCGCACGGAAGGATCGGCGTAGTCGAGGCGGCGCGGCGACTCGCCCCGCGCGAGCCGCTCGAGCGCCTTCCGCAAGACCTTCACGGCCGCTTCCGTGACCTCGTTCCGGTACACGCTGCTTTTCGTCGCGTCGCGCATCCGAAATTCCGTGCTCGCCCACACGGCGCCCGCGTCCATCTCGCCGTTCGCCTCGATCGCGGTCACGCCCCACTCGGATTCGCCGCCGACGATCGCCCAGTCGAGCGCCGACGGCCCCCTGTCGCCTTCGATGCCCGGGTGGATAACGATGCAGCGATGCTTCCGCCACACCGCGTCCGGAATGCGCCGCTTGAGAAAGGGCGCAACGATCAGGTCCGGCGCGAAGAGCGCCACCGCTTCCTGTGTCACGCTATCGGCGATGTCGAACTCGATCGACACTTCGTGACCGAGCGCGACGAGCTCGCAATAAAGGCGCTGTGCCAGGCTGTTGAACGCGTGGGTCAGCAGGAGGATGCGCATCAGCAGATCCTGGGAAGCTGCTCGCCCGTGAGCCAGTCGACGACGCGCCGGCCGCCGAAGCTCGTGTCCATCTGCACGAAATGATGCGCGTCCTCGACGACGTTGCCGACGATCGCCGCGTCCTGGCCGAGCGGATGCGCACGCATCGCCGAGAGCAGGCGATCGGCGTCGCCGGCCGCGCAGATGGCGACGAGCTTGCCTTCGTTGGCCACGTACAGCGGATCGAGCCCGAGGAACTCGCAGGCCGCGAGCACCTGGCCGCTCACCGGAACGTCCTGCTCCCGGATCACCATGCCGCACCGGGACTGCCGGGCGAGCTCGTTCAGCGTCGTCGCGAGGCCGCCGCGCGTCGGATCGCGCAGGCAGCGGATGCCGGGCACCGCCGAGATCATCGCGGCGACGAGCCCGTGCAGCGCCGCGGTATCGGACCGGATCGTCGTGTCGAACGTCAAATTCTCGCGCAGCGACATGATCGCGACACCGTGATCCCCCATCGAGCCGCTCACGAGGATGCGATCGCCGGGCCGCGCGCGGTCACCGGAAATCTCGACGCCCGGCGGGACGACGCCGATGCCCGTCGTCGTGATGAACACGCCATCGCCCTTCCCTCGCTCCACCACTTTGGTGTCGCCGGTGATCACGGGAACGCCCGCCTCCCTCGACGCCACGGCCATGGACTCGACGACCCGCCGCAAATCGGCGAGCGGAAAACCTTCCTCGAGCACGAACGTCGCCGCGAGATAGAGCGGGCGCGCGCCCGACATCGCAACGTCGTTGATCGTCCCGTGAACGGCGAGGCAGCCGATGTCGCCGCCGGGAAAGAAAAGCGGCGACACCACGTGCGCGTCGGTCGCCATCACGATGCGGCCAGCGCCGATTTCGAACGCTGCCTGATCGTTACCCTGGCGGAGCCACGCGTTGTCGAACGCGCGCACGAAGAGCTCGTCGACGAGCTGCGTCGTCGCCCGGCCACCCGCGCCGTGCGTCATGTCGACATACCCGTGCCTGAAGTCGACGGGCCTCACATAATCGCTGCGCACGGCCGTCACGGGTGTGCCCCCACACGCCCCGAGGCAGCGTGCAGTTGTGCGCGTTGGGACGCCCCGGCGGCGCTCATGGTGCGGCTGCTGACGCGGGTTGCGCGGCGACGATGGCCGCATCGCGGAAGCGGCCATAGGTGTAGTGCGCCGCGCAGGCGCCCTCGGAGGAGACCATGCAGGAGCCGATGGGGTTGTCGGGCGTGCAGACCGTGCCGAACACCTTGCAGTCGGCCGGCTTCTTCACCCCGCGCAGAATGGCGCCGCATTCGCACGCCTTGTTGTCCGGCACCGACCGGTAGGTGACGTCGAAGCGCGCCTCGGCGTCGAACGCGCGGTACTTCTCCTTGATCGAGAGCGCGCTGTACGGGACCTCGCCCAGTCCCCGCCATTCGAACGTGCGCCGCAGCTCGAAGACTTCGGCCACCAGCGCCTTCGCTTTGGCGTTGCCCTCGCGCGTGACCGCTCGTGTGAACTCGTTCTCGACGGCTGCACGTCCCTCGTTCAGCTGCCGCACGAGCATCAGGACCGCCTGCATCACGTCGAGCGGCTCGAAGCCGGCGATGACGACGGGGCGCCCGTATTCCTCGGCGAAGTACTCGTACGGCTCGGTGCCGATGACCGTCGACACATGGGCGGGTCCGACGAACCCGTCGATGGGCAGCGTGCCGAGCTCGCGCACGTCCTTCGACTCGAGGATGTTGCTGATCGCGGCCGGCGTCACCACGTGGTTGCAGAACACGCTGAAGTTCCGGAGCCCGCGCTGCTGCGCGTCGAGGATGGCCACCGCCGTCGGCGGCGTCGTCGTCTCGAAGCCGATGGCGAAGAACACGACCTCGCGCGTCGGGTTCTCTTCGGCGATGCGGACGGCGTCGGCGGACGAATAGATCATTCGGATGTCCGCGCCGCGCGCCTTGGCCTTGAGGAGCGACGAGCGGTCGGACGCCGGCACGCGCATCGTATCCGCGTAGGTGCACAGGATGAGTCCGGGCCGTGCCGCGAGTGCGATCGCGTTGTCGATGCGGCCGATCGGCAGCACACAGACGGGGCAGCCGGGCCCGTGGATCATGCGGACGTTGGCCGGCAACAAGTCGGCGAGCCCGTAGCGCGCGATCGCGTGCGTGTGGCCGCCGCAGAATTCCATCAGATGGTAGGCGCGCCGCGGGGCGGCTTCCTGTGCAATGGACGAGGCGAGGCCACGCGCGAGACCGCCGTCGCGAAACTCGTCGATGTACTTCATGCGGGCTCGCCCACCGACAGCCGCGCTGCCGCAAAGAGCGCAAGCGTACGTTCTGCCTCCGCGGGATCGAGCTTCGTGAGCGCGTAACCGACGTGGATGATCACGTAATCGCCGCGCTCCACACCGTCGAGGAGTGCGAGCGAGATCCGCTTCTGCACGCCGCCAACGTCGACGAGCGCGGTGCCGGGCTCGGGCAGGTCGACGACGCAGGCGGGGATTGCAAGGCACATCAGCGGGCTCCCCCCATGAGGCGCGCCACCGAAGCCTGGCCGAGCGAAAGACCGCCGTCGTTCGGCGGCACCGCCCGCGCTTCGAGAAGCCTGACGCCGCGCCCTGCGAGCGCAGTGCGCAGTCCGCGCGCAAGGATGGAGTTCAGAAAGCAGCCGCCGCCGCCCGCAACGATCCGCAGCCCACGTTCCGCGGCGGCTCGCGCAACCCACTCCGTCAGCGCAGCGACGAGCGTCGCATGAAAGAGCGCTGCCCCGTGCGCCGCATTGCGCTCCCCGACGAGGCGCATCAGTAAAGGTGCGAGATCGAGCTCGTTGCCGCCGCCGATCTCGTAGAGCGACGGGTCGGCAACGACTGTGCCGTGCCGCTCCGCGAGTCCCTCGAGCAGCATGGCCGCCTGCCCTTCGAACGCCATCCGCCGTTTCACGCCGAGGATTCCCGCGGCGGCGTCGAACCACCGTCCCATGCTGCTCGTCTCGGGCGCGTTGAATCCGCGGGCGAGCAATTCCACGACGGTTGCAGCAGCCGGCTCATCGGAATATCGCGTCGCGATCTCGTCGCCACGGCCGGCGAGCGCGAGCGCGGCGGCCGCCATCCGCCACGGCTCGCGCGCGGCGCGATCGCCACCCGGCAACCGCAACGGACGCAGCCGGCCGAGCCGCTCGCAGCGGACGCCGTCGACGTGCAAAAGCTCGCCCCCCCACGCCGTGCCATCGGTGCCGAGACCCACGCCGTCGAGCGCCAACCCCAGTACGGGCCCTTGGCACTGGTGCTCGGCAACGACCGCGGCAATGTGTGCGTGATGATGCTGGACTGCCTGGGTCGGCACTCCCCACTGCGCGGCGAGCCGCGCCGCATGCCGCGTGCTGTAGAGGTCGGGATGGAGGTCGTGCGCGACGATCTCCGGCCGGACGTCGAGGATGCGAGTCAGGTGCGCGACGGCTGCGTCCAGCGCGCGGCACGTGGGCGCGTTGTCGAGATCGCCGATGTGCTGGGAGACGAAGGCCTCGTCGCCGCGCGTGACGCAGATCGTGTTCTTGAAGTAGCCGCCCATCGCGAGGACCGGCGGCCCCGCCGTCGCCAGCGGAATCGCACGCGGCGTGTGGCCCCGCGCGCGGCGGACGAACTGAACCTGCGCCGGCGCTTGTTCGGGCAGCGCGCGCAGCACGCTGTCGTCGCAGCCGACGACGATGTCGCGATCGTGCACGACGTACGCATCGGCGATGCCGGCGAGGCGGGCGACCGCCTCGTCGTTGCCGGTCACGAGCGGTTCGCCGCAGGGATTGGCGCTCGTCATCACCAGCACGAGATCCTGCGCGGCGCCGAGCCAGTCATTGCCGGCGGGTCGGCGCGCCGCGTCGTGGAAGAGGAGAAAGTGCAGCGGCGCATAGGGCAGCATCACGCCGAGCCGCGCGACTCCCGGAGCGACGCCCGCCAGCTGCTCGTCGGTCGCGCGATGCTTCATGAGCAGCACGATGCTCCGCTCGCGTCCTTCGAGCAGCGTTCGCTCGGACGCGGCGACTTTCGCCCACTCGCGCGCCGATGCGACGTTCGCGACCATCACGGCGAAAGGCTTCTCTTCGCGCGCCTTCCTCGCACGCAGGCGGGCGACGCTCGCGGGATTACGGGCATCGCAGGCGAGATGGAATCCACCGATGCCCTTGATCGCCAGGATGTCGCCGCGCAGCAGTCGGGCCACCGCTTCGGCGACCACATCGACGCCGGCGATGCGCTTGCCTTGCCCGTCGAGCAACGCGAGCCCCGGGCCACACGAAGGACACGCGTTCGGCTCGGCGTGGAAACGCCGATCGTGCGGTGAACGGTATTCTGCCGAGCACCGCGCGCACTGGGTGAAAGCCGCCATGCTGGTGAGTGCGCGATCGTACGGCAGGCGCCGGGTGATGGTGTAACGCGGACCGCAATTCGTGCAGTTGATGAACGCGTACCGGTAGCGGCGGTCGCCCGGATCGAGCATTTCGGCGAGACAGTCGCCGCAGATCGCGCTGTCGGGACCGATGACGGTCGCCGCGCGGCCGCTGCCGCTGTCGACAATCGCGAAACCGGCGCCCGATCGCTCGGGCGGGCAATCGATGTGCGTGATGCGGTCGACCCGCGCGAGCGGCGGCGCCTCTTCGCGCAGACTGCGGCCGAGACGCTCGATGCCGGCCACGTCGCCCTCGACCTCGATCGTCACTCCGGTCGCGTCGTTCCTCACCCAGCCGGCGAGCGAGAGCTTGCCTGCCAGCCGATGGACGAAGGGACGGAATCCCACTCCCTGCACGACGCCGCGCACCTCGAAGCGCCGGCGAACGATCTCGTCGTGGGCGAGAGTTTCCATTGCTGCCGTCGGGCGTTCAGCGTCAGGCCGGATGCCCGGACGTCGCAAGCTGCGCCTCGAGCTCCGCGACGCGCCGGCGCAAGGCGGCGACATCGCGGTCGCGCGCCGCCCGCGCCGCCTCGACGCCGCGCTCGAGCCACGCGAGCCACTCGTCGAAGCCCGCGCCCGTCGTCGCCGAAACGCGGATCACCTCGAGGCCCTGCCGCACCGTCAGCGCATTGTCGATCGCCCGACCGTCGTCGAATTGCACGTACGGCAGGAGGTCGATCTTGTTGAGCAGCATGAGGTCGGCGGCGCGAAACATGTCGGGATATTTCCGCGGCTTGTCCTCGCCCTCGGTGACCGACAGGATCACGACCTTGTGCGCCTCGCCCAGGTCGAACGCCGCGGGGCAGACGAGGTTGCCGACGTTTTCGACGAACAGGAGAGACCCGTCCGGCGGCGACAGGCGCTCGAGCGCGTCGCCCACCATGTGCGCGTCGAGATGGCAGCCCTTTCCCGTGTTCACCTGCACGGCGGCGGCGCCCGTGGCGCGGATGCGATCGGCGTCGAGCGACGTCTGCTGGTCGCCTTCGATCACGCTGACGTGGAATCGTCCCTGCAGCCTTTCGATGGTGCGCACGAGCAGCGTCGTCTTGCCCGAGCCGGGGCTCGACACCAGGTTGAGCGCGAAGATGCCGGCGTCGGCCAGCCGCTGCCGGTTCGCCGCGGCGTAAGCATTGTTCCGCGCGAGGATGTCCTCTTCGATGCGGACGATGCGCTCGGGGGACACGCTTGCGTCGTGCACGGCGCCGAGCGGTCCGTGCAGCGCAGATCCGCGCACGGCGCTGCCGTGCACGTGTCTGTGAGAGAGACCACCCGCATGAGTGTGCGCATCGGGGCGTCCGCCTTCGCGCCGGTGCCAGTGCGTGTGGATCGTTCCGTCCTCGTGGCCGTGGGCGTGACCGTTTACGGCCGCGCTTTCGACGATCGCGCCATCGACGGTCGTTTCCCCGCCCCCGCATCCGCATGTCGTGCACATGTGCGTTCCCTTCGTTCGATTCGCCCGCTTCGTTCCGCGTGGTTTCCTGTCCGTCGCCTTCACCCGATCGCGATGTCCACGACGCGCATTTCCTCGCCCTCGACGATCTGCAACTGGTAGCTGCCGCAGCGCGGGCATGCGTCTCCCAGGCGCGGGAGCGCAACGCGCGCTGCGCAAGGCAGGCACCACGCAGCGCCTTCCTTCCTCAGAATCTCGAGCCTCGCCCCATCCGCCACGCTGCCGCGCGTCACGGCATCGAAGCAAAACGCGAGTGCGTCGGGCTCGACGTGCGCCAGCGCGCCGAGCTCGACTCGCACGGCACGGATGCTGCGAGCCGCGTTGGCCCGGGCCGCATCGACGACGATGCGCAGCACGCCTTCCGCCAGCGCGACTTCATGCATGGCCGACCTCGATCCTCGAGCCCACGCACGGGTCGAGCGCGTGCACGGCGAGCCGCGCCGCGCGCGACAGATGGACATCATCGTCGAGCTCCAGACCTTCGAGTCCGCGAGGAAGCGCACCCTCCGGATGAAAATTCCATTCGGTCGGCGCGACGATCTGGTAATCGACGACGCGCTCGGCGCGCACTCGCGCACGGTGCAGGAGCAGCCCTCGCGCGGTCTCGACCGCCGCAAGCCCTTCGCCGTCGCCAAGCGCGATGGCCTGGATCCGCGACGGTGACACCGGTCCCGTCGCCGTTCCGCTGAGCTCCTCGATCTGCGCCGCGAGCTCGGCGAGACGCGCGACCATGCGTGTGCCGACGGCGTTGCCGAATCGTCGCTGCACGTCTGCAACCAGGTGATCGTCGCGCATGCGCGGGAGCGCGCCGGTCTCGACGGGAGTGCCCGCCCACGTCGGTGCACGCTCGAACGCAGCGTCGCCGCGCATCGCCGGAACGACGATCTCCAGCAACGCATCGGGCCGGGCGGGTGGCATCGGCGGGACCGCGCTCCGCCCGAGCATCGGCTCGTCGGCGAAGATTCCGGCGAGCGCCGACGCGACGACGGTTCTTCCACCGGCGCACCAGGTGAGCAGCGCTTCCGCGCCGTTCAGCGCGCGCCATTGCGCGACCGGCATGCCGAAGATCGCTTCCGCCGCGATGCCGGACACGTGCAGTGCCAGCGCGTGCTTCGCACCCGCATCGCCAACCGCGGTTGAACCGCAAGTCGCGCGCAGATAAGGCGCGATCGCTGCGCGCACCGCCGCCACGGGCGCCGCGCACGGCGCCCCGCCCATCGCATCGGGCCCGTCGATCAGCAGGTGCCGAAACGTGTCCTGCACCGATTCGAGCAACACGGCGTCGTCGTGGCATGCCGGGTGGCCCCGGACATCTCGCGCACCCGCCGCGGCGAGCGCGGACGCGGCAGCGGCGCCCTGCGCGTGGCCGCAGAGGCTGTACAGGAGCGGAACCGTGGCAGCGGCATTCACCGCGGATCGGCCCGTCAGCACGCGCGCGGCGGCCGTCGGGCGAGTCACGCGCACCGTCACGCGCCTGAGGTGCCGTCCGTCGCGGTCGAGACGCACGATGAGCTCACCCTCGATCGGCACGATCGTCGCCCGAAAGGCGGCCGCGCAGAAAATCGCGCTTCGACTGCGGTGCGGCGAGCCTCGAGAGCGGCCCCGGCCCGGCCGGACGTGGGTCCGCTGCCGGCGAGAGATTCGCGACCGGCATTTCGTTCGCCTCGGCGTTGGCGGTGTCGAAGAGAGCGTCGCGTGCAAGCTGCGCGACCATCCGCGCGGTCGGCTGGTCTTCGAATTGCAGCACGGGCGAGAACAGCGAGCACAACTGATAGTCGCCTGCAATCTCGTCCCGCGCGCCGATGAATTCGTATTGTCCGGCCGGAAAGCGGTATCGCCGCTTTTCGCCCTGCGGCAGCGAATGCCACAGCGCCGCGTCGCCCGGCGCGAGGACCAGGTTCATGAACCAGGGCGTCAGCATCACGCCGAGCCAGTGGCCCTGCCACAACGCGAACCCGATCGGCTCCACCTCGAGCGCCGCATTGACGAACGAAAGCCCTTCCATGCGCGCCGCCGCAACGCGGAACGCATGGGCCAGCCGTCTCGAAGGGTCCGGGAGAAGGCTAGTCATCGGGCAGCACCAGGAACTGATCCTGGGTCGCCGAGCAGTTGGGACACGTCCAGTGCGGCGGCAAATCCGCGAACGGCGTGCCGGGCGCGACCTGCCATACGAGCGGATCGCCCTCCACCGGGTCGTACACGTGCCAGCAGATCTTGCACTCGTAACGCGTGCCCGGGCCCGGCAACTCGCGCGGCACGTCGTTGCGCCGATCGTGCGGAGTCGTATTCATGCGGATCAGTTCGCCGCCTGCACGGCGCACGACTCGGTCATCCAGGTCACGAGCTCGGCCAGGCGCTCGCGGCTGTCCGTCAGATCCTCAACTGCCGCCTCGACCACCTCCGGCACGTCGACGACCTCGATCGTGTTGAGGATCAGCGTGTTCATGTTGTTGAAGTACTGCACGCGCCAGACATCGGTCACGCCCGTGGACGTCACGTGACAGTTGCCGAAGCCGCGGGACATCATCGCGACGGGACCGACCGGCAGCGCCTGCTCCAGCACCGCGTGGTCCGCAGGCGTCATCGGAAACAGCGTCAGGTTGATGACGTGCGCGGAGTCGCCGGCGGCGCGCGTGGCAATCTGGCTCGCGATCTCGGCCAGCAGCGCCGGCGAATTCATCGCGCCTTCCGGCACGTCGAGAGTCGGCAGACCGGAGCGCCCCGAGCTCTTCGCGATGTCGACCGCGACTTGCGGCAGCGCGCCTGCCTCCAGCCAGTCGGCCATGAGCGTTCCGCCGGTATCGGCCGCGCACACCCGCCAAAGGCCCGTGAAGACGCTCTCCTGGATGCTGAACGTTTGCGCACCGTCGATCCGGATCGACACCTCGCCCTCGCCCAGCATCTCGTTCACGATGTCCTGCGCGGCAGCCCCGATGCCGAAGAGGTCGAGCCGCGGGCCACGCGGTGCGACGGCCGGATCCCACGCCTGCAGCGACGCGAGAAACCCGGCGAGAAGATCGCGCGCGTCCGCGAGCGCCGACGCGTCGGCGCGCTCCGGCACGATCGGCATCCGAAACGTGTTCATGCCGCGCGGCATCGCGAGATATTGCAGCGTCTCTTCTTCAGGCGGCTGCGAATCCGGTCCGACGACGCGGATCGGGATTGGAAAATCGCTCATGAGGATCTCGCTCTACGCATGACAGCTTCCTCCTGCTTCGCCGCCGCCGCGCACGGCGATGCCGACCGTCGGAGGCCGCGTCGGCTCGGCATCGAGCAGCCGGGTCATGTCGGAAAGGTATTCATCCCAGTTCCGCAATCCGTCGATGGCGCCGACGTATTTGCCGTCCGCGAGGACCACGAGGGCGGGCCAGCTCCGGAACCCGTAGCGCACGGAGAGCGTGCGCGCCGCCACGGGAAGGAGGACGCCGACGCGGAAGCGGCCGGGAAACGCGCGCACGAGTTCGGGCGCAATCACCGCGAGATCGAGCGTCTCCTTCTGCCGGCCGGGATCCTCGATGAACATCAACACCGCGCGGCCGGGTGCCTCGATCCACGCCGCAAAGCCTTCCCCGGTGACCTCGGCGAAGCCGTGCTTCGAAAAAAGCTGCGCGATCAGCGGGAATTCCCTGGCGTCGGCGCCTGCGGCCAGCGGCATCGGGATCGTCATCGGGATTTGCCTCGCAGATGGTCGGGAAGCACAGGATCGCGACCCACGAGATCCGCGAAATGCGCATCGAGGCTGCCGTCGCCGGCCAGCGCCGCTTCGAGCGCGTCGAGTGCGCCGTTGGTCTGCCGCGCCTCGTCCGCCGAGAGCACGCGCACCGCCGTGCCGCGAAACGCCAGCAGCCAGGTTCCCGCCGGCTGCTCGCCGACGAGCATCAGATCGAGCGTGTCGCGACTGCCGCGACCCTCGCAGACGGCGCGGCCCGAAGCGCCGGAGAGCACCTGCATGGGCACGCCGATGCACATGTCAATTCAGGTCGTCGGTAACGCGTGCAAGAAGCCGCGCATCGCCTTCGCGGCAAGCGTCGGTCGCTGACGGCCGACCGACCTCGTAGGCGTCGAGCGCGAGCGGAGCGGCGTTCAGCGGTGGAACGGGCCGCCCTGGCTCGCGTCGCGTGCCGGGGTAGCCCCATGCCGCGAGCTGGTGCGCTGCGATGTCCACGACCTCCGGCACACGTGCTTTCACTTCGGGACGCAGGCTGCCGCCGAAATCATCCAGCTCGACGGGCTGCACGCCGATCGCGACCAGGTCGCGCGGCGCGCGTCCATTGAGGTGCGCGAGCGCCAATACGTCGTTGAACCCGGTCTGGTGCGGCGACATCCTCGTCCGCCCCCACGCGGGAACCTCGCTGCCGTGAAGCACCTTGAGCGTGCCGGGCGGCAGGCCGAAGTCGATCGCGTCCAGAACGATGACGCGCGGCGCGCAGGCGACCCATTCGTAGAGGCCGAGGCCGAGCGTGCCGCCATCCTGCAGCACGACGCCCGGCGCAAAGCTGTAGGCGGCATTGAGCGCCTCTACCGCGCGCACGCCGAACCCCTCGTCGGCCCACAGCACGTTGCCGATGCCGAGCACCAGGACTTCACATCGCGTTTCCACGCACCCGCCTGTTACGTGATTGGTTACAGGTGCAGGCTACGTCGCTCCGCGATGCGCGCATTGCGCTACGTCAACGATGGCGCGGAACGCGGCTGATTTCGCCGCGGCTTTCGAGCGAATCAGCTGATCGGGGACGCCGATCAGCGGACTCCCTTTCGGCGGGTCGCGCGCGCCTCGCGGACGGCGGCGTGCATGTCCCACGCGACCTGCAGGTGCATCCAGAACGTCGGGTCGTTGCCGAAGTACGCGGCAAGACGCACGGCCGTGTCCGGCGTGATCGCCCGGCGGCCGTTGATGAGCTCGTTGACGCGGCGGCGCGATACGCCGAGCGCAAGCGCGAGCTCCGTTTGCGAGATGCCCAGGGGTTTGAGGAATCGGCTCTCGATGAACGCTCCGGGCAGAGGCGGCCGGCGCGACGACGGCGCGAGCGCCGCCATCACCGCGGGTGCGGCGGCCTTGAATCGGGCGGAACGGCTCACCGCCAGCACGAGTTCCGTTCCCCGTCCGTCAGCTTCGGGGCTCGCGCTTCCACATGCGGATGCCGCTGATCATCGTGCCGATCACCGATTCGCCGCTCATGATGTCCTCGCGGAACACCATGTACATGTGGATGACGGCGAAGAGCGCGAGATACCACATCGCGAGATGGTGCAGCGTTCGCACCATCTGCGGATCGCCGAAGAGCACGAAGACCCAGCCCATCGCGTTCATCTGCCACGTGCCCCATCCCCACTGCTCGGCGTAGAGCGCGAGCCCCGTGACGATGATGAAAATCGAGCCGAGCGTGTACATCGCGAACATCGCGATCTGGGCGAGCGGGTTGTGCCCGACCCAGAGCTCCGGTTCGCGGCGCACGAAGAGGTAGTAGCCCATCTGTCCGAAGAGGCCCCGCCACCAGCTCGCATTCCACACCGGGGGGATGAAGATCGCGCGCGACGAGTGGTTGCCGACGAGGGCCCAGTAGACGCGCACGGCGAAGAACACCGCGAACACCATGGCCGCGATGAAGTGGGCCATCCGGATGTAGCCGAAGAAATAGCTGTGCGCCGCCTCGCCGCCGATCGCGGGCAGCGGGCTGCCGATCAGGTATCCGGTCGCGACGAGCACGAACATCGCGACGATCATCACCCAGTGCCAGAGCCGAACCGGAGCCTCGTACACGTAGATCGGCTCGAGCGGTCCCTCCAGCACCTGTCCCGTCACGCGATCGAATCTCATGACACTCTCCTTGGCCGCTCAGCACACCTTGACCGAGACCAGCTCCTCGCCCTCGGGCGACATCACGTGCGTCGCGCACGCGAGGCAGGGATCGAAGCTGTGGATGGTGCGCAGGATCTCGAGCGGCTGCGCCGGGTTGACCATCGGCGTGTTGAGCAGCGCGGCCTCGTAGGCGCCGATCTGGCCCTTCTGGTCGCGTGGCCCCGCATTCCACGTCGTCGGCACGACGCACTGGTACGAGTCGATGCGCGTGTTCTTGATCTTCACCCAGTGCGCGAGCGAGCCGCGCGGCGCTTCGCACGGCGCGACGCCCTTCGCCTCCGAGGGCCACGACGTCGGCTCCCACTTCTCGATGTTCGCCGTGGCAAGGTCGCCGGTCTTGATGTTGGCCAACAGCTGGTCGTAGAAATACTTCATCTTGTGCGCCGCCCACTGGCACTCGAGGCCGCGGGCCGCCGTGCGGCCAAGGGTCGAGAACAGCGCGCCGATCGGCACGTCGAGCGCTTTGAGTGCGCCGTTGACCTGTTCCTGGATTTCCTTGTTGCCGCGGGCGTAGGCGACGACGTACCGCGCGAGCGGGCCGACCTCGACCGCGTTGCCTTTCCAGCGCGGCGATTTCACCCACGAGTACTTGGCGTTCTCGTCCAGGTTCTCGATGTTGGTGCGCGTGCCCTTGGTGTTCGGACCGAGCACGAAATTGGGATCGGTGACGCCGTCGAACGGATGGAGGCCGTTCTGCTCCTGCGAATACTTGTACCAGGAGTGCGTCACCCACTCCTGCACCTGTCCGGGGTCCTTGAGGTCGACGTCCTGGACGTTCTTCAAGTCGCCGCCGAGGATGACGCCCGAGGGCAGCAGCATGCTCCTGTTCGAGTAGTCGTTCGCGATGTCGGGAAACTCGCCGTACGACATCACGTTCTGCCCGGAGAGGCCGCCGCCCCACTTCGCCCAGTCCTTGTAGAACCCCGCGATCGCGAGGAGGTCGGGGATGTAGACCTGGTCGATGAAATCGATCGTGCGATTGATGATGTCGCCGATCATGTTGAGCTGCGTCATGTTGATCGCGCCCACCGCGCCGGTGTCGCCGACGTTGAGCGAGCACGGCATGCCGCCGACGAGCCAGTTCGGGTGCGGGTTCTTGCCGCCGAAGATCGTCTGGATCTTCACGATCTCCTTCTGGAAGTCGAGCGCCTCGAGATAGTGCGTCACCGCCATGAGGTTCGCCTCGGGCGGCAACTTGTACGCCGGGCTGCCCCAGTAGCCGTTGGCGAAGATGCCGAGCTGGCCGCCTTCCACGAACTTCTTCAAGCGGTTCTGCACCTCGCGGAAGTAGCCGGGCGACGAGTTCGGCCACGGCGAGATGCTCTGCGCGAGCTCGGAGGTCTTCTTCGGATCCGCCTTGAGCGCCGACACCACGTCGACCCAGTCGAGCGCGTGCAGGTGATAGAAGTGGACGAGGTGGTCCTGCGCGTACAGCGTCGAATGCATCAGGTTGCGGATGATGTTCGCGTTCTTCGGGATCTTGATCGCGAGCGCATCCTCGACCGACCGCACCGACGCCAGCGCGTGCACGCCGGTGCACACGCCGCAGATGCGCTCGACGAACGCCCACGCGTCGCGCGGGTCGCGGCCCTTGAGGATGACCTCGAGGCCCCGCCACATGGTTCCGGTGGACACGGCGTTGCGGATCACGTTGTCCTTGTCGACGTTGACCTCGATGCGCAGATGACCCTCGATGCGCGTGATCGGGTCGACGACGATGCGCTTGCCGCTGTTGTCGAGCGTGAAGCCTTGCGTCTGCAGGATCGCCATTGTCATTTCTCCACTTCGGACAGCTTGTCGTTGCCGCTCTTGCTGCGCGCCTGCTTGATCGCGCTGACCGCGGCGTGGGTGGCGATCGCGGCGCCGG
>Ga0070670_100001320_pt1 | contig 19814 bp, 19 predicted proteins | sample KBSS63metaG_FD_64665 | JGI IMG/M metagenome (GOLD analysis project Ga0070670, IMG submission 64665) | Switchgrass rhizosphere microbial communities from Kellogg Biological Station, Michigan, USA - KBS S6-3 metaG | ecosystem: Host-associated > Plants > Roots > Rhizosphere > Soil ... | reverse complement strand
CGGAAGCGACCGGTCCAATACTCTCCTCAGGTGATACGCGTTTTGACAAACTCATGGATTTTAAGTTGATTTCTTTGGCCGGTCGCTACCGCTCCCGGTTCTGATATCGTAATGCGAGTTTCTTATTTTAGTTCGTGTGCAAAGCCTTGAAGTTGAACCCCAACTACTCGAGCTCTGTCTTTGGACGGAGAAGATCGGTGTATATCCCGGGGTCGCTGCCGGGAATTACGATCGCACCGACAAATTTTTCGTAGAACTCAATCGGTCCGGCTCGACCGATAATGCCATAAACATAACCCAGGTCGCGCAGTCCGCCGAGGCTGGCAAGCAGCAACGCTTTACCGATGCCGGCGCCGCGCATTTCCCCAATTACTCCGGTTGGTCCAAAGAAACAGCGCCGCGTGCATTCATACGCCGCGAATCCTACAATTGCTCCTTCTGCCGTCGCGATAAAAACAGAAACTGGCTTGTTTGCAAAGCCAACTGAGATTTCATCGGCCCAGGCGGTAGAGAACTCCCGCTTTACGAAGGCGCGCACCGGCGTAATCTCAAAAGGCTGAGCGCGACGAATAGTCACTCGCTTCTGTTCAAGGGCCAGCACCGCAGGTTCCAGCGGTGGCAGGTTCAGAAGATTAACCAACAGGTCAGGCATTTCACTCCCGTGCGGCAACGAAACGAGCGACACGTCAGCCGCAATCAGTCTAAATGAGCAGACTCAATATAAGCTGAATTGTTGACGGTGGGTAAGTGGACGGAAGGTCAAAAAGTGCGACAGGCCTGAAGGCAAACCAATGCCGTTCATCAAGGTAACGGGTATGCCGTGCTCCCGACTCAGTTCAAGCGGTTGATATTAGTCGACGATCGTTACTGCTTGCAGTGGGCGATGCAGTGGCGATAACGGGCGAAGCACTGGTTCTCTTCGCTATTTTTCGTAGCGGCGAAAGCACAAACCTGCAACTCCTGGAAGCACGAACTCTGACACGCAGGATCCAAGTCGCCCTTCGCCGCCGCCGGCTGAGAACCGGATGAGGTAGCCATGACCATGATGAGTAGTAAAGGCAAAAACGTAAGGTAACGGAAGTGTTTCTTCATAAAAAACTCCAGTGGGACAAGTTGTTCTGGACCGAATTTGACGGGACGATAGTCCCATCGCACCGTTAAGTCAATACTTTGGTAGTCAGTTGAAACTACCAATCAGACTGAAGTTCTCGGATCAACCTTTACTGAAACGCGATGGCCTTCCAGCAACTTCGCCCGTTTAGAAAGGGCACTTGTGCCCCACCGCTCTCGTGTTTAGAAAGGGCACTTGTGCCCCCGCCCGCGTCGGCGGACAAGTCCGCTTTCTAAACGGGCCTCCGCGACTAATCTCTAATCAGCTTGAGGATCAAAGAAACGGGTGAGCCTCCTGCTCTGCTCGAACACAGAGCAAGAAACCCACCCGCTTGATGCGCCCACGAGACGTCGCGAGGCTGGTTGCTTGGGTGTTAACCGCGCGTTACTTGTCGTCAGGCGGAATGACCAGTTTTTGTCCGGCTTGAATCTTGTCGGGATCGCTCAGCTTGTCGCGGTTCGCATAGAAGATGCGCATGTACTCGTTCGCGTTTCCGTAGAACTGCTTGCTGATCTTCGAGAGTGTATCGCCCGATTTAATCTCGTAGGTCTCGCCACCCTGCGAGCCGCCGGCGCCACCGGCCGCCGCGCCCATTGCCCGGCTCGAGTCGACGTTGATTTCGGCAGTGACATCGTCGGCGTTTGGGTTGACCAACTTGATCTGATCCCAAAACTTGTTCTTTGCATCTTCAGACGGCGCAATGCCGCGTATGAAGAGTTTGTTGTCCTGGATGTGTAGATTCTGAAACTGAATGTGTTGCTGGTCAGCCATATTCAGCACAGATTGATACTTCTGCTTCAGCTCGTGGAAGCGTTGCTGCGCGCCCTGTTGCTGGCTTGAGGTGTCAGCCTCGCCGCCAAACATTTTGTCAAACAATCCCATAATTTCTTCTCCTCATCACGAAAGTCGTACCATTTCCAAAACCGAATCGGGAACTGATTTAACTGACAGCAACGACTGTTCCGTTTGGCGCCGGCCGACTTAGTTCTGAAAAACGCCACGAAGCGACGACGTTCCGCTGCGCTGGCGTCCGCTCACGCTAACTTGAGGGTTGAAACCGTACAGGTGTCTGATTGTGAGTTTAGAGGATGGTAGGAGCTGTTTTCCCTTAGTTACGTTATTTTCCATAGTTACGTTTAGAGGCGGGCACCGCCCACCGTCTCAACCTGCGATGAAACTTCTCTGGTTGCTTGAGACGGCGGGCGGTGCCCGCCTCTAAACGTAATGTTCTAGCGCGAGGAAGCTCTCGCCAGCCAGTCGGGTCTGAGTAAACCAAAAAACAACGCATCCTGAATCTCGCCGTTTACCTGCCAGCGCTGGCGCAGATAGCCTTCTTGCTGAAATCCCAAGCGTTCGACAGTGCGCACCGATGCGGTGTTTCGCGGGTCAACATCGGCTTCAATGCGATGCATGTTCAGGTCATCGAAGGCGAAGTTAATTATCGCTTCGAGAGTCTCGCCCATGTATCCCATCCGCCAATGAGCGTGCGCGAGCGCATAACCAATTTCGACTCTGCGATGTGTGAAGTCAGGATGAAAAAGCGTGACACTGCCGATCAGCCGGTCGTTGGTGCGAAGCGCGACGGCCCACTTCAATAATTCGCGGCGCTCAATTCCCGCATGAATCTCGCGAATCAGTTTAGCTGCCGCCTCGAGGTTTGGCAGCGGAGGTGTGCTCCAGTAGCGCATCACTTTGGGATCGGAGTAGACCGCGTAGAAGTCGTCGACGTCGTCGTCGCGAATGCGCCGCAGCGAGAGACGGTCAGTGGTGAGCGTAGGTAATTGTTCCCAGTGCATTGTTGGCAATTGTAACACTCACTTTTAGAGAATTTGCGCTGGCTACTACTACACCGCGTCGACCGAAGTGGTTGCGAAGCACTGGCTGATAGACTAAGCTTCGCTCGTCGCAAAGCCTTAGTTGGTAGCACGACCTCTCAGAGATCTCAACGGCGTAGTTCTCGCTCCGCCGCCCTTCTCCATAAGACAGGATCTTTATCCTGCCACTCACCAATCTCATCACCTTAAGGAGGTGCTCACATGAAAAGACAAAACAAAACCTCAAGATCGTTAACCATTCTAGTCGCATGCCTCTTACTGGCGATCTTCTTGCAGCCCGTTTCTCAAGCTTCGCGTAGTGCAAGGCTGAGAGACACTTCAAACGGAATACTGGTCGGGGACAGGACCAGCCAACCGTCTTTAGCCTCGCCGACAATGCCGGATCTTGTCTCTCAGCATGGCATCACAATCGGCGGCGCTATCGGCGGCGTAGGCGGCCACTTCTCAGCCTGGGGTGGGACCATTACACTTTCCGCGGCCGATGCCATTGTTGTTTCGGGTGGGAAGTGTGCGTTCAATGTCTCTTATGACATGGTTAATTTAGGGACCGACGCGACCAGCGCGTTATTCAAAAATAATCTGCGCATCGGCAGCACAGACGTCAGCATTCAAAGCAGCCTGTCGCTGGCGGGCGGAGCTACGCGGCAGATTGATACGCAGGCCTATCTGCAACCGGGTACTAACACGCTAAGTCTAACACTCGATAGCGAGAACGCTGTCGCTGAATCCAACGAGGCGAACAACGTCAGCACTGTCACAATCAACGTTAACTGTCCTGCCGCCACTGGACTTCCCGACATCACGTCTCAAAAGGGCATCACCATCGGTGGCGCGATCGGCGGCGCGGGAGGGCACTTCGCGGCTTGGGGCGGAAACATTACTCTCACCGCCGCCGATGCGAGTCTGGTCAGTGGCGGGAACTGCGCCTTCAATGTTTCTTACGATATGGAGAACACCGGACCGACCCCGACCACGCCAAACTTTCTCAATCGGCTAACCTTCAACGGCGCCGTGGTGGCCATCAACAGCGCGCTATCACTCGCTGCCGGCGCCACACAACAGATCAACACCGCGCCGTATCTCGCAAATGGCAATCACATTCTCGCCCTAAAGCTTGATGATGATCACCTCGTTACGGAATCTGACGAGGCCAACAACCTTCGTCAGGTAAAGGTCAAGGTTAACTGTCATTAATCTTCGCGGTCCTGTGTTCATGAGCTTATTAGAACTTTCGTTAGTCAGATCAAGTTCTGAAGGGCTTATGAGGCGAGATCTGGTTCAATTAGTTCTTGTCAGAACCGAAGTTTGAGGCTGCCGGCTCAGTTATCTTCATTGAAACTGACGCGGGGAAGAGCTCTTTGTAGTTCCTCTGCACCGGCAGCCGTAATCTTCGAGCCAGCGATCAAGACGACTTCAAGACTCGACATCCGTTTCAACTCCGCTATTCCGTTATCGCTGACCGGCGTTTGAAACAAGCTGAGTTTTCTTAGTTTGCTGAAGCCCCTCAGATGAACAAGTCCAGCATCAGTTACCTGTGTGCCGCCGATCAGCAGGGTGCGCAGGTCAGTTAATTTCTTGAGCTGCGCGAGACCCCCGTCGCCTAACCGGGTGCGAAAGAGATTCAGCGTTTGAAGTTGTCTTAGATTCTTGAGTCTCGCTACGCCATCGTCGCTAATCTTTGTTAAGCGCAAATCGAGATAGCGAAGCTGCATCAGATCGGTCCTGGCGTATTCGAACATTGCCAAGTCGCCGTCGCTAACCTTCGTGCCGTGAAGATCAACTTTCACGATGGGCCGGCCAGGGAGGTTCTCATCAAATTCTACGGTACCTCCAAGCCGGGCGATGTCAGCAATGAGCCGGTCTCGCGTTGAAGTGTTGGCGTAGGCAAGGGAAGCGGAGACGATGATTAATCCGAGCAGAGCGCAGAGCGAGCGAGCTAGCATTGTAGTAAATCGCATGAGTTCTCCCGTAGTTTGATCTGAACGTGAGTGTGTGGGCTTGAGCTCCAAAGAAGCAAACGGATTGGGGTGAGACGGCCCAAACCGGGGACGACGCTTCCGCAAAGTCGCTCAGCCAATCTGAACTGAAAGCATCGAGATCGAGCCGCCATCGAAACCTTCGACTGGGAAGCTGGCGGCTTCGCCCTCGCGTCGCAGGCCGAGGATATAAACCAGCGGCAGGTGGTGATCGGGAGTCGGAGCAGAGAGTAGCGCGTCTCTTCCTAATGATTCATAGTTTACGAGTGGCGCATCATTACCCTGTGACAGGAATTCTCGCGCCTGTGTTTCGAAGCGTACGGCCCAGTCGAAGGGTTCGACTTCGTGTTGACCCCACGCGTAGGTGTGCAGGTTGTGCACCAGATTACCGCTCCCGATTATGAGGACGCCTTCATCACGCAACGGCGCGAGCGATTTGCCTAGCTCGTAGTGAAACTGTGCTTCGCGAGTTTCATCGATACTCAGTTGGACGACGGGAATATCAGCGTCCGGAAACACGTGACAGAGCACTGACCAGGTTCCGTGGTCCAAGCCCCAACGTTGATCCAGCTCCACCGGCAGCGGCGCCAACAGCTTGCGAACGCGAGACGCGAGCTCAGGGCTGCCGGGTGCTGGATATTGGACTTCATAAAGCTGGCGTGGAAAGCCGCCGAAGTCGTGAATCGTGCGCGGCTTGGACATCGCGGTAAGAGAGGTGCCCGGCAAGTACCAATGCGCGGAGATACACAAGATGGCTTGCGGCCTTGGCAGAGATCGTCCGATAGCCGACCAGGCTTCGGTGTAGCGATTCTTCATCACGGCGTTCATAGGATTGCCGTGGCCAAAGAAGATCGCTGGCATGGGTTTGGTCATTGAGTCGTCCTTACTGCGCCGTCAGCTATCCACCGGGCCTCAGGCCAATCGTGCGAGAGCATCCGCCGCTGTAAGAATATTTATCTCTAGGTCTTTAATCGCACGCAGAAACTGGCGATTCTCACTAACGATGGCTGTTGCGGTTAAAGACTCGGCGTGGGCTGCGATGACAGCATCGCCCTTTCGGCAGCCAAACCGTTCGTCAAACTCTACGCGATCAGCGGCTGCCCTGGCCCAGCTTAGCTCCATCCATTCTGGCTGCTGATTGATCAACCTGTAGAACTCATTGATCTCGCGTTCGGTTAAATTGAGGTTTAGCTCCTTGAGGATTTGAAGAGGAATCACGACCCGAAACTCACCGATTCGGTTGAGCAGTTCGGCGCACTCGGGAGCACCAGGATGTCGACGTAAGCCGAAGACCCAAACATGGTGTCGAGCAGCCAACGCTCACGCGGGGTAATCATGCGCGATAATCTCGTCGCGGATGCGGTGAAGTTCTGCCCAGACCTGTTCGGAGGGAATGTCCAGGCGATTCTCGGACATTAATCGTCTCCGGTATCTGTCGCTAAGGTCACGCAAACCCTTCTGAAAATTTAATTGCGCGACCTTGTCTATGAGCTCCCGCTGCTGAGCCGCATCAAGTGACGTTATTTCGCGTGCCAGGTCGTCCAGGGATTGCATTTGAAACTCCTCTTGCCCAATGTTATCGCCAGCCTGACCTCAACGCAATAAACGGCTAGGACTATTTGAAGGCAGAGAATTCATCTTACGAGTCGGGGACAGACAGGAATGTCTGTCCTACACTAGCCCCGCGAATACTGTTTAATTATCCGCTCGATTGCGTGCCGGCAAACCGCGCAAAAGTGATCGGAGCGGGTAAACATGATGCAGTCGACTTCCGGCCGGTAGTATCCCTTCGCCTCGTAGATCGAGCCCTCAAAGGCGCCCACGTGTTTCACATACTTTTCGTCAGCAAACATTTTTTGTTCGTAGGCCAGCTCTTCGTGGAACAGTGCTTCCATTTCGCTTTCCGGTCGCTTGTCCTTGCGCAATTGCGTCCGGCGTTTTTGAATTTCGCGAGAATAGTTTTCGAAGGCTTCCTTGTTCCAGGGCGTGGGAATTGGCGTGTTTGCCGTCACCAAATCCTTCCACTTCAGTGTCGCCGGATCCAGCAGCGCAGTGGCATTCGGCTCCCAGGGTTCGACGCGCGCAGTCGACGGTGCGTAGGCGACTGACGAGGTGTAGTACTCATCAGCCAGGCCGGCGAAGTGATGCCCAAACTCGTGAACGAAGACGTAGTTTGCAAAAGCATTGTCCGCGGCCACGGTGCTGTAGAGGTTGAAGATGCCGCCGCCGCCGTAGGTGCGATTGTTTGCAAGTATCTCGATGAATTCATAAGGCGCAAACTGCGCGACCCGGCGCACGGCGCGATTGTCGAAACTCAACACATAACGCTCCGAGCCGAACGCGTCGTAGGTGGCGCCCAAAGGCGAGTCGTGATAGGTGCCGGTCGACGGACGCGAGATGCCGCTCTCGCTTGCCGGTGGACATAGTCCCCAGACGTTGAAGTCGCGACGATGCTCCTTGAAGGGCGAGGTCGAAAAAAGAACTTCGGTGAGCCGACGCGCGTCAGTCTCAAACTTCTTCGACTCGCCGGCGGTGTAACCATCGCCAAGGATTACGAAGTCAACTTTAGTTGCCGGATCGCCCATCTTCTGAATCTCGATGAGCGGAGCGGGCGGCGCAACCTTGGAACGATTGACAAAAACATCTTCGGGATCAACGGAGGTAGACCAGATGTCGCGCCAGGTATTGTCCGCATTTCGTTTCTTCAGGACGATCTCGACCTTCGCCTCAGGCGCGGGAAAGCGCAGCGACTCGCTGAACGTCTTCATGACCTTGCTTGCTTCGTCAGTCGTTTCCCACTCGCCGTAGATAGAAGCGAAGCCGCGGGAATAGAGCACGCGTTTAGTCTTCTCGTCGCGCACTTCGAAGAAATATTTGCCCAGGTTGGTGTCGTCGATGGTCTTGCTCATGTCGCCCGGCCAGGGTAAGGCTTCGATTTGAATTCGATCGACGCTGAAGAATTCCTGCTTCGAGTTGCCGGTGTGGTAATAGTCGAGCCGCATCGTGTTCGGCGCCGCTGACACGGCGAGCGAGAACGCTAGGAGGACGGGGAAGGCAAGCAGCAGCATTGAAATATTTTTGATCATGGCGCAAACATAGCCGAAAAGCATGCTACGGGAAAGGCGGCAAGGCCAGTTTTTGTCTTATTCACACCGAGGCTTCAGCCCGGTGCCTGGAGAGTCTTGACCAATCCGAAACCGCTTAAACGGTAATAATATACTTGAGTAACCAAGGGGTGGGAGGCGGGCTTATTCTTCCCAGAGGCGTCCAACTCGGACAACTCGACAATGATAGCAACCACTGTGAACTTCATCCTGATTGTACCAGTCATGATCGGCCCCAACTGACTCGCAATCACTTCCCTTATTGATCAGCCAACAGAAAGGCCGAGGCATCAATAGCCTGAGATTTGTCCGCCAACGATAAGGATGATCATACTTAACCGAGGGATGGTCTGCTCTAAACATGAGGCCTCACGCCGCTTTCCGTTTCTTCGCTGCCTTCTTCTTTTCGTACTCTGCCTGTCGTTTGTCGATCACACTTTACGGTTTCTGGTGAGGCCGGCAATTCTGTAGCTCTTTACACCGGGCTGAAGCCACGGTGTGAATAAGAGGAGGGCATGAGCATAACCTGCCCGAATGCGGGGTGCGCGTCAGCCCAGCAGCGCCTTGAGCCGGGCGCGGTCGGCATCGGAAATCTCTTTGAAGCGTACGCCAAAGCCGAAGCGAGGCAGATGATAGATGACCTCAGCCTGCACCGTGATCGAGTCGCCGTCTGGCGTGGTCAGTTGCAGAGTCAGCATTTCTCCAACCGCAGTTTGGCCGTGAGTATCAACAAAGCATCCGCCTTCGCTGATGTCGGTCGTGCGCGCGTGAGCTTTGCCGGTGGCGCCTTCCCAAACAGCTTCCATCACGAGCGGGAAGCGTCCGTGTTGTCGTTTGTCATCAATCATAGCGTCACCGATGTTGTGAGTCGTCGCGGAATAATACTCTCGCTCGGTTTTGCAGACTAGCTTTTTTCGCTTGGTTCTCTCTGTGCCGGCTTTGTGTCCTCTGTGTCTCTGTGGTGGATTTGCTACACCAGCGTTCACCACAGAGACACAGAGACCACAAAGGATGCACAGAGATTTTTGAAATGACGTCATTACCCGTACCCAAGGGGCAATCTCGTGTCCGCTGCGCGCATGCTATACTGCACTGCTCTTCCAGCGTCCTGAAGCTACACTGAATACACGGCCCGATCCCCGGGGCCCAGAGAGTTGAGTACTAAACAGTTGAGTGGTGTTTTAGAGATCATTCCGCTCGGCGGCATCGGCGAGTTTGGAATGAATTGCATGGCGGTGCGTTTTGAGGATGAAATGCTCATTCTCGATGCCGGCATGGGCTTCCCTGAGGAAACGGCCTACGGCGTTGACGTTTGCATTCCCAACTTCGATTTCCTCGAACCCTATCGCGATAACATCACCGCCATCGTCCTGACTCACGGGCACGAGGACCACCTCGGCGCGCTGCCGTATATTCTGAAGAAGTTCAACGTTCCGGTTTATTGTTCGCACTTCACCGCCGGACTGGCCGAGAGCAAGCTGGCCGAACACGATCTGCTCGGCGACACCCTGATGCACCGCGTCGAGCCGCGAGACGTGATCGAGATTGGCGCGTTTGCAGTGGAATTCATTCGAGTCTCTCACTCATTGATCGATTGTTTCTCGCTCGCGATCAAAACACCAGTTGGAACGATCATTCACACCGGCGATTACAAAGTTGACGAAACGCCGGTCATCGGCGAGCCGATCGACCTGCGCTCGTTCCGGCGCTATGGACAGGAAGGCGTGCTGGCGTTGTTGTCGGATTCCACCAACGCCACGGTGCCCGGTCGAACCCCGTCTGAACGCGCGGTGATACCAGCCTTCGAAGAAATATTTGCCGAGGCGCAGGGACGAATCATCGTGGCGGCGTTCGCGTCGTCGATTCATCGTTTGCAAATCGTGCTCGACATCGCGCAGCAGTTTAATCGCAAGGTCTGCGTGCTGGGGCGATCGATGCAGAAGAATGTTGAGATTGCTGACCGTCTGGGTTACCTCGACATTCCCGACGGACTAATGGTTCCGCTAAACGAAGCGAAGCAGGCGCGCGATCACACGATCGTTTTCCTGGTCACTGGTTCACAAGGGGAGTCGCGGGCGGCGCTTTCGCAAATGGCGTCGCAAAGTTACAAAGGCTTGATGATTGACGAGGGCGACACGGTGGTGCTTTCGGCGCGCATCATCCCCGGCAACGAGCGTCTGATCTCGCGAATGATTGGCATGATCTATAAGCGCGGCGCCAACATCATCGAGGAGAAACGGCGACTGGTGCACGTGAGCGGACATGCTTCGCAGGAAGATATTCGCATCATGACCGAGGCGGTGCGGCCGAAGTTTGTCGTGCCGATCCACGGCGAGTATCGCATGCTGTTTCGCCACAAAGAGTTTGTGAAAAACCATCTGGGCTATCGCGAAGAAAATATTATCCTGATCGAAAACGGCGACGTGCTCGAGCTTGACGGCGAACGCGCGTCAGTTATCGAAAAGCGCGAAGTGCCGCGAACGTTCATCGATGACAGCGGCTTCGAAGAGATAACCAGCGAGACGGTGAAACAGCGGCGACAGATGGCGTATGAAGGATTGATTACGTTGATAGTGACGGTTGACGCGGAGACGGGCGAGGTGCAAGGCGAACCGGAAATCGTTGCGCGTGGGGTGCGTGGCTTTGATTCAAATAATGGCGATCTGGAAGACGCGCGGCGAGTAGTGGCGGCGGCAATTGCCGGCGCCTCGCGCCAGACATTGAACGACGAGGGCCTTTTGAAAGAGCACGTGCGCGTCGAGCTGAAGCGGTATATTCAGAAACTGACGGGCGCGCGCCCGGTAATCCTGCCTGTGCTAGTGCAAATTTAGTTTCAAGTTTCAGATTTCAAGTTTCAAGTTCGGACGACTAATGCGAAGTTCGAGCTCGGGACCTCGACACAAACTCCGAACTTGAAACCTGGAACTTGAAACTTGAAACAGCCCTTTCAAGACAAAGTTGTCATGATCACCGGCGCGTCTTCCGGGATTGGACGCGGCCTGGCGCTGGAGCTTGCGCGTGGCGGAGCTAAGGTGGGACTGGTCGCCAGGCGCGCGGACGTCGTTCAGGAAGTAGTGCGCGAGATTGAGGCCGCCGGCAGCCAGGCCCTCGCGCTGCCCGCCGACGTTCAGGACGCGGGCTCATTAGCGGCAGCGGCGGAGAAGCTGCGTGCGGAGTTTGGACCAATCGACATACTGATCGCGAATGCCGGCATTGGGCCAACGCGAGACGCGTCTCAAATCGACGCCGCCGAGATCGCCGGCGTTATCAACGTAAATGTGATTGGCGCCGCCAACAGCGCCGCCGCGGTGATACCGGAAATGGTGAAGCGTGGCAGCGGTCAGCTCGTAGTGATATCGAGCCTGGCAGCTTATCGCGGGCTGCCGAAGTCCGCGGCCTACTGCGCCAGCAAAGCGGCGGTTTCGGCATTCTTCGAAAGTTTGCGTCTGGACCTCGAGCCGAAGGGAATCGCGGTGACGATAATTCATCCCGGCTTCATCAAGACGCCGCTGACCGCTGGACGCGAGGCGCAGATGCCGTTTCTGATGGAACTCGACGACGCCGTAAAAAAGATGACGCGAGCAATCGCGAAACGACGCAAGCGCTACTCGTTCCCCTGGCAACTCGCGACGATCGTCCGCGCCGGAATGATTATGCCGATCTGGATGTATGACCAGATTTCACGCGCGAATTCATTTAGAGAGTAAGAACGAACTGAGTAAAAACGAACTCAGGACTCAGGACTCAGGACTCAGAATTTAGAATTTAGACTCAAGTTCTGAGCCGTGACTTCTGCGTCCTGACTTCTGAATCCTGGGTCCTGAATCCTGAATCCTAACGTTATCAGACTTCCTAAATGTCCATCCTTCAAGCCATCATCCTTGGCATCGTCCAGGGCCTAACCGAATTCATCCCCATCAGTTCCACCGCACATCTCGTCTTTGCGGCGCGCTTGATTGGTTTGTACGATGGAGTGGGTGCGGTGCTCAAAGCTGAACAGACGACGGCCACCATTGCTGTGATCCAGCTCGGCACGTTGCTGGCCGTGGTGATCTATTTCGCCCGAGACATCATCGGCATAACGCGAGCATTTGTCCGCGACCATCTCGCCTTACTTCGTGGCAAACGTCGCGTCGATGGCGGCGTGCAGCTCTCGCATGAAGCTTGGCTTGGCTGGCTGGTGATTCTCGGCTCAATCCCGGTGGCCGTCGTCGGCTTGTTGTTCAAACATCAAATCGAAGGAACGTTTACGAAGAACCTCTGGGTCATTGCGATCATGATGATCGCGGTGGCGCTGCTGTTGACGCTGGCGGAAGCGGTCGGCAAGAAACAGCGCTCGATGGAGCAACTGGGAATAACTGACGCGTTAGCCGTCGGCTGCTCGCAAGTGCTCGCGTTGATTCCAGGGTCGAGTCGATCCGGGTCAACCATCATGGGCGGACTCTTCGCCGGATTGACTCGGGAAACGGCGGCGCGGTTTTCTTTTCTGCTCTCGATTCCTGCCATCGCAGCCAGCGGGCTGCTGGAATTGAAGGAGGCGGTAAACAAACTTCCCGACGGTAGTTATCTGCCGTTGATTATCGCCACGATTGTCTCCGGCGTGATTGGCTACGCGTCGATTTGGTTTCTGTTGCGGTATTTAAGGACGCACTCGACTGGTGTCTTTATCGTCTACCGGCTGGTGCTGGGCGCGGTGATTTTGTTTGCGCTCATCGGCGGTTACATCTCCGCTACTGCGGTCTAGTTACGTTCAGAGGTTTAGTTACGTTTAGAGGCGGGCACCGCCCGCCGGCTCAACCTGCGATGCATCTTTTATCGCGGCTTGAGACGGCGGGCGGTGCCCGCCTCTAACCGGGCGATTTCATCATCCCTCTGGAACGCGCATGGCACGCTTCCAGAATCAAATCGCTACCAAAAACTTTGCGGTTTCGGGTAAACTGATCTCGCCCTTCTCCTCCCGACCCTGAAGCGGGTTCCCGTGCAAATTTATGAGGCGGTGAATTAATGAGTGAAAAAGATCTGCGAGGTGCGTCTGCGCGCTCCCAGCGTCCGCGCAATCCACGCGTTCCGGTCGAGTTTGCGCTAAGCGTCGAAGGCAAAACGCCCAAGGGCGAGCCTTTCAACGTTCAGGCGCAGGCAATAAAAATCAGCAGAGCGGGAGCCACCATCCTGTTGGACGCCGACGTGGCGCTCGGCGCGGTGGTGAAACTGACGCCACCCTTCGGCCGCGAGCTGAGCGCTGAAGTGAACGGCGTGTGGACTGATCCAATTGATGGCCGCCGCCGGATTGGTGTTAAACTGCTCGCCGCAGACGGTTGGTTTGCAGAATAGACTCTGAAATTGAATTACTGATGAACTTTTTGTACTAAGAGTGTACCCGTCATCAGAACCGGGAGCCGTAGCGACCGGCCGGAGAGGTTGGGCCGGAATATTTCTTAGCTTTTATTTGGATCAACTTTCCGAAACCAGGCAAATCTTCGGCCGGTCGCTACCGCTCCCGGTTCTGATAAAGCCATGAACTCTAGATGATCGCCAAACGTTGGATTCTGCGAGAGCAAGACGCTCACCGTGTTGACTCGCTGGCCGGCGCTTTGGGAGTTTCTCCCACACTTGCCGCACTCCTCATTGCGCGCGGCTGCGACGACGAAACCGCTGCGACCAGTTTCCTCAAGCCATCTCCCGATCAACTTCACGACCCATACCTGATGCTCGGCATGCCCGTGGCCGTGCCGCGTCTACTGAGAGCCATCGACCAGGGCGAGCCGATTCTCGTTTATGGTGATTACGACGTCGACGGCACTACCGGCACCGCGGTGCTGCTGCGAGCTTTGAACTTGCTGGGAGCAAAGACCGGCTTTCATGTGCCTCATCGATTCACCGAAGGCTATGGCATTCAACAGGCCGCGTTGCAAAGAGCGGTCGCCGAAGGTTACAAACTGGCGATCAGCGTTGACTGCGGCATTCGCGCCCACGATCCACTTTTCTGGGCCCGCGACAATGGACTCGACGTAATCATCACCGATCACCATTTGCCCGATGAAGGCGAAGGCGTCCCTCCCGCGTTCGCGGTACTCAATCCAAACCAGGTCGGCTGCACGTATCCTGATAAAAATCTGGCCGGCGTCGGCGTCGCCTTCAAACTTGTCGACGCCTTGTTTCGTGAGCGCGGCAAAGAGGCCCACGTTAGTGCGTTTCTCAAAATTGTAGCTATTGGAACTGTCGCCGATGTTGCAAGACTGACTGGGGAAAACCGCACGATCGTTGCGCTTGGTTTGAAAGATCTGCCCAGGGCGACCAATCCCGGACTGCGCGCATTAATGGAAGTCGCCGGGTGCGATGGCGCCAGCATGACCGCGTACGACATCGGCTTCCGGCTTGGACCACGCATAAATGCCGCCGGCCGAATGGATGCAGCGCGCGCGGTGGTGGAATTGTTTAGCACCAGGGAAATGGGCGAAGCAAGGCGTCTGGCTTTGCATCTCGATACGCGCAACCGCGAACGCAAGGAAGTGCAGCGGCAGATAGTTGACCTGGCGATCGCAGAGCTGGAGGAAGCGGCCGTTGAACCGGGGAATTCTTACGTCGCAGTAATCGCGGGTCAGGGTTGGCATCGCGGTGTCATCGGAATCGCTGCCTCGAAAGTCGCCGAACGCATTAACCGGCCCTGCGTGGTGTTTTCAATTGACGGTGAAGTGGCACACGGCTCCGGCCGCAGCATCGAGCCGTATCATTTGCTTAACGGGTTGACCGCATGCGCCGATCTGTTTGAAAAGTTTGGAGGCCATTCTCACGCGGCCGGAATAACCATCAAGCCGGACCGGATAGTCGAGCTGCGGCGGCGTCTTAACGAGCACGCGGCGGGCTGTCTGACTGAAGAAGATTTGCAGCCTTGCGTTCGCATTGACGCCGAGTTGCAAACGCAGGAACTAACGTTTGAATTGATTGCAGAACTGCAGAGACTTGAGCCGCACGGCGCCGGTAATCAGCGTCCGGTGTTCCTGGCTCGTAACTTGTGCATCCTCACTGAACCGCGTCTAATTGGACAACGACACTTAAAGCTGTGCGTTGCCGGGCCGAAGGGTCGTCCACTTGAAGCGATCTGGTGGAATGGGGCTGAGCAAACCGCAATGGTCAAAAACGGCATCGATATGGCTTACACGGTGGAGACGAGCAAGTGGGGAGGGGAGACGTTTTTGCAGTTGTCGGTGCAGGACATACGACCGCTGACCGTGGACGGACGACCGGCGACCGCAGTTCGCAGTCAATGATTCAAGCTATCGAAGAAGCCGGCGGTCGACGGTCGGCCGTCATCCGTCGTTGAGTTATGCAAGAGATCACTAGAAGAAGAGCCATCGCCGTCGGGTTGCGCGCGCGCGCCCCGGTGTTTGTGCGTGCCGGCGCGCTCCTGATTCTGATCGCCGCTGTCGTCTTCGTTGCGATTTCCTACTACCGGCTTCGTAACAACAAACCCTTCCGGCTCCGTTCAGAAACGCCTGAGCTCTCCAAAGACATCAAAGGCATCGTCGAAGGCTACGAGCAGAAACTCATGAAGGGCGATCGCTTGTATCTCTGGCTGCGGGCGGCGCGCGACATCACCTTTATGGACGACCATCACGAACTCGAACAAGTAACGCTCATGGTTTATCCGCCCGCCGGCGACAAGCCCGACCAGATTGCAGCTACCAAGGCGATCTGGGAGCCGGCGCGGTCTGTCATCACTTTTCTTGGCAACGTCAAGATCGAAACCAAAGACGCTTTGAAGGTCAACACCGAATCGATTGCTTACGATCAAACCAACGAATTTGCGCAAACTGACGCGCCGGTTTCTTTCGAACGCGAAAACGTTTCGGGTCATTCGACCGGAGCCATTGTATATACCAAGAGTAAGAAGCTCGAATTAAAAAAGGACGTCGAGATTACGGTTTCGCCTGCGGCGCTCAAAGACGCGAAGCCAAATTCGAATGCAACTCGAGCGAAGCCAGTTACCATTCGATCAAGCGCGGCGTCGTATACGCCGGACGAGATGAGGCTCATCTTCGCCGGCGGCGTTACCGCCGAGCAGGGTCAGGACTTCATGAGCGGCGATACCTTGCACGCTATGCTCAACGAGCAGAAGCACCTGCAAAAACTCGAGATCAGAAACAATTCCTACCTGCGTACGATGCAGCCGGGCCGCGCGGCCGAAGTTAAATCCGTCGACATGGATTTCTTTCTCGATAAGGACCAGCAGCTTGAGCGGGCGGTGGCGATGCGCGAGGCGGGCGGCAAAACTCTCGACGCGGATTCGGAAATGCAAATCGCAGGAGCGAATTTGATCGAAGTGCTTTTCCAGGCCCAGGGCGATCGCAGCCTGCTGAAACAGTTGCGCACCGAAGGCCGTTCGGTGGTGAATCTTTCGGCGCCAAAGTCGAAAGCAAACGATCCGCGATCGGCCAACAAGCGTTTGACTGCGGACGCGATAAAGTTGAACTGGCACGTAGCTGGTAAGGATCTCGAAAAGGCTGAAGCTGTCGGCAATGCGGAGTTGTTCGTCGACCCGGTACTAAAAAACGGGACCGCTGACAGGAAAACGCTCACCGCGACGCGCATCGACTGCGATTTCTTCGAAAGTGGAAATATCGCTCGCAACGCTGTTGCGACCGGCGGCGCGAAGGCGGTAATCGAGTCGGTGCAAAAGGTGGAAGACCGCGGCACGCGCGTGTTGACGGCGCAGAAAATGACGGCCGTGTTTGTACAAAGCACGCAGGACATCGAGCGCATGGACGCGCAGGGCGACGCCAAGTTTAACGAGAACGACCGGAACGGCGTGGCGACAAATATTTCTTACACCGCTGCGGACAACACGGTGCGACTGCGCGGCGGCGAACCGACAGTTTGGGATTCACGCGCGCGCACCAAGGGCGTCGAGCTTGATTCCGATTTAACGAACAAGGTTTCGTATAGCCGCGGCAAGACGGCGACAACTTACTACAGCCAGGAACAGACTAACGGCGCCACGCCGTTCTCTAAAGTTAAGAGTCCGGTCTATGTCGTCGGCGACCGCGGCGAGTTTCACAGCGACTCGGGCGTGGCGATTTACACCGGCAACGCGCGCGCCTGGCAGGACGACAATTTTGTCCGCGCCGACCGGCTCATGATTTATGTGAACAGCAAACGCATGGACGGCAACGGTCACGTGCAAAGCCAGATTTACAACGCGCGCCGGCGCGTCGAAGGCGCGACCAGCACTGTGCCGGCGTTCGCCACCGCGGATTCAATGTCGTACACGGACGAGAATCGCACCTTGCATTACGAAGGCAGCGTTGACATACGTCAGGGCACTGATCGTCTGACCAGCGGCGTGGCCGACGTCTATCTTTTCAAAGAAACCAGCGATGTCGAAAAGACGGTGGCCCAGCGTGACGTGGTGCTGACGCAGCCGAGCCGAAAAGGAACCGGCGACTGGGTTCAGTATACGAGTACCGATGAAGTTGCGATCCTGAAAGGTAATCCAGCGAGAGTCGAAGACACGGAGAAGGGAAGCACCGAAGGCGGTCGATTGACCGTGTATATGCGAGACGGTAGAGTGATCGCGGACGACGTGCGCGGCGCGCAATCGCCGGGGCGCGTGAGGTCCACGCACAAAGTTAAGAAGCAGTAATTTTGGAGTGCGCTGACGTGCGCCCAGCGCGGCTGCCGCGCCGGGGGCCCCGCCTGTCAGCGCTTTAGTCGTTCGCGACCTGTCGCGAACATTTCATCTTGAGCTAAACGTACAGATTGGGCGACAGGTCGCCCAAGACCGAAAGCGCTGACAGGTCAGCGCACTCCAAAGTATGCAGGCTGAATTGTCGACACCTCTGAACCTGACCCGCCAACCAGCTCAAGGTCCATCAGCCTCCGCACTCGCCGCCTCTCATCTGGAAAAAAAGTATGGCAAGCGTCGGGTGGTTGACGACGTCGGCCTGCACGTTGAGAAGGGTGAAGTCGTCGGGCTGCTCGGTGCAAATGGCGCCGGCAAGACGACTACGTTCTACATGATCGTAGGCCTCGAACGTCCGGACGCCGGCACCGTTACGCTTGGCGGTCGTGATGTAACCAAGTTGCCGATGTATCTGCGGGCGCGCTTGGGTCTCGGTTATTTGCCTCAGGAGCCTTCGATTTTTCGCAAGATGACGGCGGCGCAAAATATTCTAGCCGTGCTGGAAACGATGGGCTTGCGGCGGCGGGAGCAGTTGAAACGTCTCGAGGAACTGCTCGAAGAATTCGGCATCGCCCACGTCCGCAACACCCGCGGCGACGCGCTCTCCGGCGGCGAACGACGTCGCACCGAGATCGCGCGCGCTATCGCCACCGAGCCGCAATACATTCTGCTCGATGAACCGTTCGCCGGCATCGATCCCAAGGCGGTAGACGACATTCAAAACGTAATACTCTATTTGCGAAACCGCAGCATTGGAATTCTGGTAACAGACCACAACGTTCGCGAAACCCTGGGCGTGACCGACCGCGCCTATATCATGGCCGATGGGCGAATTTTTCGTTCCGGTGTTCCGCGCGAACTGACAGAAGACGCAGAAGTGCGGCGGCTTTATCTTGGTGAGAAGTTCCGCATGTAATCCCCCGCAGTGCAAACGTAAAGCAAACTGTTAGTTTGCGCGTGCGTTGAATGCCGTTCAGCCATCGCAAACTAACAGTTTGCGATACAGCGAATCAAACAAGCGCAAAACCACTCTAATCGAGTATAATCTCCCTGCGCGCATAGCTCGCAAATAAACAAAAAAAGCGTTCGTTAGAAGTAAGGAATGTCTCTAAAACTAACTACCAGCCTATCTCAACGTCTCGTGCTGACGCCGCAGTTGCGGCAGCGGATCGAGATGTTGCAGATGACCACGCTTGAGCTCACGGATTTGATCCAGCAGCAGATTCTGGAGAATCCGGTGCTTGAAGAGGTGGTCACGCAGGAAGAAGTCGGCGAACTTGCCGAGAAGATTCTCGATCATCTCGCCAGCTCCGATGCGGGCGCTACGCCTGATGAACCGCAGCGTCTGGAGGCGGTTGAACCTGAGGCTGGGAGTCCCTCGTCAAACGGCACCGGCGAACTCGATCCGCTTACCGCGAACTACGCTGAGGGCGAAGGCCTGGGCGACGATGGCGGGGAAGGGCATGAAGTTGCCGGCCCAGACCTGAGTGAGGATTCAGTCGGCGACGAGATAGTTGGTGAAGAAGGCGCGCGCGACGCGTTTGAAGAAATTGATTTTGGCCGCGAGTTTCAGGATTACCTTGACCCCGGTTACAAAACTCAGGAGATCGAATACAAGGAAGACGCGCCGACGTTCGAGCAGTTCTTAACGCGACCGCCTTCGCTGGCCGATCACCTCGAGTGGCAACTGCACATGAGCCCGATCGAGGCGGACGTTTGCGATGCCGCCATCAGCGTAATTGGAAACCTCGACGCGGATGGCCGGTTGAATGCAACCAACCAGGAAATCGCCGCGATGGGCGGCTGGACTGAAGAGCTCGTCGAACAGGCGCGCCAGGCAGTGATGCACTTGGATCCGGTGGGTTGCGGCGCGCGCGACGTCAGGGAGTCGCTGCTGGTGCAGCTGGAAGTGAAGGGTGAAAGCGAACGGCTTGCGGCGCGCCTGATCGCCGATCACCTGCCGGAGTTGCAGCAACACAAGCTGCCGCATCTGGCGAAGCAAATCGGTAGCGACGTCGACACACTTTTAGCGGAGTTAGCGTTCATTCGCACGCTCGATCCCTATCCCGGCCGGCGCTATTCGTCAGAAGAGCCGATCCTTATCTCTCC
>Ga0070670_100001318_pt1 | contig 19819 bp, 19 predicted proteins | sample KBSS63metaG_FD_64665 | JGI IMG/M metagenome (GOLD analysis project Ga0070670, IMG submission 64665) | Switchgrass rhizosphere microbial communities from Kellogg Biological Station, Michigan, USA - KBS S6-3 metaG | ecosystem: Host-associated > Plants > Roots > Rhizosphere > Soil ... | reverse complement strand
TGCTCGACCGCACGATCTGCTCGTCGGCCGGCGGCGAGGCGCTCGCCGCGACCTACGGCGCCAAGGTCGGCATGCACGTCGAGCACTACGCCGAGAGCCGGCTGATCGTCATCTGGGGCAGCAACTCGATCACCTCGAACCTGCACTTCTGGAGCTATGCCCAGGAGGCCAAGCGCTCCGGCGCGAAGCTGGTGTGCATCGATCCGCGCCGCACCGACACCGCCGAGAAGTGCCATGAGCACATCGCCCTCATGCCCGGAACCGACGGCGCGCTCGCGCTGGCGCTGATGCACGAGCTGGTCGTCAACGACTGGCTCGACCACGACTACATCGAGCGCCACGTCGACGGCTGGCCCAAGCTCAGGGCGCGCGCCCTCGAGTGGCCGCCCGAGCGCGCGGCGGCGGTGTGCGGCATCGACGCCGCGCAGATTCGCTCGCTGGCGCGCGACTACGGCACGCTTCGGCCGGCGGCGATCCGCGTCAACTACGGCATGCAGCGCGCGCACGGCGGCGGCAACGCGCTGCGCCTGATCGCGATCCTGCCGTGCCTCGTCGGCGCCTGGCGCCATCGCGCCGGCGGCGTGCTGCTGTCGGCGTCGGGCTGGTTCCGCCATGCGCGCAACGAGGCCGCGCTGCAACGCCCGGACCTTCTCGCCGGTCGCCGGCCGCGGACGATCAACATGAGCACGATCGGCGACGACCTGCTGCGCGCGAGCGGCGAAACACTGGCCGATGGTCGCAGCTTCGGGCCGAGGATCGAGGCGCTGATCGTCTACAACAGCAACCCGGTCGCGGTCGCTCCCGATTCGGCGAAGGTCGCGCGCGGCTTCGGTCGCGAAGACCTGTTCACGGTCGTGCTCGAGCACTTCATGACCGACACCGCCGACCTCGCCGACTACGTCCTGCCGGCGACGACGCAGCTCGAGCACCTCGACGTCCACACCGCCTACGGTCATACCTACGCGATGATCAACGAGCCGGCGATCGTTCCCGTCGGCGAGGCACGCTCGAACACGGCGATCTTTCGCGCGCTCGCCGCGCGGATGGGCTTCGACGATCCCTGCTTTGGCGACGACGACGAAGCGCTGGCGCGGATCGCCTTTCGCCCCGCCGCCGAAGGCGGTGTCGACTTCGACGCGTTGCGCGCCGAGGGCTGGGTCAAGCTCGACATCGCCGACGCGCCCTTTGCCGAGGGAAACTTTCCGACGCCGAGCGGCAAGTGCCTGATCGACGTTCCCGGCCTCGGCATCCCCGACTACATCGCCAACTACGAATCGGCGCAGTCGAGTCCCGACCTCGCGCGGCGCTTTCCGCTGGCGATGATCTCGCCGCCGGCGCGCAACTTCCTCAACTCGAGCTTCGTCAACGTCACCAGCCTGCGCGCGATCGAAGGCGAGCCGGTGCTCGAGATCTCAGCCGGCGACGCGGCCGCGCGCGGCATCGCTTCGGGACAGCGGGTGCGCGTCTTCAACGACCGCGGCAGCATCGTCTGCAAGGCGGTCGTCGGCGCGCGCGCCCGGCCGGGCGTCGTCAACGGCCTGGGCGTGTGGTGGAAGAAGCTCGGCAGCGACGGCAAGAACGGCAACGAGCTGACGCATCAGCGGCTGACCGACATCGGCCGCGCTCCGAGCTTCTACGACTGCCTGGTCGAGGTCGCGCCCGACGCCACGCCCGCCGAGGCGTGAGGCGCGGCGCGCGGATGGCGGTCTGGACCCTCGGCGCGGTCGGCGCGAGCGCGCTGTTGGCGAGCACCGCCGTCTGCCTGACCTCCGGCTGCAGCACCGTCGGCTACTACGCGCAGGCAGCGACCGGCCACCTCGCGCTGCTCGAGGCGGCGCGACCGGTGCCCGAATGGCTCGCGGATCCGGCGACGAGCGCGCCGCTGAAAGAGAGGCTCGTCCTCTCGCAGCGCATCCGCGACTTCGCCGTCAGCGAGCTCGGCGAGCCCGACAACGCCAGCTATCGCCGCTACGCGGACCTGCACCGGCAGGCCGCGGTCTGGAACGTCGTCGCCGCGCCCGAGCTCTCGCTCGCGCTCAAGACCTGGTGCTTCCCGGTCGTCGGCTGCGTCGGCTACCGCGGCTACTACCAGCGCGTTTCGGCCGACGCGCTCGCTGCCGATCTGCGCAGCGACACATTTGACGTCTCGGTCTACGGCGTTCCGGCGTACTCGACGCTCGGCCGCCTGCCGACCGGCGGCTGGTTCGCCGATCCGCTGCTCAATACCTTCATCGACTATTCCGAAGGCGAGCTCGCCCGGCTGATCTTTCACGAGCTGGCGCACCAGGTCGTGTTCGTCCCCGGCGACACGCTCTTCAACGAATCGTTCGCGAGCACGGTCGAGAAGATCGGCGCGAAGCGCTGGCTCGCACGCCACGGCGATGCCGCCGCACGCAGCGAGTACGACCGCATCGAGGCCAGGCGCGCTGATTTCGCGGCGCTCACCGGACGCTATCGGGACGAGTTCCTGGCGCTCTACGCCAGCGCCGCGAGCGATGCCGACAAGCGTGCCGGCAAGGCCGAGCTGCTCGCGCGCCTGCGCGCCGACTACGCCGTCCTGAAGGCGTCGCGCTGGGGCGGCTACGCCGGCTATGACGGCTGGTTCGGGCGTGCCAACAACGCCGCCTTCGGCATCCTCGTCAGCTACACCGGCCTGGTGCCGGCGTTCGAGCGGATGTTCGAGCGCGAAGGGCGCGACTTCGGCCGCTTCTACGGCGAGGTGCGGCGCGTCGCCGCGCTGGCGCCGGCGGAGCGCCGTGCCGCGCTCGAGCGCTAAGCTCCGGCATCACGACCGATCACAGGGCGGAGCGTCTCACCATGGCCGACATCCACATCCACCGCACGCATCGCCTCGGCCTGGCCAAGGCGCGCAAGACGGCGTGGCAGTGGGCCGAGGTCGCCGAGCAGAAGTTCGCCATGGAGTGCACCGTGATCGAAGGCAAGGCCGGCGATGTGGTGGAGTTCAAGCGCCCCGGCGTCCAGGGCCAGCTGGTGGTCGCGGCCGACTCGTTCGAGCTGACCGCCAGGCTCGGCCTGCTGCTCGGCGCCTTTCGCGGCCGGATCGAGACCGGCATCGAGGAGAACCTCGACGCCATCCTTGCCGAGGCGGCCGCGACGCCTGCGGTGAAGAAGGTGGCGCCTGCGGCGAAGAAGAAAGCGCCGGCGAAAAGCGCGGCGAAGAAAAAGTAGCGTCTCTACTTCAGCGACTCGACGAGGTCGATGTATTCCTGCTTGGCCTCGTCGCTCGACTTGCCGGCCAGGGCGTTCCACGCGTCCCACTTGGCGCGGCCGACCATGTCGCCGAAGCCCGGCCGCTTGCCCTCGGCATCGCCGCTCGACGCCTGCTTGTAGAGCGCGTACAGCTTCAGCAGCGTCATGTTGTCGGGCTTCTCGGGCAAGCTTTTCGAGTCGGCGACGGCTTGCTCGAAGGGGGCGGTGAGGTCGGCCATGGAGGTCTCCTGCAAAAGCGGGTCATGGTGAAAGTCGCGATTGACCGGGTGCATGTTAGCCAGCATCTTGACGACCCCTTCCGACCACTGCGCCCCATCGCCCGAATGACGACGTCTCCCGCCCGCCGCGAACGGATGTCGCGCGTCGACACCGCGTGGCTGCGCATGGACACCGACGTCAACCTGATGATGATCGTCGGCGTCTGGCTGCTGCGTCCCGCGATCTCGTACCAGGCGCTCTGCCAGCGCGTCGAGGACAAGCTGTTGCGCTATCCGCGTTTTCGCCAGCGCATCGTTCGCGACGCGACCGGCGCGCACTGGTGCGACGACGACGGGTTCGACATCGGCCGTCATGTCGTGCGTGAGAAGTTGATGAGAAGGCGCGGCCAGAGCGAGCGTGCCGCGCTCCAGGAGCGAACGGGCGCGCTGGCGAGCGAGCCGCTCGATCCGGCGCGGCCGCTATGGCAGTTCCACCTGATCGAGGCCTACGACGGCGGCAGTGCGCTGGTCGCGCGCGTGCACCACTGCATCGGCGACGGCATCGCCCTGATCTCGGTGATGATGACGATCACCGACGGCGGCAGTGATCCGCCGAGTCGCGCAGCCAAGGCCGGCGGCAACGGCGACGGAGACAACGACTGGCTCGCCGACGTCGTGCTGAAGCCGCTCGGCGGCCTGTCGGCGAAGGCCGCCGGGCTGGTCGAGGCGTCGATCGAACGCATGCTCGCGCTGCTCGCCGATCCGCAACACGGCATCGCCGGCGCGATCTCGGGCGCGCGGCTCGGCGCCAAGGTGATGGGCGACGTCGCGGCGATGGCGCTGATGGCCGACGACTCGCCGACGCTGCTCAAGGGCAAGCCGAGCGGCGTCAAGCGCGTCGCCTGGGGCGAGCCGATCGCGCTCGCCGATGTCAAGGCGATCGGCCACGCGCTCGGCGCCTCGATCAACGACGTCCTGCTCGCCTGCGTCGCCGGCGCGATCGGCGAATGGCTGCGCGCCGCCGGCGACGATCCGGCGGGCAAGGAGATCCGGGCCATGGTCCCGGTCAACCTGCGCCCGCTCGATCAGGCCTGGCAGCTCGGCAACCGCTTCGGCCTGGCGCCGCTGGTGCTGCCGATCGGCATCGACAACCCGGTTGCCAGGGTTGCCGCAGTGCGGGCGCGAATGACCGAGCTCAAGGCCAGCTACCAGCCGCTGCTCGCCTTCGCCGTGCTCGCGGTCGCCGGCCAGATGGTGCAGCCGGTGCAGGACGCGATCCTCGGCCTGTTCGCGAAGAAGGCGACGGCAGTGATGACCAACGTTCCCGGCCCGGCGTTGCCACTCACGTTCTGCGGCGCGACGCTGCGCCAGACGATGTTCTGGGTGCCGGCATCGGGCGACATCGGCGTCGGCGTGAGCATCCTGTCGTACGGCGGCGGGGTCCAGTTCGGCCTGGTCACCGACGAGGCGCTGTGCGCCGATCCGCAGGCGATCATCGATCGCTTCGAGCCCGAGTTCGAGAAGCTGTTGCTGGTGGCCCTGATGCTGCCGTGGGCGGAGGCCTGACGGGCACGCACCGCAGAAGGTACACGTATGAGACGTCGGACTGCCTGCTCGGCTCTTGCCTTCCTGGCCTCGTCGCCGATGGTCCTGGCGCAAGCCGTCGGACGGAAGGTGCGTATCGGCTTTCTGACCGAGGCGCCGCTCGACCAGGTCTGGCAGCGCGCCGCCGTCGAGCCGCTTCGCCGCGGCCTGCGCGAGCTAGGCTATCTCGAGGGCCAGAACACGGTCCTCGAAATCCGCTCTGCCGAAGGCAAGAGCGAGCGCCTGCAGCCGTTGATGGCCGAGTTGCTGCAGCTCAACCTGGATGTGCTGGTCGTGGCCTTCTACGGCGCGGCATTGGCGGCCAAGGACGCCACGCGAACGCTGCCCCTGGTCGCTGCCGGGGTCGACAATCCGGTCGACATGGGGCTCGCCGCGACGATGGCACGCCCGGGCGGAAACATCACCGGCATCAGCGGCTTTGCCGGAGAGCTCGTCGCCAAGAGACTGCAACTCGTTCGCGAGCTCGCGCCGAGTGCGCGCCGGATCGGCATCCTCTTTAACCCCGACGCGGTGCCTCGCGACAAGCTGGAAGGCGGCATTGCCAAATGGGAGCCTGCGCTGGGCCGGCCGATCCGCGGGTACGACGCTCGCGCGCCCGACGCATTCGAGAGCGCGTTCATCGCCATGGCGCGCGACGGCGTCGGCGGGCTGGTTGTCCTCGCGGACAACAACACCTACCTGCATCGGGTGCGCCTGAACGAGCTCTGCCTGCAGCACCGAATGCCGTCCGTCTGGGGCGGCCGCGATTGGCTGACCGGTGGCGGCGTGGCTTCGTACCAGTCGGACTATCCCGCCATCTTCCGCCGCGCCGCGACGCTGGTCGACTACATCCTCAAAGGCCAGAAGCCCGCTGAGATTCCGTTCGAGCAGGCCACCAAGCTCGAACTGGTGGTCGACAGGAGGGCGGCCAAGGCGCTCGGCATCACGGTCCCGCAGGCGCTCATCCTTTCCGCGGACGAAGTCATCGAATAGGACGGTGCTCGCTGCGCCGGCCGCTCGGCTTCGTCCGAGTGCGACGATTCGCACGCTCGGCGCGGTAAATGTGGCCCCGGACCGCTCGCCTGCTCAAGGTTGCGGGCGCACCGCCGAAACGACGTGTGTCGAGACTCGATTCACGAGCCGGGGCCACGCCGCATGTCCAAACCGCCGCTACGTTCGGTGCCGCTGCCCGGTTTCGGCCGCGGCAGCGCCGCGGCGCCGCCCGTCAAGCGCGGCTCGCTGCGCTGGGTGCGCGACGTCCTGAGCCGGTCGCTCCGGCTGCAGCAGGGCCGCAAACCCGCCCCCGCCACGCAGGCCGGCGCCGCTCCCGACGTCATGCGCGACTCGCCGCTGTCGCTGCTGATGCGCCAGCGCGCCGAGCTCGGCGCGCGACTGCTCGTCCACGACCCGATGACTCACGTCGTGGGCCATCTCTTCCTCGTTCACGACCAGCTGCAGACGAACGGCTGGCCGGGGGTCGATGCCTTGCCGGCAAAGGCGCTCGAGCGGGCGCTGTTCGAGGCCGAGATCCTGCAGGCCGACGAGCCGTCGACGCTGCTGGCGACGATCATCGACAGGATGCGCGAGGCCAAGGCCGAGGTCATGGCGCGCGAGCTCGAGCAGGCGCTCGAACGCGAGTTCGAGACGATGAAGGGCCCGGAAGTGTCGGACACGAACTTCGATGAGTTCGAGCTGATGGAGCGCAGCTGGGCCGGCACCGTGCCCAACGGGCTCGAGCTGCCGTCGCGCACTCGCTGAGCGAGCGCCGCGCTCAGCGGCGCCTGAACCAGACTCCCGAGGCGATCGCCGTCGCCAGCGTCACGCCGTAGACGACGAGCGCGAGCGCCAGCGCCGCGAACGCCCAGGCGAGCGAGCCGGTGAGCGTCAGGACGAGCCAGGCGCCGCCGACGGCGATGATCATCCGCAGCAGGCCGCCGAACAGCGGCCAGCCGAGCCGGCCCGCGCCCTGCGACGCGAAGTAGAGCGACAGGCCGAGGCCGAAGAAGCCGTAGGTCGGGCCGACCACTCGCAGGTAGTCGACTCCCGCGGCGAGCATCCCCGGATCGCTGCCGAAGAGGCCGAGCCACGCCGCCGGCCAGATCGCTGCGGCGATGCCGACCGTCTCGCTGATCGCGAACGCGAGCGCGCCGCCGGTGAGGGCGATGCGCAGCGCACGCTCGCGTTGGCCGGCGCCGATGTTGGTGCCGACCAGCGCGACCATCGGCGCGCCGAGGCCGAAGACGAGCGGGATCAGCAGGTACTCGAGGCGCGCGCCGGTGCCATACCCGGCGACCGCGTCGGGGCCGCCGTGGGCGCCGACGATGGCGGTCGTGAGCGCCACCGTCAGCGTCGTCTGCAGCGTGCTGATCGCGCCGACGCCGCCGACGCGCAGGATGTCGGCGAAGAACGGCGCCTGCAGGCGCGCCTGCCGCAGCTGGACGACCGAGCGGCCGGAGAGGATGTACCAGGCGAGCACGGCCGCGGTCAGCGCCGTCGTCAGCACGACGGCGACACCGCCGCCGGCGATGCCGAGGGCGGGCACCGGACCCCAGCCGAAGATGAAGAGCGGCGAGAGCGGCACCAGCAGGACGATGCCGAGGCAGACGGCAAGCGATGGCACCAGCATGTTGCCGGTGCCGCGAATGACGCTGGCGAGCGCATTGAGGAGCCAGACCAGGATATTGCCGGCGAAGACGACGTTCGAGTAAGCGAGCGCGGCTTCGAGCGACGCGCCCTGGCCGCCCATCGCCGAATAGATCTGCCGACCGAAGGCGAGGAACACGAGCGAGGTGACGACGCCGAGAGCGAGGTTGATCAGCAGCGCGTGCAGCACCAGCGCGTCGGCGTCGGCGCGGTGGTTCGCGCCGAGGGCGCGCGCCACTGCCGACGAGATGCCGCCGCCGATGGCGCCGGCCGAGAGCATCTGCATCATCATGAAGCCGGGGAAGACCAGGGCCATGCCGGCGAGCGCATCGGTGCCCAGGCGCGAGACCCACCAGGTCTCGATCAGCCCGGTCGATGCCTGCGCGGTCATCACCAGGATGTTGGGCCAGGCCATCGTGAGCAGCGTCGGCACGATCGCGCCGTGCAGCAAGCGCCGGGTGCGGGCGCTCATCGCCCCGGGCGCGGCGCCGGTGGTGGCCTGAGGCGGGATCGGTAGCCCGGCGGCGAGGCTGCTCATGCGCCCGGCCTCCTGGCGGCGCGCCGCCGCGGCGTCGCCGCCGCGAGCAAGCCTGGCTTGGCGATGGGCTCGGCCGCGTCGGGCGCGGCGTCGCGGCGGGCAATCCTGTAGTCGGGGCCGATCAGCGGCTTGCCGGTACGGCGGTCGACCAGGATCGGCTCGGCGGTGACGCCGGTCCTGGCGTCGACGATCCGCGTGCCGCCGCCTGCGACCGCGAAGTGACGGTGGCCGAAGTCGAGCAGCGCCAGCAGCACGGTGCGGAAGTCACGGCCACGGTCGCTGAGGACGTACTCGTGGCGCAGCGGCCGCTCGCTGTAGGGCCGCCGCTCGAGCATGCCGGCGGCAACCAGCGCGGCCAGGCGACGGCTGAGCATGTTCGGGGCAATGCCGAGGCTCTGCTGAAACTCGTCGAAGCGGGTCTTGCCGGCGAACGCATCGCGCAGGATCAGGATGCTCCACCACTCGCCGACCTGCTCCAGGCTCCGGGCAATCGGACAGGCCATGTCGGCGAAGCTCTTGCGTTGCATGGAGCGATGATAGCCTTGTCACTTGCATCATGCAAGTGACCGCCCGCGAGCCGTGGCCGGCGACGTCGCCGGCCGTCACCAGGCGGTCATCGGCACCGTCGACTCGACGCCTGCGGCGACGACCCGGTCGCGCCCCTGCGCCTTGGCGGCGTAGAGCGCGGAATCGGCGCGGCCGACGAGGCGCGAGGCCTCCTCGTCGGGTGGGCTCCATTGCGCCATGCCGATGCTCGCCGACGTGGCCACCGGCCCGGCGGCGATCAGCATCGGGCTGGCGGCGAGCCGCTCGCGCACGCGCTCGGCGACCGCCCCGGCGGCATCGAGCGCGGCCCCGGGCATCAAGGCGAGGAATTCCTCGCCGCCGACACGCCCCAGGCTGTCGACCTCGCGCAGGACTTCGCGCAAGACCGCCGCGACGTGCTTCAGCGCGCAATCGCCTGCGGCATGGCCGAACCGGTCGTTGATGGCCTTGAAGTGGTCGAGATCGAGCATCAGCACCGAGAACGTCTCGCCGGTGCGACGGCTGCGCTGGATCTGCGCCTGCAGCGCCTCGTCGATCGCGCGCCGATCGAGCAGGCCGGTCAAGCCGTCGTGGCGCGAGCGGTGCCTGAGCTGCGCGGTGAGGCGTGCTGCGACCAGAGCCATCAGCGTCGCGTGGAAGGCCAGCGTCAGGACGACGTAGGCGAGCGCCGAGCCGACGTTGAGGCCGCTGTCGCGGATCATCTCGGTGGCGATGCTGCCCGGATCGAACATCGCCCGAGCGGCGCGAAACCCGAACGCGGCTGAGGCCAGAATCATCGGCATGCACAAAGCCACCGGCCAGCGCAATTGAAGATCGTCGCGTGTGTGGACGAACAGGTCCTTGCTCATGGTGAGGGCGAGCAACGCCAGCACGCTCGACGTGATGACGACGCGAACGCTGCCGCCGCCAGGAAAGACGCCGATCACCGCGGCCGCCACCACGATCGCGAGCGCGATGCCGTCGGTGCGAAACCTGACCGGACGGCCGACGAAGAGGCGGATCCCGCGCTGCAGCGCGAGCAGGGCGACCACGCCCGCGAGATTGCCGACCGCACGAACGAGCTCGGCCGGCATGCGACCTGGCGTGTGCAGCGCGCTGGTCAGCAGGGCGAAGCTGAGCGCGCTGAGCGCGGCGTAGCCGGCCCAGTGAACCGCGGCGCGGCGCGTGTCGCCGATGAGCCAGGAGCCGAGCAGCCAGACCAGCCCCAGCACCGCCTGCATCACGCCGGCCATCGTGAAGGCGACATCGGTGGCGGACATCGCCGAGAGGGTCATGGCGGCACTCTAGCGCGCGGGTGTATCGTCTCCCTCGCTCGCGGCGGCCCCCATAGTGACGACTGCGCCCGCGCTCGCCGCCTGATATATCTGCCTCGTGGAAGGCGGCCATGCCCGGCTGGCTGAAGGGACGGGTCGGCCTCGCGGTCGTCAGCCTGCTGATCGCCGGCGTCTGGTTCCTGACGCTCGACTGGCGCCATCTCCTGCCGAGCGATGAAGGTCGCTATGCCGAGATCGCGCGCGAGATGCTGGCCAGCGGCGACTGGGTCACGATCCGCTACAACGGCGTCAAGTATTTCGAGAAGCCGCCGTTCCAGATGTGGATGACGGCGCTGGCATTCCAGGCGTTCGGCATCGGCGAGTGGCAGGCGCGGCTCTGGGTCGCGCTCTCGGGCGCGCTCGGCGTCGTGATGACCGCCGTCGCCGCCCGGCGCTGGTTCGGGCCGCGCATCGCGATCCTGTCGGCGCTCGTCCTCGTCGCCGCCCCGGCCTGGAATCTCGCCAGCCACTTCAACTCGCTCGACATGGGCCTCTCGGGCGCGCTGAGCTGCGTCCTCGCTGCGGTGCTGATCGCCCAGCACCCGGCGGCGTCGCCCGGCCAGCGCCGGCGCTGGATGTGGCTCGCCTGGGCGGCGATGGCGGTCGCGCTCCTGACGAAGGGGCTGATCGGCGTCGTCCTGCCCGGCCTGGTGTTGATCGTCTACAGCGTCGCGGCGCGCGACTTCGCGATCTGGCGCCGGATCCATCTCGTCACCGGAGCCCTGATCACGCTGGCGATCGCCTCGCCGTGGTTCATCCTCGTGTCGCTGCGCAACCCCGAATTCGCGCACTTCTTCTTCATCCACGAGCACTTCGAGCGCTACCTCACGACCGTGCACCATCGCACCGCGCCCTGGTGGTACTTCCTGCCGCAGCTGCTGATCGGCTTCCTGCCCTGGCTCGGGCTGTCGCGCGCCGTCGTCGGCGTCGTTCGCGACGACCCGCGCGCCCCGCGATTTCGGCCGATCATCCTGCTGGCCTCGTGGGCCCTGACAATCTTCGTCTTCTTCAGCTTTTCGAGCTCCAAGCTTCCCGGCTACATCGTGCCGATCTACCCCGCGCTCGCCATCCTCGCCGCCGTCGCGCTCGACCGGTTCACGCCCACGCGCTGGAAACTGCACATCGTCGCGGCGATCGTCGTCGCCGCCTGCGGCCTGGCGGCGACGCCGTACGTGAGCGGTCTCGGCACCGAGTCGACGCCGAACGGCATCTATCGCGCGTTCGCGCCCTGGCTCGCCGGCGCCTGCGTGCTCGCCATCGCCGGCCTGGTGCTGGCGTGGTTCGTCAACCGGCGCGACCTGCGGCAAAGCGTCGTCGTCTATGCACTTGCGATCCTCGCCGCGTCGACCGTGCTGATGCGCGGCCACGAGGTGTTCGGTCGCAACAGCTCGGGGGTCGATCTCGCGGCGGCGGCCCAGGGCGTGGTCGGCGCTGCCCCGATCTACTCGGTGCACATGCTCGACCACACTTTGCCGTTCTACCTGCGCCGCACGACCGTCATGGTCGAGGCCCCCGACGAGCTTGCCTTCGGCGTCGCCCAGGAACCGCAGAAGTGGCTGCCGACGCTGGCCGATTTCGTCCGCGTCTGGACCTCGGGCCCGCTCGCCTTCGCCGTCATGGCGCCGGCCACGCATGCGCTCCTCCTCTCGCAGGGCGTGCCGATGACGATCGTCGCCCGCGACTCCCGACGCATCGTCGTCGCCAACGGCAAGCCTTCGCCATGACGCTCTCGACCACGCTGTTCCTGCTCGCCGGCGTGCTGCTCAATGCCGGCGCGCAGCTCCTGCTCAAGGCCGGCGTGAACGCGGTCGGACCGATCCAGTTCGGCGCCGCCTCGGTCTGGCCGACAGTCGGCCGGGTCCTGGTCCAGTGGCCGGTGCTCGCCGGGCTCGCCTGCTACGTCGTCAGCGTCGGCCTGTGGCTCGTCGCGCTGTCGCGGGTCGAGGTCTCGGTCGCCTACCCGATGCTGTCGCTCGGCTACGTCGTCAACGCTCTGGCGGCGTGGTGGCTCTTCGGCGAAGCCCTCGGCCCGGCACGCTTCGCCGGCATCGCCCTGATCCTGCTCGGCGTGTTCCTGATCGCCCGCACATGACCAAGCCAGCCGACTCCGCGAGCGACGCGCCGTTCCTGCCGTTCACGCGTCCGGCCATCGACGCGGCGACGATCGCCGCGGTCGGCGAGGTGCTCGCCTCGGGATGGATCACCTCGGGTCCGAAGGTGCTCGAGTTCGAGGCGGCGCTGGCGCAGCTCTTCGACGGCCGCCCGGTGCGGTCGTTCGCCAACGGCACGGCGACGATGGAGGTGGCGCTGCGAGTCGCCGGCATCGGCCCGGGCGACGAGGTGATCACGACACCGATCTCGTGGGTAGCGACCGCCAACGTCGTGGTCGCCGTCGGTGCGCGGCCGGTGTTCGTCGACATCGATCCGGGCACGCGCAACATCGACCTCGGCGCGCTCGAGGCGGCGATCACGCCGCGAACGCGCGCCCTGATGCCGGTCTATCTCGCCGGGCTGCCGGTCGACATGGAGCGGCTCCATGCGATCGCCGCGCGCCATGGCCTGCGCGTCATCGAAGACGCGGCGCAGGCGATCGACTCGCGCTGGCGCGGTCGCCGGATCGGCGCCTTCGGCGATATGGTCAGCTTCAGCTTCCAGGCCAACAAGAACATCACCTGCGCCGAAGGCGGCTGCCTGGTGTTCGCCGACGAGGCCGAGGCCCGCATCGCCGAGCGGCTTCGCCTGCAAGGCGTCGTCCGCTCGGGCGCCGATGGCATGGACGTCGTCACCCCGGGCGGCAAGTTCAACCTGAGCGACATCCACGCGACGATCGGGCTGCACCAGCTGCCGGCGCTCGACCGCGTGACGCAACGCCGCGCCGAGCTCGCTGACGCGTACTTCGCCGCAGGGCGAAGTGCCCGGCTGGAAGAGCTCGGCATCGAGCTCCCGCTGCCGTACGACCCGGCGGCGGCCACCACCAACTGGCACATGTTCCAGGTGGTTCTTCCCGCCGACCGCCTCGCCGGCGGCCGCGCCGCGGTGATGGAGGCCATGCGCGCCGCAGGGATCGGCACCGGAGTGCACTATCCGGCGATGCACCTGTTCAGCTTCTATCGCGCGCACGGCTGGCGCGAGGGGATGCTGCCGGTCGCCGAGCGGATCGGCCGCGGCATCCTGACCCTGCCGCTCTTTCCGGCGATGACGGCGAGCGACGTCGAACGCGTCTGCGACCGGCTCGCCGCGGCCTGCCGAGGGCTATTGTCGTGACGGCTCCGGTGATCTCGGTCGTCATCCCCGTCTACAACGAGGAAGCGGTGCTGCCGGCGCTGATCGACCGGCTCTATCCGGTGCTCGACGCGATGGGCGAGCCGTACGAGATCGTCTTCGTCAACGACGGCAGCGTCGACCGCTCGGCGGCTTTGCTCGCCGAGCAGTTCGCGAAGCGCCCCGACGCGACGCGCGTGATTCTCTTCAACGGCAACTTCGGCCAGCACATGGCGATCATGGCCGGCTTCGAGCACGTCCGCGGCCAGATCGTGGTCACGCTCGACGCCGACCTGCAGAACCCGCCCGAGGAGATCCCGAAGCTGGTGGCGGCCATCCGCGCCGGCCACGACTACGTCGGCAGCTACCGGCGCATGCGCCAGGACAGCTTTTTTCGCCGCCATGCATCCCGCCTGGTCAACGGCCTGCGCGAGCGGACGACCCAGATCCACATGACCGACCAGGGCTGCATGCTGCGCGCCTACGACCGCGAGCTGGTCGAGACCCTCAACTCGTGCCGCGAGGTCAACACCTTCATCCCTGCGCTGGCGTACACCTTCGCCGCCCGTCCGACCGAAGTCGAGGTCGCCCACGAGGCGCGTGCGGCGGGCGAGTCGAAGTACTCGCTCTACAGCCTGCTGCGCCTCAACTTCGACCTCGTCACCGGCTTTTCGATCGTGCCGCTGCAGTGGTTCTCGCTCATCGGCATCGCCCTGTCGCTGCTCTCGGGAGCGCTGTTCGTCGTCCTGCTGGTGCGGCGCTTCGTGCTCGGCGCCGAGGTCGAGGGCGTGTTCACGCTGTTCGCGCTGCAGTTCTTCCTGACCGGCATCCTCCTGCTCGGGCTCGGCCTGATGGGCGAATACGTCGGCCGAATCCAGCAGGAGGTGCGGCGCCGGCCGCGCTATCGCATCAGCGCCGTCCTCGAGCAGCAAGGGCAGCGCGAGCACGCGCCCGCGGCGCCGGTGAAAGCGGCCGTGTGAGGGCCGCAGTGTGAAGGCGATCCTGTGAGGGCGGTGGTGTTCGGCTACTCGAACGTCGGCGACCGCTGCCTGCGCGTGCTGCGCGCGCGCGGCGTCGAGGTGCCGCTGGTCGTCACCCATCGCGACCATCCGGGCGAGGCGGTCTGGTTCGAGCGAGTCGCCGACACCGCCCGCGACCTCGGCCTGCCGTTCGTCTACGGCGACGACCCGCACGATCCGACCCTGCCCGCCGCGGTGGCCGCGGCGCGCCCCGACGTGATCTTCGCGTTCTACTACCGCTCGCTGCTGCCGGCGACGATCCTCGACCTCGCGCCGCGCGGCTCGTTCAACATGCACGGCTCGCTCCTGCCGCACTACCGCGGCCGCGCACCCACCAACTGGGCGGTGCTGCGCGGCGAGCGCGAGACCGGCGCGACGCTGCACGAGATGGTCGCCAAGGCCGATGCCGGGCGGATCGTCGACCAGCAGGCGGTGCCCATCCTTCCCGACGACACCGGCCGGCAGGTCTTCGACAAGGTCACCGTCGCCGCCGAGCAGGTCCTCTGGCGCAGCGTTCCGGCGATCGTCGCCGGCGAGGTTCGTTTTCTGCCCAACGACGTCGCGGCGGGCAGCTACTTCGGTCGGCGCACGCCCGAAGACGGGCGCATCGACTGGAGCCGTCCCGCGACCCGCACCTACGACCTGATCCGCGCGGTCGCGCCGCCTTATCCCGGCGCCTTCACCGAGATCGGCGGGGTCGCGCTGGTGATCGCCGCGGCACGGCTTGGCGGCGATGCGCCGGCCGCCTTCACCGCCCGCCAGGGCCTGCAGGTGCTCGACGGCCGGATCGTCGGCGTCTGCGGCGACGGGCGGATGATCGAGGTCCGGGAGCTTCGCGCCGCGGCCGAGCGCGTCGGCCCGGATCGTCTGACAGAACTTCTCGCGGTCCACCCGCCCGAAAGCGAAAGCCCATGAAAAAAGTCCTCATCCTCGGCGTCAACGGCTTCATCGGCCACCACCTGACACAGCGCATCCTCGAGACCACCGACTGGGAGGTCTACGGAATGGACATGTCGTCGGATCGCCTCGCCGGCGCGCTCGCCCATCCGCGCATGCACTTCTTCGAGGGCGACATCACGATCAACAAGGAATGGATCGAATACAACGTCCGCAAGTGCGACGTGATCCTGCCGCTGGTCGCGATCGCCACGCCGGCGACCTACGTGCGCGAGCCGCTGCGGGTGTTCGAGCTCGACTTCGAGGCCAACCTGCCGATCGTCCGTGCCGCGGCGAAATACAAGAAGCACCTCGTGTTCCCGTCGACCTCGGAGGTCTACGGCATGTGCACCGACAGCGAGTTCGATCCGGAGACGTCGCACCTCGTCTACGGCCCGATCAACAAGCAGCGCTGGATCTATGCCTGCTCGAAGCAGCTGCTCGACCGGGTCATCGCCGGCTACGGCATGGAGCAGGGCCTGAACTACACGCTGTTTCGACCGTTCAACTGGATCGGCCCGGGACTCGATTCGATCTTCACGACCAAGGAAGGGTCGTCGCGAGTCGTCACGCAGTTCCTCGGCCAGATCGTTCGCGGCGAGCCGATCCAGCTGGTCGACGGCGGGCGCCAGAAGCGCGCCTTCGCCGACATCTCCGACGGCATCTCGGCGCTGATGGCGATCCTGAAGAACCCTGGCGGCATCGCCTCGGGCAAGATCTACAACATCGGCAATCCGGCCAACCACTGGTCGGTGCGCCGGCTCGCCGAGACGATGCTCGCGATGGCCGCCGACTACCCGGAATACGCCGGCGCCGCGGCCGGCTCGCGCATCGTCGACACCTCGGCCCAGGACTTCTACGGCACCGGCTACCAGGACGTCCAGGACCGGCTGCCGAAGATCAAGGGCACGGTCGACGATCTCGGCTGGCAGCCCCTGGTCGACATGGACCGGTCGCTGCGCGCGATCTTCGAGTCGTATCGCGAGAAGGTCGCCGAGGCGAGGTCGCTGACCACCGAGTCGACCTGAGCCGGCGGTGGCGCGGATCGCCCTCAAGGTCGACGTCGACACCTTGCGCGGCACGCGCGAAGGCGTGCCGCGGCTCCTCGCCGCGCTGGATCGGGTGGGAGCTCGCGCGACGTTCCTCTGGAGCCTCGGCCCCGATCACACCGGCTGGGCGCTGCGCCGGATCTTTCGCCCCGGGTTCTTCGCCAAGGTCTCACGCACGTCGGTGCTCGAGCACTATGGCCTGCAGACGCTGCTCTACGGCGTCCTGCTGCCCGCCCCCGACATCGGCCGCGAAGCCGCTTCGGTGATGCGCTCGGCGCGCGACGCCGGCCACGAGTGCGGCATCCACACCTGGGACCACGTCCTCTGGCAGGACAACGTTCGCCGGCGCGACCGCCACTGGACCGAACGGCAGATGCGGCTCGCGCACGAGCGCTTCTGTGCCGTCTTCGGCGCGCCGCCGAGCACCCACGGCGCCGCCGGCTGGCAGATGAACGCCGACGCGTTTCGCCAGCTCGACGCCTGGGGCCTGGCCTACGCTTCGGACGGCCGCGGCGCGGCGCCGTACGTGCCGCAGGTCGACGGCAAGACGCTCGCGCACGTGCAGCTGCCGACGACCCTGCCGACGTTCGACGAGCTGCTCGGCGTCGACGGCCGCGACGAGGCCGCCGTCGTCACCGAGATCCTGCGCCTGACCGCGGACGGGTCGGACCACGTCTTCACCTTGCACGCCGAGCTCGAAGGCGGCCGACTCGCACCGGCCTTCGCTGCGCTGCTCGACGGCTGGCGCACCCAGGGGCACCGTCTCGGGACGCTCGCCGAGCTGTACGCGAGCCTTGATCGCCAGGCGCTGCCGACGCACAGCCCGGGCTGGGGAACGGTGCCCGGACGAAGCGGCGAGCTGGTGGTCTGAGGCGCCGGCTCAGTCTTCGAGCTCGGCCTTCGCCATCTCGACGTCGAGCCGCTCGATCGCATCCAGCGGCTCGCAGGCGGCGGCGGCCTCGTAGAGCTGGGTCGCCTCCTTCATCCGCTTCTCGCCCTCGAGCATGACCAGGCCGTTGGCGTACTCGATCATCGCGATCGCCGAGGTCGGGCTTAGCTTCAGCGCCGTCTTGAAGCTCGCCAGGCCGGCATCCTTGCTCGCGCCCTGGGTGCGGCCGAGCAGCGAGCCGACCTTGTCGATCACCTCGGCGTGGAAGGTGCCGAGCGCGATGTGCGCGTCGGCGTGCTTGGGCGAGAGCTTGATCGTCGTCTCGAGCGCGTTCTTCACCTTGGTGCCGAGCCCTTGGGTGAGCGCCTTGGCGATGCTGATTCCCTGGCTGTAGCGGCCGAGCGCATAGGCCATGCAGTACCAGGCGTTGGCTTCCTTCGGCGCCTCGCGCGTGCGCTGCTCGGCGCGCTCGGCGACCTCGTAGAGCAAGGCGAGCTTGGTCTTCTCGTTGCCTTCGAGATAGGTCGCATACATCGCCTGCGCCTTGTTGGCGAGCGTCAGCGCGCCGCTCGCGCCGGCGGCATGCGCCTTCAGGCCGGCCTCGGTCGCCTTCTGGAACTGGCCGGCGTGGAACTGGATCCAGGCGGCGACGACCTTGTCGTCCGACGGCCACGGCTCGGCGTCGCCCGCATGCAGGCGCGCCCACTTCTTCTTCAGGCTCGCGGCGTCGAAGGTGTACGCGTCGGCGTCGTGCGGAAAGGCGGTCCATTTGGCCACGGGGCAGTCTCCTCAGGTTGTCGTTGTCGCGTACTCGGCGGCGAGCGAGTGCAGGTGGTCGCGCTGGCCGGCGTCGAAGTAGGGCAGCAGCAGGCTCAGCACGTGGAAGGCGCCGCGCATGAGGGCGGCGCCGGCGCTCTCGGGCTCGAGCGCGCGGCGCGGGTTGCGGACGAACTCGAAGCTGAGCCAATAGGTGAGGACGACGACCATTGCCGTCGCCACCGGCGCGGCGTCGCGCGCGTCGATCGCGAGCTCGCTGCCCGCGGCGATGCCGTCGAGCACCGCCTGCACAGCGCGCTGCTTCCTCTGCAGGACGAACTGGAAGTGGGTCTCCAGCTTGCGGTTGTTCGAGAGCAGGTCGTTGAGGTCGCGGTAGAGGAAGCGGTAGCTCCAGATCAGCTCGAACAGGGTGTGGAAGAAGAACCAGGCGTCTTCGACGTTGCCGACGTCCTCGGCGGCGCGCAGCAGCTCGGTGAGCGCGGTGTCGTAGCGGTCGAAGAGCTTGGTGATCAGCTCTTCCTTGGCCGGATAGTGGTAGTACAGGTTCCCCGGACTGATACCGAGCTCGGCCGAGATCAGCGTGGTCGAGACATTGGGCTCGCCGAAACGGTTGAAGAGCTCGAGCGTGGTGTCGAGGATTCGCTCGGCGGTTCGCCGCGGCTTCTTCGTGGGCATCGGCTGACGGCAGTGGCTGCGCTTCAATCTAGCACCGTGCCCGGGCGTGTCCATCGGTTGCCTCCCTACAATCGCCGCCTCCATGCCGGCCATTTCCTTCGTCAACGTCGCCAAGACGTACAGCTCGGCGCGCGGCGACGTGCGGGCGCTCGACGACGTCAGTTTCGACATCGACGAGGGCGAGTTCTTCGGCCTGCTCGGCCCGAACGGCGCTGGCAAGACGACCTTGATCAGCATCCTCGCCGGGCTGGCGCGCGCCAGCGCCGGCCGGGTGGCGGTGCTCGGCCACGATGTCGCCGCCGACTATGCCGCGGCCCGGCGCCGTATCGGCGTCGTGCCGCAGGAGCTCGTCTTCGACCCGTTCTTCAGCGTGCGCGAGGCGCTGCGCATCCAGAGCGGCTATTTCGGCGTCCACGACAACGACGCCTGGATCGACGAGCTGCTCGCCAACCTCGGCCTCGCCGACAAGGCCGACGCCAACATGCGCCAGCTCTCCGGCGGGATGAAGCGGCGGGTCCTGGTGGCGCAGGCGCTGGTGCACCGGCCGCCGGTGATCGTGCTCGACGAGCCGACCGCGGGCGTCGACGTCGAGCTGCGCCAGACGCTGTGGCAGTTCGTCGCCCGGCTCAACAAGGAAGGCCACACGGTGCTGCTGACGACGCACTACCTCGAGGAGGCCGAGGCGCTGTGCGGCCGGATCGCGATGCTGAAGCAGGGCCGGGTCGTGGCCCTCGACCGCACGTCGGCGCTGCTCGCCGGCACCGCGAGCACGATGCTTCGCTTCAAGCTCGACAAGCCGCTGCCGCCGGCGCTGCGGCCCAACGCCCGAGTCACCGGGCGGATCGTCCAGATCACGGCGCACGACGCGCGCGAGGTGGAATCGATCCTGGCCGTGCTGCACGCCGCTGGCTGCGATCCGGAAGACCTCGAGATCGGCCGCGCCGACCTCGAGGACGTGTTCATCGAGATCATGCGCGGCGAGTCGCCGCCGCGGGTGGCGGCGTGAGCAGCCCCGTGCTCGTCGCCGCGCCGAAGGTCAAGGCCGAGACCGGCGTCCTCGCCGGGACGCGGACGCTGCTCTACAAGGAAGTGCTGCGCTTCTGGAAGGTGAGCTTCCAGACCGTCGCCGCGCCGGTGCTCACGGCGGTGCTGTACCTGCTC
>Ga0070670_100001317_pt1 | contig 19823 bp, 17 predicted proteins | sample KBSS63metaG_FD_64665 | JGI IMG/M metagenome (GOLD analysis project Ga0070670, IMG submission 64665) | Switchgrass rhizosphere microbial communities from Kellogg Biological Station, Michigan, USA - KBS S6-3 metaG | ecosystem: Host-associated > Plants > Roots > Rhizosphere > Soil ... | reverse complement strand
GATCCTCAAGGGGGCCAAACCCGCCGAACTACCCGTCGAGCAGCCGACCAAGTTCGAACTCGTGATCAACATGAAGACGGCGAAGGCCCTGGGTCTCACCGTCCCGCGGTCGGTGCTGCTTCTCGCGGACGAGGTCATTCAATGATGAATCGTTCCGGTCGTTCGCAACGTTCCCCACGGGAGACCGGAATGCGCAAGTCATTGTCCTCGCACTAGTCGCCTCGTGGACTGTCTACGTGCACGCCGCACCGATCACGTTTACCAGCGTCGAGTTCGAGACTCAAGCCGCGGCGATCGCAGGCAACTTGGCGGATTTTCAGAACGATAGCAGTCCACCATCTTCGCATCCTTTGATCTCGTCGGTGTCAGTTGGCAGGGCGGACCGCGCCTCCGGCTGTGGAATAGCATCCACGGGCCTTCGTCTCGCCTCCTCTGAAGCGGAGAGCACTTCGGGAGCAAGAAACCGGCGGGCTTGCGTGGCGCAGCCCGCTGCCAGGCGATGCGCGAGGACCAAACAGCATGGTGCGTTTCAAAGTCCGCGCGACCATTTTTGCAGCCATACGCAGGCAGCTGCTGCAATAATCCAACCGATACCCGCGAGCGGCATTCCGGACACAAATGTCCATACCGCCGCATTGATCAAACACAAAATGACGGCGAACAGGCCGACGAAAATATTACCCATGCACCAAATTACCGGACACGCGACAGGTCACCATGGAGTCGAACACGCTACCGTGCCGAGCGACAAGACATTGGGCGCGCTATGCGCCGAGCGGGAGATCACCGGCCCGCCGAGGGTTCGCGAAGTGAGTTCCCTGGCGCGATATTTCTCATCAACGTGGGTGCCGTCATCTTTGCGCTGTGGTTGATCGCTCGCAGTCTCGTCCCGAATTCGGCGCCGTAACTGCTGGACCCGACCGGGTTCAATGCGACGACGGCCCATGCCCGCGGAAAAAGCCTCGCGCCTTGCCGGCGATGCGCGGACCTTAGCAACTGCTCCGGCGTCAACTGCAGCCGGCGACGCACCTGCCCTGCCCATCGACCTCCATCGTGCGGCCCGATAGCGCGAGCACGACACGGCTGCGCATCATCGCGGACATCTCCGCGGTCCGCGAGCCGGGGCGCGGCTTGCCGTCGACCGACGCCGCCTCGTTCGGGTGCGAGATGATTACGGTCGCTGGGCGAATCACGTCGTCGGCAATCCAGGCGCCAGACGCGTTCGTGATCGCGCTCTGCCCAAGGTTCAGCACCATCGCGTTGGGCTTGTGGAAGTCCGCGACGACGTTCTTCATGTCCGCGTGCAACGCCGTGTCACCTGTCAGGTACATGACGAGGCCGTTGGTGAAGCGGACGACGTAGCCGCTCGGCGGCCCGAGCGGAAGCGTGAGGTTGTCGGGCTCGAGGTTGCGACGCTCCGCCTCGCTTAGCAGAGCCCTGTTGACCGAGCTGTCATGGGATGCGGGCACGATCGTTATCTCGACGCCCTTCGCTGCGCCCGCCGTCTTGAACGTCCGCGTCCCGCCCAGGTTGTTGCCGGCGAGGCAGCTCGTGGCGAACGGCACCGTGTGGTCGTCGCCAGCCGCGCCGGCCGGGCACGCGCCCACCGGCTGGCCCTTGATTGCCTCGACGCGCTTGCCGAGGAAGTTCGCCATCTGGTTGATCATCACCAATCCCGCGTTCTTCGATGCCGCGATCTCGGCGGTCGTCGTGTTGGGCGCGGCAGTGGCGAGCGTCGGGGCCTGGCAGGTCCCGGCCCCGAGCGCCGTGAGGCGCTGGTCGCCCATGTGATCGCCGTGCGCGTGGGAGAGCAGCACGACGTGGACGACGCCTAGGCGCGGGTCTGCGCCGCCGAGAACCGACGCGCCGGGGTCGTAGAGCACGCGCACGCCGGTCGGATCCTCGAAGATCATCGCGCGGTCGCGGTTGCAGAGCTCGCCCGCGTGCGTGCCGAGCGGTGTGATCTTGACGGTCGGCCCCCCTGCAGGAACCGTGGCACACGCCGCGACCATCAGCGGCACAAGGGCGAACAGCGGCTTGGCGATCATTGGAATCCCTCCCGACTGGAGTGGGTCATTTTGCACTATCGCCCGGCGCTTGTCGTGGAGTCGGCGAGGCGCTCCAACGTGGAACTCGGCATCGACTGCCAGCAGGACTGTAGTTGTTTGCCGCGTCTGCGGCGCGCGAATTGCGCGCCGTGCGCCACCGCAACAATGACAGGTAACAATTGCGGTGAACCGCCATACATCGCGGTGTTTCGGGCTCGAAGCCACAACTCGGCGAGTGGAACCGCGTCCTCCGTGTAAGTCCCTGCCCATCTTCAATGTAGGACGCAGCCCTACGCCACGCGTGCTTCGACACGCGCCCGAACGTCCATTATCGCGGCCGCGCAGAGCGGCGAGCCGGCGTCTTCCTTCGCGCCCGGAACGGGCCACTGCCGGCGCCGCAATGTGCTGCATAGCCGACCGCTGGCACATGGCTTGCATTTCGATGCGCAGGGCAGCGTTCTCGTCGCTCCACCAACTTTTACGCATGAACGTCGCGATTTCGATGGCAAAGGTTTCCGGAAAAAACGTCGGATCGCGCGACCGAAGTCAACAATGAACATTGCGCTGATCAGCGAACATGCCTCCCCGCTCGCCGTTGCCGGGGGCATCGATGCAGGCGGCCAGAATATCTACGTAGCCAACGTTGCGCGGCAACTGGCGCGACTGGGACACGCCGTGGATGTGTTCACGCGCCGCGAAGCGGCGGCCGTACGGCGCGTCGAAGAGTGGGAAGACGGTGTCCGCGTGGTGCACTTGAACGCGGGCCCGCGTGAGCCTCTGCCAAAGGAGTCGCTGCTCCCGCACATGGGCGAGTTCGCAAGCGGCCTCCTGCGCTTTTGTCTCGCGGAATCCGAGCGCGGCCATGGCTACGCGATGCTGCATGCGAACTTCTTCATGTCGGGGCTCGCCGCGCTGGCGGTGCGAAAGGCGCTTCGCATACCGCTCGTGACTACGTTTCATGCGCTGGGTCGCATTCGCAGGCTTCACCAGGGCACGAGCGATGGGTTTCCCGACGAGCGCTTCGCCATCGAAGAGCGGCTTGTTCGCCAATCGGACAGAGTGATCGCAGAATGCCCGCAGGATCGCGACGATATGGTCGAGTTCTACGACGGCGACCCTGCCCGGATCTCGGTCGTGCCGTGTGGCTTCGACGCCGACGAGTTTCCATTGGTCGACCGTAACGTCGCACGGGCCCGCCTGGGCATGGCGTCGGACGCATTCACGATCCTGCAGCTCGGGCGCCTCGTCCCTCGCAAGGGCATCGACAACGTCATTCGCGCTGTCGCCCGACTGCGGGAGCGCGTCCGAGACGACGTCCGCCTCTACGTGGTCGGCGGCAACGCAGACGACCCCGACGAGCGCGCGACGCCGGAAATCGCGCGGCTGCGGGGTATCGCGCGCAGCGAGGGCGTCGACGAATGGGTCACGTTCGTCGGACGCCGCGATCGGCCGCTGCTACACCTGTATTACCAGGCGGCGGACGTGTTCGTCACCACCCCATGGTATGAGCCGTTCGGCATCACTCCGGTCGAGGCCATGGCCTGCGCGCGCCCGGTCATCGGCGCTGCGGTCGGTGGCATCCGCACTACGGTGATCGACGGCGTCACCGGCTGCCTCGTGCCGCCTCGTGATCCGGCCGCCGTCGCGGAAAAGCTCGAGTTCCTGATGCGTCATACCGCCGTCGCCGAAGCGATGGGAAGGGCGGGACGCAAGCGCGCCTTCTCCGCATTCACGTGGCAGGGCGTCGCGCGAAGCCTCGCCGGCATCTATGCCGACATCGCCTCCGAATGGCGCATCGCGGAGCCCGCCTCGCGCCGGCTTCGACTCGCCGCGAGCGCGACGACACGATGAGCAGGCCGGCCGTGTTCCTCGACAAAGATGGGACGATTCTCGTCGACGTTCCGTTCAATGCGGATCCCGCTGCGATGCGGCTTGCGCCGGGCGCGGACGCGGGATTACGCAAGCTTGCAGCACTCAATGTGCCCCTCATCGTCGTCACCAACCAGCCCGGCATCGCGCGCGGTGCGCTGACCGAGGCCGACATGGAGGTCATCGAGGATCACCTGGGGTGGCTGTTCGCGCGCTCCGGCGCCGAGCTCGACGGCTATTACTATTGCCCGCACGAATCGGGCTGCGAGTGCCGCAAGCCCGCGCCGGGGCTGCTGCAGCGCGCGGCGGCGCGTCACGGCGTCGCGCTCGAGCGTTCTTGGATGGTCGGCGACATTCTGGACGACGTCGAGGCCGGCGCCAGCGCCGGGTGCCGCACCATTCTCATCGACAACGGCAACGAGACGCAGTGGCAGCCAGGCGTGCTGCGGACGCCCGATTTTTGCGTGCCCGATCTCGATGCCGCTGCGGCCATCATCGAGCAGCGGATGCCGACCCGCCAGCGACATTCCGATGCGGCCCGCCCGGATCATGTCGAGCGACGGTGACCGGGCGAGCGTATGGAAGGATGCACGCAATGTGCTGTGCGTACGCCTCGACGGACTCGGGGACCTGCTGATGACGGCGCCCGCCATCCGTGCGCTGCGGGCGGTGCGTCGCGATCGCCGCATCACGCTGCTCGCATCGCAGGCGGGCGTGGACGCGAGCGCTCTCCTCCCGGAGATCGACGCTACCATTCGTTTCGACGCGCCGTGGATGAAGGCGACGACGTCGCCGTCGAGCGAGGCAACGCTGGCAATGCGCGAGAGGCTCGCAGCCGAGCGGTTCGACGCGGCCGTCATCTTCACCGTCTATAGTCAGAATCCGCTGCCGGGTGCGCTCCTTTGCCATCTCGCCGGCATTCCGCTCAGGCTTGCCCATTGCCGCGAGAATCCGTACGCGCTGCTGACGGATTGGGTGCCGGAGACGGAGCCTTTCACCCAGGTGCGGCACGAAGTGCGTCGCCAACTGGATCTCGTGGCCCTAGTCGGCGCGAACAGTGCTGATTCCGCGATGCGCATTGCCATTCCGGCCTCGGGCCGGGACGAGATGGCCCGCGTGCTGGAAGAGCTCGGCGCGGCCAACGCAACCCGCATCGTCGTCATGCATCCCGGCGCGAGTGCGCCGTCGCGCAGGTATCCGGTCGAGCGCCTTGCCATGGTTGCGCGCCAGCTGAGCGAGCAGACCGGCGCTCGCGTGATCGTCACCGGCGGCAACGAGGAGCGCCACCTCGCGGCGTCAATTTGCGCCAGCGGTCACGCGCAAGATGCGAGCGGCAAGCTTACCCTTCCGGCGCTTTGCGCTTTGATCGAGCGCGCCGCCCTCCTCGTCTCCAACAACACCGCGCCAGCGCACATTGCGTCTTCGGTGGGCACGCCGGTCGTCGACCTGTACGCGCTGACCAATCCGCAACACACGCCCTGGCGGGTTCCGAGTCGCGTCCTCTTCCACGACGTGCCGTGCCGGTACTGCTACAAGAGCATATGCCCGCAGGGGCACCACGAGTGCCTGCGCGGCGTGTCGGTCGAGCAGGTCGTCGACGCGTCGCTCGATCTCCTCGCCGGACGTGAACGGCGGCCTTCGCCGCTGCCGCGCGTCGATCGTCCCGCCCGCCGTACGATCGCATGATCACGCTCGGCATCAACGCCGTGTATCACGACAGCGCAGCCGCACTCGTGCGCGACGGCGGTGTGGTCGCTGCGGCGGAGGAAGAGCGTTTCACGCACGTGAAGCACGGCAAGCGGCCGCTTCCGTTCACGACGTGGGAGCTGCCGTTCCACGCGATCGACTACTGCCTCAAAGAGGCGGGCATCACCGTCGAAGATCTGGACCACGTCGCCTACTCTTATGCTCCGGACCTTTACGCTCCGGAAGATCGCTGGGACCCGCTTTTCATCACTCTGGTCCGCAACGCCCGGGACCAACTCGTCGACGGCGCACCGCATCATCTCCAATCGCGCCTGCGTTCCCGCGGCGACCCCACCTTCGCCTGGCACTTTGTCCCGCACCACCTGGCGCACGAAGCCAGCGCGTTTCTCGCGGCGCCGTTCGACGAGTGCGCCGTGCTGACGATGGATGGCAGGGGCGAAGACACGAGCACGACTTACGGCGTTTTCGCGGATGGGCGCTTCTCGTCGCTCGGCCAGGTGGCGCTGCCGCACTCCCTTGGGCTGCTGTACGAAGAGATCACGGACTTTCTGGGGTTTCTCCGCTCGTCGGACGAGTACAAGGTGATGGCACTCGCTTCGTACGGCAAGCCCGCCTACGTCGCCGCGCTGCGCGAGATCGTGCGCAGCGCCGGCGCCGGCCAGTACACGGTCCAGCGGGGCGAGCTGCAGGAGCGCTTCGGGCCGCCGCGCAAACGTGGCGCACCAGTGACCCAGCGCGAATTCGACATCGCGCACTCGCTGCAGCAAACGCTCGAAGAGACGGCGCTCGACATGGTCCATTGGCTGCACGGCGAATCGCGGATGCGCGATCTCGCCATGGCCGGGGGGGTCGCGCTCAACTGCGTGATGAACGCGGCGATCCGCGACCGTGGGCCGTTCCGGAACGTGTGGGTGCAACCCGCGGCGGGCGATGCGGGCACCGCACTGGGCGCCGCGCTTTGGACCGACTACAACGAGCGGGGCCGTCCGCCGCAGCGCTGGCGGATGGACCACGCGTACCTTGGACCGGCCTTCGACGACGACGAGATCCAGCAGTTTCTCGACTGGTCGAAGTGTGCGTATCGCCGTCTCGACGATGTTCCCGCCGAGACCGCGCAGCTGCTCGCGCAAGGCAAGGTCATCGGCTGGTTCCAGGGACGCATGGAGTTTGGGCCCCGCGCGCTTGGCGCCCGGTCGATTCTCGCCTCGCCGATCGATCCCGCCATGCAGTCGCGCCTTAACGAGATCAAGGACCGCGAGGACTTCCGGCCCGTCGCGCCCGTCGTGCTCGAGGAGGATGCTTCCGAATGGTTCGAAAACGCCACTATCGCACCCTACATGCTTTTCGTATTCCGCGTGCGCGAGGACAAGGCCGCGCGGATTCCAGCCGTGCGTCACGTCGACGGCACCGCGCGCGTGCAGACCATCAACCGCGGGCAGCATGCGCTGTACTACGACTTGCTGCGGGCGTTCAAGGCGCGCACCGGCGTTCCGGTGCTCGTGAACACGTCGTTCAACACGCGCGGCGAACCCATCGTCTGCACGCCGCGGGACGCGGTCGAGTCGTACTTCACGTCGCCGCTCGACGCGCTCGTCATCGGCCGCTTCTGCCTCGAGAAGAGTCCGGCCCCATGAGCACGACCGTGTCCGCCGAATCGATTCCCGGGCAATCCACGCTGCCGGCACTCCTCCGAAAGTGCGGCGTCGCGCCCCGGGTCTCCGTTGTCGTCCCGACGTACCGGCGACCGCGGATGCTGGCGCGCTGTCTCTCCGCACTTGTCGCGCAATCGCTGCCTCCGCACGCGTACGAGATCATCGTCTGCGACGACGGGTGCGAACCGCAGACCTGCGCGATTGTGACGGCCTGCGCCACCCGGCTGCGGGCGTTGGGCTATCGAATCGTGTACGTGCCGGTCCACGAGACGCAAGGTCCGGCGGCGGCGCGCAACCGCGGATGGCGCATCGCACGCGGGCAAGTGGTCGCCTTCACTGATGACGACACGGTGCCGCACGGAACGTGGCTCGAGCAGGGTCTCGCGGCCCTCCGTTCCGGCGCGAGCGCCGTTGCCGGCCGCATCCACGTTCCATTGCCCGAACGACCGTCGGATTACGAGCTCGACGCGGCAGGTCTCGCCCACGCCGAGTTTGCGACGGCGAACTGCTTCGTGCATCGCGACGTACTTGAAGCCATTGGTGGGTTCGACGAACGGTATACCGCCGCCTGGCGCGAGGATTCCGACCTTCAGTTCTCCATCCTGCGCGCCGGTGGAAGCATCGGCCGCGCCGAAGATGCGCTCGTCCTGCACCCGGTGCGGCCCGCGCAGTTCGGCGTGAGCGTCAGCCAGCAGCGCAAAAGCCAGTTCGACGCCCTCCTCTACAAGAAGCACAGAAAACTATATCGCGCGCGGGTCGCAGGATCGCCGCCATGGCTCTATTACGGCATCGTCCTGTTCGCCCTTGTCGCGGTAATCGCTGCCGCGGCGGGTGCAGGCCCGATGGCGCTCGCCGCTGCGGCCGCGTGGCTCGTGCTCACGTGCGCCTTTGCGTGGCGCAGGCTGCGGGTGACGTCGCGCCGCCCTGCCCACGTCGTCGAGATGGTCGTCACCTCGACGGTCATCCCGCCGCTGTCGCTCTTCTGGCGCATGTACGGCGCGTTCAAGTTTCGCGTGGCGTTCTTCTGATGGAGCGAATCGCCGTCTTCCGGGCGTTGCAGCTCGGCGATCTCATCTGCTCGATGCCGGCGCTGCGCGCGCTGCGCGAGTGGCGTCCGAGTGCGAGCATCGTGCTCATCGGATTGCCGTGGGCAAGTACGTTCGTCTCCCGATTCTCGAGCGTTTTCGACGGGTTCATCGCCTTCCCGGGCGCCGTAGGATTCCCGGAGCAGGAGGAAACGGATGACGGCCTTCCCGCTTTCTACACGGCGGCGCGAGCCTGGCAGTTCGACCTTGCGATCCAGCTTCATGGCAGCGGCGGCATCGCCAACGATATCGTGCATTCGCTCGGCGCCCGGGAGTGCGCGGGCTTCGTCCAGCCGGGTGAACGGCGCGGCACGGGGACGTTCGTGCCGTGGCCGGACCACCTGCCCGAACCGGAGCGATACAACGTGTTGATGCGCGCATTGGGGGCGCCGGTCGACGATGCGGCCTTGTGGTTTCCGCTCACGCCCGCCGACGAGCTGGAAGCGGATTGGCTCGTCCGCGCCCATCGAATCGACACCGGCCGCGCGGTCATCGTCCACCCCGGCGCACAGTGGGCATCGCGTCGGTGGCCCGCCGAGCGCTTTGCCACGGTCGCGGACGACCTGGCGGCATCGGGCGCGCAGATCCTGCTCACCGGAACGAACGGAGAGACGGCGCTCGCAGCGAACGTCGCCCGTTGCATGCGCCATGCGCCGATCCAGCTCGTGGGGCAGACGTCGCTCGGTGCGCTGGCCGCACTCGTGGCGCGCGCACGGCTCGTCGTCTGCAACGACACGGGAATCTCGCACATCGCGGCGGCGCTCGGCACGAGAAGCGTCGTGGTCGCGTCGGGCAGCGACACGGCGCGGTGGGCGCCTGCCGATCGGATCCGCCATCGGGTGCTTGCGCACTATCCGCCGTGCCGACCTTGTGCGCATCCGCGCTGTCCGTACGGTCACGAATGCGCGCTCGGCATCGATGCGCCGCTGGTCGTCTCCGCGGCGCTGCACCAGCTCGACGCCACAGCGCGGGAATCCGTCCGGACGGCCCCATGAAGCCCCGTCGACCGCTTCGCATCCTCACGTGGCATGTCCATGGCAACTATCTCCATTACCTGTCGCACATTCCGCACGAGCTCCACATCGTGACGAAGCCCGGACACCCCCCGGGCTACGCGGGCCGGGTCGGGCGCCTTCCGTGGCGCGACAACGTCAAGGAAGTGCCGATCGACGACGTCCCGCACCGCGAATTCGACTGCGTGCTCTACCAGCACCGGAGCCACTACGATCACGACCGTCTGCACGTCCTGTCGCCGGCGCAGCGCGCCCTGCCGCGCGTCTATCTCGAGCACGACCCTCCGCAGCAGAACGCATTCGACCAGGTGCACTGGGCACAGGATGCCGGCATGCAGCTCGTTCACGTCACGCAGTTCAACCGGACGATGTGGGATAACGGCATCACGCCGGCCTGCGTCATCGAGCACGGGGTGGTCGTGCCGGCCGGCATCCGCTATACGGGCGAGCTCGCGCGCGGACTCGTCATCGTCAACCACCTGCGGGAGCGTGGCAGGCGGCTCGGCTACGACGTATACCGGAGTGCGCGCGATTCCATCCCTCTCGACCTCGTCGGGATGGATGCCGAATCGGCCGGCGGCCTGGGCGAGATCGGGAATCTCGACCTCGCCTCGTTCTCCGCCCGTTACCGGTTCAACTTCGTCCCGATCCGCTGGACGAGTCTGGGCCTTGCCATCATCGAGGCGATGATGATCGGCATGCCGGTGATCGGCCTCGCCGCCACCGAGCTTCCCGCAGTGATCCGCAACGGAGAAACCGGCTTCGTCCACAACGACCTGTCGCAGCTCGTGGAGGTCATGCGCGCGCTTCTGGACGATCCAGCGCTAGCGCGCCGGTGGGGAAACGAGGCCCGTCGAGCCGCAAGCGAGCGCTTTTCCATCGACCGCTTCAGGTCCGACTGGGTGCGCGTGCTGGCCGAGGTGACCGGCTGACGTCCCGCGTTGTGCCTTGGCGACTCCGCCAGGGCCATGCACAATGCGCGGCTGCCTTGTAGGACGTGTCCTACACGCGTATTCGTAGAACCGCACGGGGAACCGCGCGGTCAACGCGTTACCGGGTCAGCACGTTTGTCAGCGGAATCCTACAATGGGCTCTCATGTCCCCGACTACCGCCATCTCCCTTCCTAATCACCTTCCCCGGTTCAACTCGGGCACGCTGCACCTCTATCGAGAGCTCTGGAAACACGCGCACGGCGCGCGAGCCGAGTACGCCTTCGCGATGCTGCTGCTCGCCGGCTCCATCATCCTCAAGCTCCTGATTCCCTGGCTCGCAGCGCAAGCGATCAACATGGTGCAGGTCTCCGGGTCGGCGGAGCTTCGCTCGGCCGCGTCGTACGTCGCGCTCATCTTCCTCGTATACGTAGCCGCCTGGTCGATGCACGGGCCAGGACGGATCCTCGAGCGCAACGTCAGTCTCCGGGTGCGCCGCCAGGTCGCCGACACGATCTACATGAGGCTCGCGTCGCTGCCCCTCGCGTGGCACGAGGCGCACCACTCGGGCGAGCTGCAGCAGCGCGCGCACCAATCGGCGCATGCGCTGTTCGACTTCACTCAGAGCCAATTCCTCTACGTCCAGAGCTTCGTCAACATCGTCGGCCCGCTCGTTGCCCTTTGGATCGTTTCCGGCTGGGTCGGCGCGCTCGCGTTCGTGGGTTTCGTGGTCATCGGGTCGGTCATCCTTCGCTTCGACATCAAGCTCATGCGGCTTGCCAGCGCGGAGAACGATGCCGAGCGGCGGTACACCGCTCTGCTTCTCGACGTTCTCGGCAATATCGCCACCGTCTTCAGTCTGCGGCTCACGGGCGCTTCGAGGAAGCGACTGGAAGAGCGCTTGGGCGCCGTCTTCGAGCCGGTCCGCCGCAGCATCGTTCTCAACGAAGGGAAATGGTGTGCCGTCGACCTCCTGTCGGCGGCCCTCACGTGGATCCTGGTCGCGGCGTACGCTGCCCTCACCCACCAGGTGAGCGAGAGCGTCGGCGTTCCCGTGCTGCTCGGCGGCCTCTTCATGGTTTACCAGTATGCCCACCAGGCGGGAGGCGTCATCGGCTCCCTGGCGCAGAACTTCCAGTCGTTCGCGCGGATGCGGACGGACTTCGCAAGCGCCGATCCGATCTGGGCCGCAACGCCGTCGTCCGGGTCGACGGGGGACGTGGCGCGCGACTGGAGCAAGATCGAAGCCCGCGGCCTTACGCACACCTACGTCCGCGGCAACGGCGAGCTCGGCGGGGTGCTCGATGCCACGTTCACGCTGAATCGCGGCGCACGCATCGCGCTGGTGGGCGCGAGCGGCTCGGGCAAGAGCACGCTGCTCCGCGTGATCGCAGGCCTGTACGCCCCGTCGCACGGCTTCTACACGATCGACGGGAGCGTCGGCTTCGGCATCCGCAGCCTCGCGTCGGCCGCAACCTTCGTGCCGCAGGACGCAGAGACGTTCCAGGCGACGCTGCGCGAGAACCTCGCGCTTGGCACCGAAGAATCCGAGGCCGCCATTACCGATGCTTTGTATGTCAGTGCCCTCGATATGGTCGTCTCCGCGCTGCCCGAGGGACTCGACACGCCGATCAGCGAGCGCGGCTTCAACCTGTCGGGCGGACAGCGGCAGCGTCTCGCACTGGCCCGCGGTTTCCTCGCGGCGGCCCGCGACGCACAGCGCCATGGGTCGCTGCTGTTGCTCGATGAGCCGACGAGCGCGCTCGACCAGATGACCGAGGCGAAGGTGTTCCGCCGGCTGCGCGAACGAATGCCGCACGCGACGATCGTGGCGTCGATCCACCGGATGAGCGCGCTGCGCGAGTTCGATACCGTGGTCCTGATGGCGCATGGGCGCATCGTTGACTACGGAACGGCCGACGCGCTTCTCGCAAGGCAACCCGCCATGCGCGAGCTCATGCAGCGAGACGGCGACGCGCTCGCGGGCGTCGCGTAGGCGCGTCGCTTGGCGTGCGTCGCCTGAAGCCGGGGCGCGGCGCTGCCCTGGCTCGGCAGGCGCCGCGGGCGAAGCAGAAGCTTAGGTCTTAAGCTTGATCTTCACGCCTTCGGGGCCAAGCGTCAGCCGGGCACCTTTCTGCGTGCCATGAAGGCGAATGACCACGCCCTTGTCGTTCTTCATGATCGTGTCGTTCTCTCCCTTGACGACCGCGGCGCCGATTTCCGCGGCGGCGTAGGTGCCGCTCAGATCGGCCACGTTCTTGAGGTTGAAAACTTCACCCGCTGTCGAGACATCGGATATGCCCAGATCGACGACGCTCAATCCCTCGACCGCGAACGGGTACGACTTGCCGCCGAAGGTCAGCGTGCCATCTCCCCACGTCACACCGATGCCGATCGCCACCGACTTGCTCGTGAGCTTGATCGTTCCGGAAGGTGCCTGCTCGGCGGCCATCACCATCGAGAACACGGCGAGGGAGGCGAGCGCAATCAGCCATTTCGATTTCCAGTTCCTGTTCATTGCATTGCTCCTGATATAAAAGAACGCGACATTTCCCACTACGCGCTTTGCTGCTGTCACGCCCGTGCAATCGTAGCATGTCGGCCACGGGCGGCGCACCGGGGCATTGCGAAAGCGCTTCGAACGCTCGATCAGCACGGACGCAACCGCGCAGACGCGGTCACAATCCGCCGAAGGTCATTCGATCACTTCGTCCACGGACGCGAGGAATGCGGACGGGACGGCGACGTTGAGCCGCTTCGCCGTCCGCAGATTGAGGATCAGTTCGAAACGGACCGATTGCATGACCGGCATCTCGGCCGGCTTCGCGCCCTTGAGAATCTGTCCCACATAGCTCCCCGCCTGACGGTACATCCATCCGATGTCCGGTCCGTAGCTCAAAAGCAGCCCCGCCACCGCGAGCTGGCGCGTGAACGAGATCCCGGGCAGGCCGTTGCGCTCCGCGAGCGCCGCGATCTGGTCGCGGCGATCGAGCATGACGGGGTCCGTTGCCGCGACCAGCGCTTCGACTTTGCTGCGACCAAGCTCGGCGAACCCCCCGTCAATTTCTGCCGCATTGCGCGCGTTTTGCACGACCAGGCGCAACCCGAGCTTGTCGGCGCCTTCCTTCAAATCGGCCTGCTCGACCGCGGCGTTGAGGTTATCGGGGTTGATCAGCAGGCCGACGCGCGCGACGCGCGGCGAAACTTCGCGCAGCAGCTGCAGTCGCTTCGCGCCCAACTGGTTCGGCACGAACGCAATGCCGGTGATGTTGGCGCCAGGTCTATTGAAGCTCGCGACGAGACGAAAGCGTACCGGGTCGCCGCCGATGGTGAAGACGATGGGAATAGTGGCGGTCGCGGTTTGGGCAGCGCGCGCCGAAGCCACGTCTCCCGTGGCGGCGATCGCGGCGACACCTTTCCCGGCGAGATCCTTCGCGAGTGCCGGCAGCGCGCTGTAATCGTTGTTCGCCCAACGTTCCTCGATGCGAACGTTCCGCCCTTCGACGAAACCGGCCTGCGCGAGCCCTTCCCGAAACGCATCCGCGTTGAAGCGATACGTGGTGGGCGACGCGCTGTTGAGAAAGCCGACCACCGGCGCGCTCGACGACGAACCGGCAGCGTCTGCCGCCGGCCGTGCCTGCGCCAGCAATTCTCCCGGCCGTGACGAGACGGCGGCGCCGAGGGCCGCGACGAAATCACGACGCCTCATAAACTTTCCCCCTTGTCGGCCCTTCCATAGCCGCAACCAAGCGTATCACGCAGTGCGACCGACAAGTTCGCGCGGTCCAAGTAACCGCATGTCAGCGAGCTTGCGGGGCAAAGCGTTAGAATCCGGTGCGTTTCTTTTCCGTCACTGGGCCTCTCGCATGAAAACGATCATAGTCTGCCTCTCCGTCCTTGCGTCCGCGCTCGCTTCCCCGCTCGCCGCCGCACAAGTCACGCTCTATCAGCAGCAGAACTTCGTCGGCCGCTCGTTCCCCACCAACGGGCCGGTCTCCGACCTCGGCCGCATGGGCTTCAACGATCGCGCATCTTCGGCGATCGTCGAGCGCGGGCAGTGGCAAGTCTGCGACGACATCGGGTTTCGCGGCTACTGCATCGTGCTGCGGCCGGGGAATTATCCGTCGCTCGCGGCGATGGGCCTCAACAACCGCATCTCGTCGCTGCGCCGGGTGGGCAGTGGACCGAATTACTCTTATGCGCCAGCGCCGCCTCCCGCGGCGTATCCGTACTATCCGCACCACGGCGAGCGGCTTTATCCTGCGGACGTCGTCGCGACGCGCGCGGTCGTCGGGCCGCCCGAGCAGCGTTGCTGGGTCGAGCAGCAGCAGGCCGGGGCGACTTCCCAGCCCAACGTTCCGGCCGCGATCATCGGCGGCGTTCTGGGCGGCGTGCTTGGACATCAGATCGGCAGCGGCACCGGCCGCGATGTCGCGACGGCCGTCGGTGCGGTGGGAGGCGCCGCGGTCGGCGCAAATGTCAATCGCGGCAGTCAGGGGTACACACAGAATGTTCAGCGCTGCGCGAGCGTTCCAGGCAGCGCGCAGCCTGCGTACTGGGACGTAACGTACGTCTTCCGAGGCGTCACGCATCGCGCCCAGCTGGCCTTCGCGCCGGGTGCGACTATCAATGTCAACGCGCGCGGCGAGCCGCGGATCTAAGCCTTTGGTTCGCGGCCGCTCGCCTCCGCACAAGGTCACGACCGTCATGGGGAAGTGAGTCACTTGAGCGCCGCGACCCCGCGGAGCGTGAGCTCCTTCGCGCGGTGACAGCTGACGAAGTGCTCGGCCGCCACCTCCTCAAGCGCGGGTGATTTCTCGCGGCAGACAGGCTGCGCATAGCGGCAGCGCGGATGAAAGTGGCAACCTGAAGGCGTATTGGCAGGGTCTGCCACCTCGCCTTGCAACACGATGCGCTCCGAGCGCAAGCGTGGATCCGGCTTCGGCACGGCAGATAGCAACGCTTCGGTATAGGGATGCTTCGGCGACGCGAACAGCGCCTCGGTGGGCGCCGTCTCCACGATCCGGCCCACGTACATGACGGCGACTCGCTCGCTGATGTGCTTGACGACGGAGAGGTCGTGCGCGACGAAGAGGTAAGTGAGTCCAAGGCGGTCCTGCAGCTCGAGCAGCAGGTTCAGGATCTGCGCCTGCACCGAGACGTCCAGCGCGGAGACGGGCTCGTCGGCGACGACGAGCCGCGGATTCAAGGCCAACGCGCGGGCGATGCCGATGCGCTGCCGCTGCCCGCCCGAGAAAGCGTGTGGATAACGCCGCATGTATTCCGGGCGCAGCCCGACGAGGCGCAGCATCTCGACGACACGATCGGTCCGCTCCTGCGTGTTGCCGACGCCGTGCACCAGCAGCGGCTCGCCGACGATGTCGAGCAGCGTCATCCGCGGGTTGAGCGACGAAAACGGGTCCTGGAAGATCATCTGCATCTGCCGCCGCAGCGACCGCACACGCGTCTTGGGAGCCGTCGCCACGTCGAGCACTTCACCGTTGTCGGAAAGCAGGATCTGGCCCGCCGTCGGTGTGAGCGCGCGCAGGATGCAACGCGACGTCGTCGTCTTTCCGCATCCGCTCTCGCCGACGAGCGACAGCGTCTCTCCGCGCTTGACGTGGAAGCTCACGTCGTCGACCGCTTTCACCTGCCCGACCGTCTTCTGCAGAAATCCCCGCCGAATGGGAAAGTACTTCTTCAGCCCCTTCACTTCCAGGAGCACGGAGTGGTCGAGGCGGGTCGTTGGCGTCGGCGTCATGAGTACAGGAAGCAGCTTGCCTTCCGCCCTTCCCCGATCTCGGCAAGGCTCGGGTCGGCGGTGTCGCAACGGCCGGGCATTGCCGAAACACAGCGCGGATGAAACGGGCAGCCCTTCGGCCGGTTGAACGGATGCGGGATCGAGCCGCTGATGGTCGGCAGCTTCTCTTTAGGCACCGACTCGATGCTCGGAATCGATTGCAGCAGCGCTTTCGTGTACGGGTGCTTCGGATCGTGGAAGATGGCGTCGACGCTGCCCTGCTCCACCACGCGGCCGAGGTACATCACCACGACGTCGTCGGCCATCTCGGCCACCACGCCCAAATTGTGCGTAATGAGCATGATCGCCATGCCGCGCTCGCGCTGCAGCGTGCGCAGAAGGTCGAGGATTTGCGCCTGCGTGGTCACGTCGAGCGCCGTCGTCGGCTCGTCGGCGATCAGTAGCCGCGGATCGCACGACAGCGCCACCGCGATCATCGCCCGCTGCCGCAGGCCGCCGCTCAATTCGAACGAATACTCGTCGATCCTGCGCTCCGGCTGCGAAATACCCACGCTGCGCAGGGCTTCGATGCCACGTCGTCGCGCCTCCTGCTTGCTCACGTCGTTGTGAAGACGAATCGCCTCCACGAGCTGCGCACCGATCGTATGCACGGGGCTGAACGACGTCATGGGCTCCTGGAACACGAGGCCGATCTCGCCGCCGCGGATGGAGCGCAGCTCCGCACCGTTGGGCTCGAGCTTGACGAGATCGGTTTGCGACCCGTCGGCTCGCGTGAGAAGGATCTCACCGTCGACGATGCGGCCCGGACGATCGACGATCCGCAGGATGGATTGCGCGGTCACGCTCTTGCCGCATCCGCTCTCGCCGACGATCGCGAGCGTCTTGCCAGGCTCGACGTCGAACGACGCGCCGTCGACGGCCTTGGTCGTTCCCTCATCCTGGAAGAAGCTCGTGTGCAGGTTCCTGACTGAAAGAAGCAGCTTCGTATCTTTCATGGTCAGAGGTAGGGATCGGCCGCGTCGCGTATTCCGTCGCCCATGAAGTTGAAGGCCAGCACCGCGATGATGACGGCCACCGCCGGATACAGCAGCCACGGCGAGATGACCAGCGCCTGGATGTTCTGCGCGTCCTGCAGCAGCACGCCCCAGCTGATGGCAGGGGGACGCAGGCCCAGCCCGAGAAACGACAGCGACGTCTCGCTGATGATGATCGCCGGAATCGCGAGCGTGGTCGCCGCGATGATATGGCTCACGAACGACGGCACCATGTGACGGAAGATGATCCGCGCCTTGCTGCACCCCACGAGCTCCGCCGCCATCACGAAGTCTTCCTGCTTGAGCGAAATGAACCGGCCGCGCACGACCCGCGCGAGCTCCGTCCAGCCGATGAGCGAGATGATGATGGTGATGGCGAAATACATCTGGACGACGCTCCAGTCGGAAGGAAGCGCAGCCGCGAGCCCCATCCACAACGGGATCGTCGGAATCGAGCGCAGGATCTCGATGATGCGCTGGATCACCGTGTCGACGGTGCCGCCAAAATAGCCCGAGACGCCGCCCAGGATGACGCCGAGCACGAGGCTCAGCGCCACGCTGACGAGCCCGATCGTCATCGACGTTCGCGTTGCATACATGAGGCGGGACCAAAGGTCGCGCCCGTGCGTGTCGGTGCCAAGCAGAAACAGCGACTCGCTGGCCTTGGCGCCTTCGACGGCGATCAGGTGACGGTCAGCGGGGATGAAGCCCAGGAACAGGTACGGCTCGCCGTGCCCGAAGAATGTGACCGGCACCTTGGCATTGGTGTCCGGGACGTAGACGCGCTTGAACGTCTTTGGGTCGCGCGTGCCTTTCAGCGGATGCACGTACGGCCGGAACGCGCCGTCGTCGAACCAGTGGATGCCCTGCGGCGCCATCAAGGAGCGCTGCGCCTCCGATTCGGTCGGATCGACATACGCGAAGAAATCGGCAAAGAGCGCGACGACGTAGAACGCGATCAGCACGACCGTTCCGCCCACCGCGAGCTTGTGCTTGCGAAAGCGCCACCAGATGAGCTGCCACTGCGTGGCAACGGCGATCCGGTCTTCGGCGGCAACGCCAAGGTCGAGCGTGCCTTCGGCAACCGCGGCTGCCGCGTCATTGGCCATCACTCGCGCCCCAGGCGGATGCGCGGGTCGACCCACATCAGCAGCAAATCGGAAAGGAACGTGCCGATGACCGTCATCACGCCGAGCAGCAGGATGATCGTTCCCGCCAAGAACATGTCCTGGGCGATGAGCGCCTTGAGCAGCAACGGGCCGACGGTCGGCAGGCTCAGCACGAGCGACACGATGATGCTGCCGGATACCACATACGGCAGCAGATAGCCGATGGTGCTGATGAAGGGATTGAGCGCGACGCGCACCGGATAGCGCATGATCGTGCGGTATTCCGAAAGTCCGCGAGCGCGTGCCGTCATGACATACGGCTTGCGCAGTTCGTCGAGCAGGTTCGAGCGCATGATGCGGATCAGCTGCGCGGTGCCGGCCACGCCGAGGACGATGGCGGGAATCGGCAGGTGCTTTGTGAGGTCCCAAATCTTCGCAGGCGACCACGGCGCCTCGGCAAAGTCGGGCGAGAACAGCCCGCCGACGTTCGCTCCGAAGTAGGCGAAGCCGATGTACATCACCACGAGCGCCAGCAGGAATCCGGGAATCGCGAGACCGATGAAGCCGATCAGCGTGAACGCGTAATCGGCAATGGAATACGGCTTGACGGCCGAATAGATGCCGATCGGCAACGCAAGGCCCCACGTGAACACGATTGCCGCCACGGAAATGACCATCGTCAGCGTCAACCGGTCGCCGATGACGTCGGCCACAGGCCGGCCCCACTCCATCGCCATCCCGAAATTGCCTTGCAGGATGAGGCCCATCCACTTCGCGTACTGCACATGGATCGGCTTGTCGAGGCCGAGCTGTTCGCGCAGCGCTTGCGCCTCGTCGGCCGACACCGCGCTGCCCGAGGCGGACATCGACGCGATGTAGGACGTGACGTAATCGCCGGGAGGCAGGTGAATGATGAGAAACGACAGGACTGAGATCGCCCAGACCGTCATCACGGCCAGCAGCAGGCGACGCACGATGTAAGCGGCCATTGCACTCCCTCCCGCACTCGCTGCGGCCGCCGGGAGCCCTCCGCAGCGCCCCTGCGACCGCAGTCTCCACCCGCCTGGTCCGGGCGGGACCTCTCGTCGTGAATGACTACTTGAAGTAGTACGTGATCGGCATCGACGAATGCGGAGTGCGCGCGTGCTGGGCGTTGACGGTCCGGTCGGGAATGTTGCCCATGTTGTTCTTGACGATGCGCACGCCCATCACCGCCGGCGACTGGCCGACCGTGCCGATGCTCCACATCTGCTCGACCGCGATCTTCCAGATCTCCTTCGCGTTCGCGACACGCTTTTCCTCCGTCACGCCGAACGCCTCCCGGAAGAGGTCGAATGCGCGAAGCATCTCGGGATCCTCCGGCTTCGTGCCTGCCGCGCCGCGCGAGGCGTACCACTTCGCATACGCCATTCCCATGTGCGCTTCGGCGGCGTCCACCGGAAGGGCATGGCGCGGGAAGAGATAGATCATCTCGGAGCCGTCGTTCGCCCACGTAATCATCTGGTTCTCGTTGTTGTTGTCGCGCGTGAACGCGAGGTTGCGCTCGAGCTCCTTGACGTCGAGATCGATGCCGATCTTCTTCCATTGCTGCTTGATCATTTCGCCAACGGGCGTG
>Ga0070670_100001316_pt1 | contig 19823 bp, 15 predicted proteins | sample KBSS63metaG_FD_64665 | JGI IMG/M metagenome (GOLD analysis project Ga0070670, IMG submission 64665) | Switchgrass rhizosphere microbial communities from Kellogg Biological Station, Michigan, USA - KBS S6-3 metaG | ecosystem: Host-associated > Plants > Roots > Rhizosphere > Soil ... | reverse complement strand
AGCCGCTGCCACGTTCGCGGAAATCGGCGTCGACGGACTGGTCGTCGGTTTCGCGCGTGAAGGACAGCTGCTGCTGAACGAGTTGCGGGAAGTCCTCCAGGCCGCGCCGGGCCTTCGGGTCACCTTCCATCGCGCCTTCGACTCGCTCGCCGATCCGCTGGACGCAATCGAGGTGCTGTCGGACGTTCCGCAGATCGATCGCATTCTCACGGATGGTATTTCGGCGGGCCATAAAGGCCCGGCACCATCCCGGTGCGCCCGGCTTCGTCAGTACTCCGACCGTGCGCATTCACGCGTGACGATCATCGCCGGCGGTGAAGTTGATGAAGAGATGAGCTCGCAGATCGCGCTGACGCGCTGTGTGCCCGAAGTGCACGTCGGCCGCGCCGCCCGCGACGGTCATGACCGCGAAGCGCGCGTCGACGCCGCCCGCGTCCGGCGGCTCAGGGACATCCTCGACGGATTGTCAGAATTGCCAGCATTGCCAAAATCGCCGTAATTAATTGATCGATTCAATTGTGGCACTTCCGGCGAGTCCGGCGATTCACGATCACATCGTGCCCCCGTGGTAGCATCCCGCGCGTCATGAAATCGTTTGCCCCCACCGGCATCGCGATGCTGATCACCGTTGCGGCGGCGGCCGCCGGCTCCTGGCAATCACCGACCGCGAAGAACTTTCCGAGCGTCGGCGGCAATCTCGCCAACCACCGCCATTCCTCTCTCACGGGTATCAACAAGAACAACATCGCGCGCCTTGGCGCGGCGTGGACCGTGCATCTCGAAGACGGCAAGGTCCCGCCGACGATGCAGGCCACGCCCGTGGTTGTCGACGGCGTGATGTTCGTTGCGTCCGGCGCCGGGAACATCTTTGCCATCGACGCTGCGACCGGCACGGTGAAGTGGAAGCACGAGACGACGTTCGGCGGCAACTATCGCGGCGTCGCTGTCGCCGAAGGGCGTGTGTTTTCAGGGCAACGCGACAACCAGTTGATTGCGCTCGACCAGAAAACCGGCAGCGTCGTCTGGAAAACACGGATCGCGGATCCCGAGCGGGGCGCGACCAGCGCACCCGCTATCTACCATGACGGGCTGGTGTACATCGGAGTGGCCGGGGGCGAGGGCGGAGTGCGTGGTCAGTTCGGCGCGTACGATGCCAGGACCGGCAAAGAAGTCTGGAAGTTCTGGACGCTGCCCGGACCCGGCGAGCGCGGACACGAGACGTGGGAAGGTGATTCCTGGAAGTACGGCGGCGGACCGGTGTGGACGCATCCCGCGATCGATCCGGAGGTCGGCATGGTGTACGTGCCGATCGGAAACGCCAGTCCTGACAACGATGGGACCCAGCGCGGCGGGGACAATCTGTTTACGGTATCGATCGTCGCGCTCGATCTGAAGACCGGCGCGTACAAGTGGCACTTCCAGGAAGTCCACCACGACATCTGGGACTACGACAACGCGATCTCGCCCGTGCTGGCCGATATCCGTTATGACGGGCGCAGCCGCAAAGTGCTGATCCATGGCGGCAAGACCGGATACCTCTACATCCTCGATCGGGTAACCGGCAAGCCGCTCATCGGCGTGGACGAGCGTCCCGTGCCGCAGGAGCCACGCCAGAAAACCGCGGCCACGCAGCCGTATCCTCGCGGCGATTCCTATGTGCCGACGTGTCCGGAGCCGGGCAGCGTGGCGGCGGGGATGACGAGCAGCTGCATGTTCGGGGGGTACTGGATCGACCCCGTCGTGATCGCGCCAGGGACGCTCGGCGGCAGTTCGTGGGCGCCGATGACGTTCAGTCCGCAGACGAATCTGATTTACGTTCCGGGCACCATCATCAACTCGGCGTTCACGCTTCGCCGCCAGTTGTGGGACGACGCGACGCAGCGTTTCAAACCGCTCGATGAGGGGCGCGGCTTCTATCGTCCGGAAGGAACACCGCGATCCGGAACGTTGACGGCGATGAATCCGGCGACGAACAAGATCGTCTGGCAGAAGCGTACGAAGTATCCGTGGGGCACCGGCAGCGGCCTGCTCAGCACGGCAGCGGGCCTGCTGTTTCACGGCGAGTCAGACGGAAACTTCGCAGCCTACGACGTCGCGAACGGCGAGCTGCTCTGGAAGTTCCAGACAGGCTCCGGCGCCGATGCTCCCGCGGCAACCTACGAGGTAAACGGAGAGCAGTACGTGGCGCTCCTCGCCGGAGGCAGCTCGTTCCAGCTCTCCCAACGCAGCGACAGCCTGTGGGCGTTCAAAATCGGGGGGACGGTTCCGCCCCAGCCCGCGCCGCCGGAACCGCCGCTTCGACAACCGCCGGCACCGCAACGCGGACGGGGGGGAATGTGAACGGGCTTCAAGGCTCAAGGCTCAAGGCTCAAGGCTCAGGGCTCAGGGCTCAGGGCTCAGGGCTCAGGGTCAGGGCCTAACGTTGGCGTTCCCCGCGCCCGCTGATTGCCGCGGCGCGCCGCCGTCGGCTGCAAATCTTTGCTAGCCCGCAGCCCCAGGGAACGCGTGGCGCGACCGCAGCTCTTGGACGATTTCTCGCGCCTCGGGCTCATCCAAGCCGCTACCGAAACGGACTGTTCTTGACCCATAATCGAACGCGATTGGCCCTCCGCCAAGACCCCAGAATTGCATCCCTCCGCTCCAATCGTACGGATTCCACGTCATCGGAGCGACGCGAAGGTTCTTGACGTGCAGAAGGTCATACTCCCTCGATCTCCCTAGCCCCCACAGGTCGCGCCTGGTCACGAGGGTGTCGGTCCGCAGCGCGATCACTTCTCGGCCTCTGAGCATCCAGCACCATGAGTACAACGCGAACCCACCTCCGATTGTCCACCCGACTAACCAGGCACCCAGAAACAAAATCGGCTCCTCGTTGCGGCCGAACAGCAACTCTCGCGTGGCAAACACCTCCCCGAAGCACCAACCAACCAGCCATGCCGCGAGAAATAGCATGAGAAAAATGTTTCGCTTCGCCGGAAGCGAAATCTGGACGCCGTCCGAGGTCTGACGACTGCTGGACCGTCGCGTTGGTGGCGTGATTCTCATAACACGTTGCCGCTCACCTGCGGCAGGCGCGCGTCAAACGATAGCACCGCGCTCAGGGGCACGCGCGAGCGGGCCACGGTAGCGTCAGGTGCAGCGGCTTTTGGGCAGCCCCGAAGCCTCGAAGCCCTGAAGCCCTGAAGCCATTTATACTGCCACCCATGAAACGCGCATCGCTCGTCGCAGTCTTCATGCTCACGGTGCCGGTCGCAGCGCAGCGTGGCGCCGCGCCGGCTCCGCCGCCGGCGTCTCCTCAGGAAATCATCCTTTGGGAAGGTGGCGCGCCCGGCGCACTGGGAAAGGCGGACACCGATACTCCCACGTTGACCGCGTATCGCGCGCCGCGCGCCAGCAACGGCACCGCCGTGGTCATCGCGCCGGGAGGAGGCTACCAGGCGCTCGCGATGGAACACGAGGGGCGCCAGTTCGCCTACTGGTTCAACGCGATGGGCGTGACGGCATTCGTGCTGAAATACCGGCTCGGCCCCAGGTATCACCATCCGGTCGAGCTCGGCGACGCGCAGCGCGCGATTCGAACGGTCAGGGCACGCGCAGCCGAGTTCAACGTGAGCCCGGAGCGAATCGGAATGATGGGGTTCAGCGCGGGCGGTCATCTCACTTCTACCGCGGGGACGCACTTCGATCCGGGTAAGTCCGATGCGAGTGATCCGATCGAGCGGGTGAGCAGCCGTCCCGACTTCCTGATCCTCGGCTACCCGGTGATCTCGTTCGACACGGCGATCACGCACGCCGGGTCGCTGCGGAATCTGCTGGGAGAGCCTCCGGATCCGAAGCTCGTCGAGGATCTCTCGAACGACCTGCGCGTGACGGCGCAGACGCCGCCGACGTTCATCTTCCACACGACGAACGACAACGCGGTGCCGGTCGAAAACAGCGTGCGGTTCTATCTCGCGTTGCGCAAGGCGAAGGTGCCGGTGGAGATGCATCTCTTCGAGGCCGGTCCCCATGGCGTCGGCATGGCGCTGAACGACCCGTCGCTGGCGCAGTGGCCGCAACTGCTGATGACGTGGATGCGGTCGCGGGGGCTACTGGCGCGGCCTTCAATCCCTAATCCCTAATCCCTAATCCCTAATCCTTGAATCCAGAATCCGATTAGGGATTCGCGATTAGGGATGAGGGATCTCGGTAGCTCTAGTACTCAGTAAAGATGCGCTGGATTTCGGCGCCGTCTTTGGTCTTGGTCAGCGCGAGCATCAGCAGGATCCGGGCCTTCACAGGTTCGAGGTCTTCACCCTGGATTTGAAAATGCGGAGGGGATGCGCCGCGCCCCCGCGCCCCGACACGCCCGCTGCCGGTGCGCGTGGTCATGACGACGAAGACACCCTTCTCGACGGCATACTGGATCCCGTCGCCCTGCGTGCCGCTCAGCGCACCAGCGCCGGCCGCGGCGACGACGATCCCTTTGGCCCCGAGATCCACCAGCCCTTTGATGACGTCACCCGACGCCCCCTGGTAGGTCATCACCACGTCGACGCGGGGCAGATCCTCGATGCGCGAGACGTCGAACTCGCTGCGCTTCGTGTGGCGCTTGACGACGTCGCGGAAATACACGACGCGATCGACGTCCACGACGCCGAGCAGGCCGTACTCACGCGACCGGAACGTCTGCAGCCGGTGTGCGTCGGTCTTGGTCACCTCGCGCGCGGAATTGATCTCGTCGTTCATCACGACGAGCACTCCTTTGCCGCGCGACGCCGGCTCGGCGGCGACGCGATAGCCCTCCAGCAGGTTCGCCGCACCCTCGTAACCGAGCGTACTCGGATTCCGCATCGACCCGACCACGACGACAGGCTTGTCGGTGCGGATAGTAAGATGGAGAAAGTACGCGGTTTCTTCGAGCGTGTCGGTCCCGCTCGTAACGACTACGCCGGCGAGGTCGGATTCTTCCCGGAAGATCGTATTGACGCGGTCCGCCAGCTGGATCCACTGCTTCAAGGTGAGCGCGCCGCTCGAGACGTTGCTGAATTGCTCGAACTCCGGCCGGACGAATCGCTCGACTCCAGGCACCAACTCGATGAGCTCTTCGGCCGTGAGCCGACCACCGGAGCGATTGGAGATGGTGCCGCCGGTGGCGACCAGGCGGATTTTCGGCAGCGGACCAGCCTGGGTCGCGCTTCCCGCGAAAGCCAACCCGGGGCACAGGACGACTGTCAGAACGAGGAGAATTCCGACGAGCCGAGCGCGCATGCGCTAACTATAGCTGAGGCCGCGACCGTCCATGGGCGAGCGCCAGCCACTGGCTGAGCTGTCCGGCCGCTTCTTTTGGTGTGCTGCCATAGAACGGCATCGTCGCCGCCGACCCGCCAGGCAGCCGTGCGAGCTGCGCTCGCCACTTGCCGGTACCGACGTTGGAAACGTCGATTCGGTACTGCCGGCCATTGATGATTTCTTCGAAACGATGCGTGTTCACGATTTGCCCGCCGCTGTAATGAAATAGGATGCGAGAAGCGGGCAGTAGTCTAGCGTCCCGTGGGCGTCAATCAAGCGAAAGGACCATCGAAGGCGCATCAACAATGTGCAGCCCCACATTTTTGAGAGGCGATCCATACGAAAAAAAATTCAAATGTCGGATCTTCAACACGATATCCACGTTTCTTCAACACGTTTTCCACACGCGCATTTTCGTCGCGATCGCAGACGCGCTTGACGGCCTGAAAACGTGAAAACCAGGCAGAATTCCTCGATGTCGAGTGCTTCGCGAAGGCTGCGGCTCGTCAGCGGTTCTGTGCTGGCGGCGTGTGCGCTGCTGTTCGCGGCCCCCGGGTCGGCGGGCGCCTCGGAAGCCGTACTGTACCGGCTCTTCCTGGTCGACGGGTCGACGCTTGTGAGCTACGGAGAGTTCGCGCGCGTAGGCGATGGCGTCGTGCTTTCGCTCCCGCTTGGGGAGATCACCGAGTCCCCCGTGCTCCAGCTCGTGACCATTCCCGAGTCCACCGTCGACTGGGAGCGTACCAATCAGTACTCGAATGCGGTAAGGGCGCAGCGCTTCGGTGAAACCCGCGGTGAAACGGACTTTGCTTTTCTGACCGCGCATGTTGCCGGCGCATTGAACCAGATCGCGCTGACCCAGGATCCGGCACGGCGGCTCGCGATGGCCCGGGAAGCGCGCGGGAACCTCGCCCGATGGCCATCGGAGAACTTCGGCTATCGCGCTGCGGACATCGCACAGCTGACGGGCATGCTCGACGAGGTCATCTCGGAGCTGCGCGCCGGCGCCGGAGAGCGCAACTTCGACCTGACGCTGGTCGCGAACGTCCTCCCCGCGCCGGCAGTCGAGTTGCTGCCTGCCCCGTCCGCGCGCGAGATGATGGAACAGGCGTTGGTGGCCGCGCGGACGACGCCGGACGCGGCGGAGCGAGTCTCGCTCCTTCGCGCGGTCGAGACGGCGTTGAAGGAGCGATCCGCGTCAGGCGACTGGGCTGTCGCGCTCCGCGACCGCGCGTCAGCCGAACTCTCGGCGGAGCTGACGATCGAGAAAGCCTATGCCGCCCTGTCGTCCACTACGGCGGCCACTGCGGCCTCGCGCGCTTCGCGCGGAGATGTCGCCGGCGTGCGCGGGCTCGTCAACGACGTGCTGAAGGCGGACGACCGGCTGGGGCACCAGCGACCACAGGAAACGTCCGCGCTGCTCGCGCTCGTCGACATGCGGCTCGACGAGGCGCGTCGTGTCCGATTGGCGCGCGATGCATGGGCCGCTCGCGCGGACCTCTTCAAGCGGTACCGTGCGTCCGTTGAATCCGCGGTGCGGGAGCTTCGCAGCGCGGCGCCGTCGCTGGAGCGGATCCGCGAGCTCGCCGGACCGGCACCGGCACTGCTGCCTCGCCTCGAGCAACGCCTGGTCATGGCGCGCCTGCGGCTCGCCGCAATCGAGGTTCCAAAGGAGTTCGCCTCGGCGCACGCGTTGTTCACCGCCGCGCTCCAGATGGCGAAGCGCGCGGCGTCGACCCGCCGTACCGCGGTATTATCAGAAAACATGTCGCTCGCCTGGGAGGCATCGTCTGCCGCCGCTGGCGCGCTCCTGCTTCTGAATCGGGCGGGCGACGAACTCGACAGGCTCACGGCACCTCCAGCAAACCGGTGATCACCCCGCGCATCACCCGCCTCGTGCGGGTGGCTGATTTGCCATCCATGCAGGCGTTCGCCGCGCGGAGCACGGGCTCAGCGGTCGCCCGCTCGACTGCGGTCATCGTGCCGACGCGTGGCGCGGCCGAAGCGCTCAGGCGAACGCTCGAGAACCTGTGCCTCTCGGAAAACACGCGGGCGGCGATCCTTCCCGACCTGATCACCCGCACCGACTTCTACCGCCGCCTGCACGCCAGCCTTCCCGGGGCACCGCGGCTGCTGACCGATTTCGAGCGGGAAGTCATATTCCGTCGCGCCGCGGAGGACGCGTCGGGCCAAGGCGCGCCCGCGCCATTCCACCTCCGGCCCGGACTCATCGTCGAAATCCTCGGCTTCTACGATGAGCTGCGACGGCGCGACAAGACCGTCGCTGCGTTCGCCCGGCTGATGACGGGCAGTCTCGAACCGAGCGCGGACGTCGATCGCGGCGCTGAGCGGTTGCTTCGCCTCACCCGGTTTCTCGCCGCGGCGTTCGAGATTTTCGAAGCGCGGATCGAAGCGACCGGCCGGATCGATGAGCACGGACTTCGGCTCCGGCTGCTCGACGCGCCGGCGCCGCAGGCGCCACTCTACAAACATGTGCTCGTCACGGTAGCCGACCAGGCAGCAGATCCGCTCGGCCTGTGGCTCGTGGATTACGATCTACTCGCCCGATTACCTGGACTCGAGCGCCTCGACGTCGTCGCGACCGAGCCTGTCCTTGCCGCCGGGTTTCACCAGCGGCTGCACGATGTCCTGCCCGGCGTGGCCGAGGAGCGGTTCGGGACTCCAGCCCCACTGCCGGTCCTCGCAGTCCCTGCACCCCAAGGCGCCGGCCCGAAATGGTTCGTCTCGCGCGATCGGGAAGAAGAGCTCGCCGCGGTCGCGCGTGACCTGAAACGTCCCGGCGGCGCGCCGCTGGATCGGACCGCCGTCGTATTTCAACGCCCCTTGCCGTATCTGTACCTCGCGCGCCAGGTGTTTCCCGACGCGCAGGTTCCTTACCAGACCGTCGATGCGCTCCCGCTTGCCGCGGAACCCTTTGCGGCGGCCCTCGATCTCGTGTTCTCTTTTTTGATCTCCGACGGCACTCGTGCCGCGCTCGTCGCGCTGCTCTCGTCGCCGCACTTCCTTTTCGAGGTCGACGGCAGCCCGATCACGCGTCCGGACGTCGCGGCGGCCGACGCCGCTCTCCGGAAAGCGAAATACGTCGGCGGATGGGAACGACTCGGGACCATCGCCGGAGAGCGGTCGCTGCCCGCACTTCGCGTTGCCGCCGCTGCCGGGGTCGAGCTCCGTCCGCTCGTCGACGGCCCGTCGGCGTCAGCGCAGTTGGGTTCGCTGACCGCCTTCCTGGCCGCGCACGAGCGGCTGCCGAAGGAGAGCGATGCCTGGCACGCGAGGCACATGCGGGCGCGGGCGGCGGTGCTCGCGGCGCTGGAGTCGCTGCGCGAAGCGCATCAGACGCACGACGATCGCCCGGTTCCGGCCGCCGAGTTGACGAATACCGTGAGGCGATGGATCGAGTCACAGACCTTCTCGCCGCGCACCGGCGCTCAAGGGGTCCTGCTCCTTGACGCCCCGTCGGCCGCCTACGCAGATATCGATGACGTGCGGCTTGCGGGCCTTGTCGACTCGGATTGGCCGGATCGCGGACGGCGGAGCATCTTCTATCCGTCCTCGCTGCTGACGCAGCTTGGCTGGCCAGCCGACGCGGATCGCCTGAACGCCGCGCGCGCGCGCTTCCAGGATCTGATGCGGCTCGCGAAGCGTCGGGTCTCGGTCTCCGTGTTCACGCTGGAAGACGATGCGATCGTGCCGGGTTCAACGTTTCTCGAGGAAGTCGACGCGTCGGGCCTTCCGACGGAACATGTTCCGCCCCGACCGGCCGCGCCCGCCTTCGTGCACGAGGCGCTGTGGGAGCATCCGCTGACGCCGGTCGTCGTGTCGGGCTCGGCGCGTGAGTGGCTGGCGCTCCGCGCGTCGCGCTCGGATGCGGCCGGTGACATCTACCATGGCGCGGCCGGCATGCGCGACGCCGGGGTCTACGCCGTCAGTGCGATCGAGCGTTACCTCGAGTGCCCGTTCAAGTACTTTGCGGCGTACGTACTTCGGCTACCGGAAGAGCGGGAGGAGGAATCCGGGCTGACCCCCCAGGAGCGCGGGCATTTCCTGCATGCCGTCTTCGAACTGTTCTTCGCCGAATGGCAGCGCACTGGGCACCGAACCATCACCACCGACAACGTTGCGGACGCGGTTGCGCTGTTCGGCGAGATAGCCGAGGCGCAGCTCGCGACCCTGTCGGAATCTGACCGCGCCCTCGAACGGACGCATCTCCTCGGATCCGCGGCCGCGCCTGGCCTCGCCGAACGCGCGTTCGCGTTCGAGATCGAACAGCGCGGAGAGATCCTCGAACGTCTTCTCGAACACGAGCTCCAGGGGGAGTTCGTCTTTGCGACGGCTGCCGGAACGCGCACCGCGAGACTCCGCGCCAAGGCGGATCGCATCGATCTGATGTCCGACGGCACCTTCCGGATCGTCGATTACAAGCTGGGCAAAGCGCCGAAGCCTTCGCGCGCGCTGCAGCTGCCGGTGTACGGCGTCTGTGCGCAGCAGTCGCTGGCCGGCCGCCACCAGCAATCGTGGACGCTCGGGCGCGCGGGTTACGTGGCGTTCAGGGAGAAGAACGCGTTCGTCGCGCTGGGTGGATCGTCATCGCTGCGCGAGGCAGTCGACGCCGGCCAGGAACGCCTGCTGACCGCGATCGATGCGATCGAGCGCGGCGAGTTTCCACCGCGCCCCGACGAGCCGTTCCTGTGCACGCGCTGTGGCTACGCGCCAGTCTGCCGCAAGGATTACGTGGGCGATGAGTGATCGCACCGCGCTCCCGTTGTCCCAGCCGTCGCTTTTCGACGATGACGGCGTCGATCGGGCACCGGCGGCATCGCCGTCTGTACTTGCGGAACCCGCGCCCGTCGATCCCGATGCCCGTGCGCGTGAGTTCGCGACCGACCCGCGCAACAACGTCGTGCTCGAGGCCTCCGCCGGGACGGGCAAAACGTCGGTGTTGGTGTGGCGCTATATCAACCTGCTGAAGGCGGGAGTCGATCCGGCCAATATTCTCGCGATCACGTTCACCCGCAAGGCGGCGGCCGAGATGCGGGATCGAATCATCCGCGAGCTGAAGGATGCGGCCGCCCGATCCGAATTCGATCGCGGGCGCTGGCACGACGTCCGCGATCGTCTTGACGACATCGCCATCAGCACCATCGACGCATTCTGCCTGTCGCTGTTGCGCGAGTTCCCGCTGGAAGCGGATCTCGACCCTGGGTTCGAGATGGCGGACGAGACCGAGGTGCCGCGGCTTGTCGAGGAATCTCTCGATCGAGCGCTGCGGATTTTTGCCGGGCTCGCGAAGACGGAGCCGGACATCGCGCTGGTGCTCGCACAGCTCGGCGTCTCGCGGACGCGCGAAGGTCTTGCGTCGCTGCTCGACCGCCGCCTCGTCGCATGGGACGCGCTCAATCGCTTCCTCGTACGGGGGCCGTCCGATCTGACGTCGGACATCGTCTGCCGTCGAGCCGCGACGGCGCTGCAGGACGCGCTGCGCGCGGTTCCCGGCGGGCTCGCGCAGTTCCTCGCGGACGGTCCGGTCAACCATCCACGGTACCAGCTCCTGGCTCGCGACCTGCAACGGCTGGCCGAACTCGATGGGGCAGACGATGCGCGGATTCGCGGCGTGCTCAACCGGGTGGAAGCGCACTTCCTGACCGCGGACGGCAACCCGCGAAAGACCGGAAGCGTCCCTCCCTACAGGAGCGACCGCGATTATCCGTCCGACGCTGCATCGAAGCGCCACCGGATGGGCGTCTACCAAATTGCGCCGCACATCCAGCAGGTCATCGAACGCTTTGCGCGCGACCTCAACGTCGTCCTCGCGCGCGGCGTGCGCCGCATGTTCGCGATCGCGCTGGCGCAGTATCGCCAGGCGCTCGAAGAGCGGTCCGTGCTCGATTTCTCCGATGTGCTGCAGCATGCACTTGAACTGCTGCGCCGGATGGACGAATTCTCGCAAAGCCGTTTCCGTCTCGAGTCGCGCTATCACCACGTGCTCGTCGACGAGTTCCAGGACACCAGCCGCGCGCAGTGGGAGCTCGTGTCGCTCCTGATTCAGTCGTGGGGGGAAGGCCTGGGCCTCGCGACGCAGCCGTCGATCTTCATCGTCGGCGATCGCAAGCAGTCGATCTACCGCTTCCGTGATGCCGAAGTGGCGGTGCTCCAGGACGCGGCGCGATATGTCGACGCGCTGCGGCCAGCCGGCGCGCCCCGGCGTTCCATCAGCCGCAGCTTCCGCGCGAGGCCCGAGCTGCTCGCGTTCATCAACGAAGTGTTCGCGGAAATCTCGCAGAACGGCGACCGGCCATACGAGTTCACCTATACCGATGCCGACCGCTTTCCCATCGACCCGTCGCCCGACACGGCGCGCGGCCCGGTGCTTGGCGTCGCCGTCGGAAACGATCCCGAAACCTGCGCCGCTGCAGTCGCGACCGAGATCGAACGCATTCTTCGCGAGGAGACGGTCCGCGATCGGCAGACGGGCGTGGCGCGCGATGCCAGACCAGGAGACGTCGCGATCCTGTTCCGATCCCGAGCCAGCCACCGCGAGTTCGAGCACGCGCTGGAGGTGCGTGGCATTCCGAGCTATGTCTACAAGGGCCTCGGGTTCTTCGACGCGGACGAAATCAAGGATGCAGCGGCGCTGATGCGGTACCTGGCGGATCCGGGCTCCGATCTCCGGGCGGCGGCATTGCTGCGGTCGCGGTTCGTGCGGCTGTCGGACCGCGCGCTGTCTGCGCTCGGCCCCAGACTTGCGGCGGCGATCGCCGATCCCGCCCCGCCGAACGCGATGCAGGCGATCGACGAGGAAGATCGGCGCGTGCTCCAGTTCCTTCGGTCGCGCGTCGCGGAGTGGATCGACCAGGTGGACCGCATTCCTCCGGCGGACCTGATCGAGCAGTTGCTGCCGGCGACCGCGTATGCCTTCGAGCTTCGCGGACCTCGGCGTCAGCAGGCCTGGGAGAATCTGAAGAAGCTGCGCGGACTCGTGCGCCGCATTCAGAATCGCGGTTATGCCACGCTGTCGCGCATCGCCAACCACATCGACTCGCTCACCGCCGGGGACGAATCAAACGCGGTGATCGAGGCGCTGGACGCGGTCAATCTGATGACCGTCCATGCCGCGAAGGGCCTCGAGTTTCCGATCGTCTTCGTCGTCAACATCGCGAAAGGCGCGACCGGACCGCCGCGCCCGGTGCGCGTCGTCGCCGACGGCGAAGCGGGGCAGCCGTCGGTGTCGATCGGGCCCTTCGTCTCCGACTCGGACGAGGCGGAGCGCGAGCGTGAAAAGCACGAGACTCGCCGCCTTCTCTACGTAGCCCTGACGCGCGCGCGCGATCGCCTGTATCTTTCGTCGGCGCTGAAGGACGGATTGCTGCAGTCCGGACGGGGCAGTCTCGCCGAGGTGCTGCCCGAATCGTTGAAACAGCTGTTTCCAGCCGCCGCGACGGCCTTCGACGAAGTGGACATGATCGGATGGGAAGGGCGTTCCGGTCGATCATTCGACTGGCGCATATGCCGCCCGGCCGAACGGTCCGCAGCACCGCAGGAATCAGCCACGGCGGCGGCATGCTCGACCCTCGACCTGCTGGGTCCGCTCGCAGACGCCGACGCCATCACGCGCACAACTGTCACCGAGTGGCTCGCGCTCGACGGTGAGTCGGAAGGGTCCGGGCGCGGCGAGACGCAGGATAGTGCCGCCGGGATCCTCGTGCACCGGCTGTTTCAGGCCGGCCCTGCGCTTGACGGGCTGGAACGCGAAGCGGTCCGCTCGTACGCACGCGATCTGCTTCGTCCGGAGGAAAGAACTGCGGTTCGCAACGTGGACGAGATCGTCGCCGCGGCGCTCTCGGCCTGGAACCGAATCCGCTCCCGCGCGGAGGTCAGGGGCCTTCTTGCCAGCGGCGCCCGCCTGCACGAAGTGCCGTTTTCCATGCGCCGCGACGCCGAGGGCGGCCGCCCGGTGATCCTTCGCGGGACAATCGACTGCCTCGTTCAGAGGGACGACGGTTCGATTGCGGTCTTGGAGTTCAAGACCGGAAAGCGCCGTGCCTCCCACGACGAGCAACTCGCCTTGTACGTCGATGCGGTGCGTACTTTGTTCCCGGGCGCGGTGATCGAGGGGCACTTGGTTTACCCCGATCCCTAAGCACGGGTTTGAGGACGACCGCCACTTTTGTAATCGATGTGCACCGTGTGGAGACGTCGCCGCCTGCGGCAGCGAGACGCCATCGTTCTGGAGAGCGTCGCTTAACCCTCATGAGCTGAGCGAGTTCGGCGACTGCACAAACCCGGAGTCAGTCCGGCGGCCCGTTTGTCGCCCACGGGGGTCACTTCCAAGAGACGCACACCGCTGCCAGCAGGCGTCGCCTAAGTCGCTCGTTTTCAGTATTTTCAGCCGTCAAGGGAACCAGCGGGGTGCGCACGCGGTCTAACTACCTAACTGGCGTCAAGATTGCAGTGGAGGCCGGCGACGGGAGGTGCGGTATGACGGTTCCTGCGGGTGCGCTGAACTACGTAAGACCCACGACGACCGTGTTCGAGCTCGAAGCGCTCGAAGGGCTGCCGTGCGGGTGCGTGGCGGCCGCCTATCGTGCGCGTCCCTGGGACGTCGCAGTGGTTTCGCTCGAAGCGAAGGGGCCGCACTGCATCCTGGCGGGTCATGCCAGCGGGCAGATTCTCCGCCTGGGCGATCCCGAAGAATTCGACGACGAACAGGAGTCCGACGAATAGAAGGGCAGCCGCTCACCCGGCTGCCTGAGATTCCCCCCACTGCCGCGCCCGCTCTTCCGCTTCCTCACGCGTTTTCCCCACGAGCACAACAGACCCGGAAGGTTTCCCGTTCGAATCTGGGATCCAGGCGACCCAGTGCGGTCCGTGCGGCTCGCTGCGGACCTCGCCAGACGAATTCGATGCGCGCATAAGTCCCATCGTACACTTCTTTTTTCCGTAAGATCTTGATTGCGTACCGGAAAGCCGTTCTCGTACAATCCGAAGGTTTGGCAACGGCTGTAGAGACGGCCGGGAGGAGTTCAACGTAGATGGCCCTGACTTGTCCGAGCTGCGGGAACGACCAGAATTTCCTGGTCAAGACCCTGCAGATGCACATCGTACAGCTGCGTGATTCGCGGGTGGAAGCGAACGAGGAAGGACGCCCCGCGGTGATCGAGGTGCTGTGCGACGAATGCGAGACCGCGCTCAATTTCGCAGACTTCGAGGAAGACGTTCGTAACGAGGTGCTGCTGACGCTCGGCGCCCGCTAGACCCCGCTATCCTTCCGCCGTTTCAGCCTCTTCGAAATAATCGCATTCGGGGCAGATCCACTCCCGGACCTGCCGGGTGTTGCCGTCCGCGTCCTGAACGTCCCGGACGCTGAGCCGCATTTTCTCCCCGCACAGCGGACATTCGCGCATCGCCCTCACATTTTAGCGCGGGGAGATCACGGAATTGTCCGGCGGAAACGGGCAACAGGGCGGGCGCTAAAAAACCCTCCGTTTTCCACGGTACTCCGTGGTTCAATTACCCCGTGCGCTGCCGGTTCACTCGGCACTGTTTCTGCAACCGACTCAACAGGGGTAATGCGCGACTACTACGACGTTCTCGGCGTTTCGCCCGGCGCAGGTGCTGACGAGATTAAGCGCGCTTACCGGCAGCTTGCGCGGCGCTATCATCCCGACATTTCCGGGGACGATCGAGGAGGCGCCTTCCTCGAAGTGGCCCGTGCCTACGAAGTGCTGCGCAATCCCGACCGCCGCCGCTCGTACGATGCGAGCCTGATCGCGCGCGGGCGCGCCGACTGGCTCGCCGATGAAGTCGCGATTGACTTCCCCTCGGTGGCGAGCGTGCTCGATCGCATGCGCGAGTCGTTTTTTGCGGGCGCGCGCAGCGCCAGCCTGTCCGCCGAGCTCGTATTGACACCGCAGGAGGCGTTTTGGGGCGCTTTGGTGCCGTTTGATGTGCCGCTGCGCAGGACCTGTCTGCGATGCGGCGGACGCGGTGAGGTCTGGGACGAGTGGTGCCCGGCCTGCGGCGGCCTCGGAGACGTCGCCGTCGTCCAGGAGATGAGGCTGCGCGTGCCGGCAGGCGTCCGCGAGGGCACGCGCTTCCGCTTGAGCGTGGCGCCCGCCGGCGCGCCGCACACGTCGGTCGAAGTACGCATTACAATCCGGTGAGAGCACACCTCCACCTGCTGGGGATCCTGCAGCTCGTGTGGGGCGGCATCGGCCTGCTCCTCGGCATCTCAACGCTGCTGCTTGCAATAGGAGCCGTCGCGATCGGCGCCAGCGCCGGCAGCGACCGCCTGGCTGCCGGCGTGACGGCGGTCGGATTCGTGGTGTTCGCGGTCGCGCTGCTTGCCGGCGGCGGCGCCAATGCGTGGGCCGGTCGAGAGTTACGGCGCGAACATCCGCGCGGCCGGGTCGCGACGCTGTGGCTCGGCGTGCTCAACCTGTTCGTGCTGCCCTTCGGGACAGCGCTGGGCATCTACGCATTCTGGGTTCTGATGCACAACGAAACACGCAGGGTGTTCAGCGCGCGATGAACCGCCGCTTGCTGATAGCTGATAGCTGAGAGCTGATAGCTGATTGCTGATTGATTGTTCGTCACCGATGGCTGGACAGAAAACGTCGAGCGGCTTTGACGAGAACGTCGCGGCCGCGCTCTCCTACGGGGTGGGCTGGGTCACGGGCGTGCTGTTCTTCGCGACCGAGCCGCAGAACGCGTTCGTGCGGTTTCACGCCATGCAGTCGATTCTCGTATTCGGCGCCGCGTGCGTCGCCTTCGTCGTCTGCCTCTCGATCCCGTTTCTCGGATGGATTCTGTCGATCTTCGTGTTCTACGGATCCGCGGCCCTGTGGCTCATCCTCATGTTCAAGGCCTACCAGGGGGAGCGATTCAAGCTGCCGATTGCGGGGGAGATTGCGGAGAGACGCACCACAAATACCTAATCCCTAATCCGGAATCCCTCATCCGCGAATCCCTAATCCCCTGATCCCTGATCCCTGATCCCTGAATCCCTGAATCGCGAAGCGCGAACCGCGGAACACGCATTCCGCACTCCGGATCCCGGGTACAATCCAGTAAGAACCATGTCCGAAATATCCGAAGCTGCTGTTCTCCAGGCGCTCAGCGCGGTCAAAGATCCCGATCTGAACCGCGACATCGTGTCGTTGAAGTTCGTCAAGAACGTCCGCATCGAAGGGGGGCGCGTTGCGTTCACGATCGAGCTGACGACGCCTGCGTGTCCGGTCAAGGACCAGATGCGCGAGCTGGCGCGGCAAACGGTCGCCGCGCTGCCGGGGGTCACCGAGGTCGACATCGAGATGACGGCGCAGGTGCGCGCAACGGCCAATCTGGACAGGGGAAAGACCCCCGTACCTGGCGTGAAGAACATCATCGCGGTCGGAGCGGGCAAAGGGGGCGTTGGCAAGACGACGGTCGCGGTGAACATCGCGGTCGCTCTGAGCCAGATGGGCACGCGCGTCGCGATGATCGACGGCGACATCTACGGCCCGAACGTGCCGATCATGCTCGGTATCAGCACGCAGCTGACCGGCGATGAGCACGGCAAGATCATTCCCGCCCAACAGTACGGCATCCAGCTCGTGTCGATGGCGTTTCTCACGAATGACGATGCGCCGGTTATCTGGCGAGGGCCGATGTTGCACAGCGTCATCCAGCAGTTTTTCCGCGAGGTTCGCTGGGACAACATCGATTACCTGATCGTCGATATGCCGCCCGGCACCGGCGACGTCGCGCTCAGCCTCAGTCAGGCAGTCCCGGTTGCCGGTAGCGTGGTCGTCACGACGCCGCAGACCGTATCGGTGGCCGACACACGCCGCGCGGTACGCATGTACCAGAAACTGAATGTTCCGACGCTCGGATTGGTCGAGAACATGAGTCACTTCGTCTGCCCCGAGTGCCGTCACGAGAGCGACATCTTCGGCAAGGGGGGCGGCGAGGCGCTCGCGACGGAGCTCACCGTGCCGTTCCTCGGCCGCATTCCGATTTACGAGCCGATCCGCATCGGCGGCGACACCGGCGTACCGATCACGATTGCGGAGAAGGAATCAGTGGCCGCCGAGGCGTTCCGCGCCGCCGCGCGCCAGCTCGCGGCGCAGCTGTCGATCGCCAGCTACAAGAAGGGCGCGATTCCGCTGACGCCGGTTCGGGCTTAACAAAGCTGACAGCTGAAAGCTGACGGCTGTCCTCATGCCTCATTCACGTGCGAGGCGGCGCATCACGAATGCGCCGAGCAACGGGCCCGGGACCAGCGCCAGGAACGTCCAGCGCCAGCCGATGGACGCCGCGATCAGCGGCAGCAGTCTGATGCTTGCCATCGTCAGGAGGAAGCCGGCGCAGGTCTGAAGCGTCAGCGCGGTGCCGACGTGGGTGCGCGCGCTGTGTTCCGCGACGAGCGCCGAAAACTGCGCGGAGTCGGCGACCACCGAGAATCCCCAGCCAACGGCGAACAGAAGCAGCACCGGCAGGGGTGCGCCGTAGACGACGCCGGCGGCGGCGGCGCACGCCGCGCTCGTCGCCATCGCGAGGCCCGCGACGCGTGCCTTGCCCCACACGTCGGCCCATCGACCGGCCATGACGCAGCCGACCGCGCCGCTCGCGATGGCGACGAATGCGACGAGTGAACCGGTGCGCGGCGCCTGAATCCCTCGCACGGCAATTGAGGCGGTCGCGAACGTCGCAATCCACGTCCACATCGCGTAGAGCTCCCACATGTGACCCAGGTAACCGAGCGTCGCCAGCCGCACGGCGCGCGTGCGGATCACCTGGAGGATCGCCGCGGGATCGAACGGGGCGGACGCGCTCACGTAGGGGCCATCGTCGACGCGCAGCCAGATCACCGCGGCCCCGGCGAGCGCCAGCGACGACGACGACCACATCAGCACCCGCCAGCTGATCGCGGCTGCCGCCCATGCGAGCAGATGCGGAAACGCCGATCCGATCGTGAGCGCGCCCACGACTATGCCGAGCGCCGTGCCGCGCCGATCAACGAACCATCCCGCAGCGATCTTCATGCCCGGAGGATAGACGCAGGCGAGTGCCATGCCTGTGGCACAGCGAAGCGCGATGACGGCCGTGGCGCCGCGCGCGAACGGAATCAGCGCGTTTGCCGCCGCCCCCGCGATGCAACCGAGCGCGAAGAGACGCCGTGCGTTGAGAACATCCGCAAGGTTCAGCAGCCCGCTGACCAGCGTCCCGAAGACGAAGCCGCCCTGGACGGCCATCGTGAGCCACGCGGTGGCGGCGTGCGACAGCGAGAGTTCCGCAGCCAGCGCCGGCGCCGCCGCCGTCGCAGAGAACCACAGCGTCAGGCCCAGGAACTGCGCCGTCGCCACGAGCAGCAGCATCCGCTTCGCGCTTACAATAGGTTCCACAAGGTTCTGCAGGGTTCTGCGAGGTTCTACAGGGTTCTGGGTTCTCGGTTTTAGGAAGTTCAGGCCACACGCAGTTTAGCCTGTCGGTGCGACGCCGAATCCAACGACCGCCACAGCACTTCCAGCACCTAGCACCTCTGGAACCTTGAACCTCGTAGAACCCTGTAGAACCTTGCAGAACCCCGTAGAACCCAAGACATGAACATTCCGTATACGCGTCAGACCCTGGAGAACGGGCTCGACGTGTTGATTCACGAGGACCACGACTGCCCGATCGTTGCCGTAAACGTCTGGTATCACGTCGGATCGAAGAATGAACATCCCGGGCGCACCGGATTCGCCCACTTGTTCGAGCACCTGATGTTCGAAGGATCCGAGCACCATGACCGGGGCTACTTCCAGCCGTTGCAGGAAGCCGGCGCGCAGCTGAACGGATCGACGAACGCGGATCGGACGAACTACTGGGAGGTCGTGCCGCGCAACGCCTTGGAGCTCGCCCTGTGGATGGAATCGGATCGCATGGGCTACCTGCTGCCGGCGTTGAGCGAGGAGAAGTTCGAGAATCAGCGTGAAGTTGTTCTGAACGAGCGCCGGCAGAATTACGAGAACCGTCCCTACGGATTCGCCGGCATGGCGATGATGGCGGCGCTCTACCCGCCGGACCATCCCTATCACTGGATGACCATCGGCGCCGCGGAGGACATTCGCGCCGCGCGGCTGGATGACGTCCGCGCGTTTTTTCGGACCTATTACCGTCCGCGCAATGCTTCGCTGGCACTGGCCGGCGATGTCGACACCGACCAGGCGCTGGCGCTGGCGACGGACTATTTCGGCGGGCTCGAGGCGGGGAGCGATCCACCTCCCGTGGAGCTCACCGCGATCCCGTCTCTCGCCGCCGAGCGCCGTCTCTTACTCGAAGATCGCGTCGAGCTGCCGCGTCTGTATCTCGCCTGGCACTCACCGGCGCTGTTCTCCGAGGACGATGCCGAGCTCGACCTTGTGGCGGAAGTGCTCGCCAGCGGAAAGACGTCGCGGCTGTACCGCGCGCTCGTGTACGATGAACGGATTGCGACGGAAGTGGCGGTGTCGCAGAACTCGCGCGAGGCTGGCGGGTATTTTCAGATTGTCGCGACCGCGGCGCCCGGGCGC
>Ga0070670_100001308_pt1 | contig 19856 bp, 10 predicted proteins | sample KBSS63metaG_FD_64665 | JGI IMG/M metagenome (GOLD analysis project Ga0070670, IMG submission 64665) | Switchgrass rhizosphere microbial communities from Kellogg Biological Station, Michigan, USA - KBS S6-3 metaG | ecosystem: Host-associated > Plants > Roots > Rhizosphere > Soil ... | reverse complement strand
AGCGGAGCCTGATCACCGGAACCATTCCCAAGACAAACGCCGAAGATCGGAAAGCCCTGCTCGACGCTCGCGCCAAAGTTAATAACACCAGAGCTACATACGAACGCCGCCGCGTGCTTTTTGAGAAAGGTGGTATCTCGAAAAAAGAACTCGAAGCTTCACAACTCGAGTTCACGACGGCTGAAGATGAATTGCGTCTGCAGGAGCAGACCGTTTCACTGCGAACCCGGTCGCTGAATCCAAATGATCGCGCCCTCGCAGCCGCCCGGACGGCCCAGGCACAACAGCGAGTCGCAACTCTTGACGCGCAACTAAGCTACGCGACCATCCGCTCGCCGATCACCGGCGTGGTTATCGATCAATTTCAATACGAAGGCGAATTCGCCTCCGCGGGCGGCAAGTTGGTGACCATCGCTGACACCAGCACCGTAATTGTGAAGGCGCCGTTTTCCGACACGGCGGTTGCACAACTCAAAACCGGCGATGCCGCAACCGTGCTCCCGACCGACACCTCAGCCGAAGAGATGCACGGGCAAATCACGCTGCTCAGCCGTTCAAGTGATCCGACCAATCGAACCGTGGAAGTTTGGGTAACACTCGGAAACGGCGCTGGACTGTTGCGCGCAAACGGAGCCGCTCAGGTGACGGTGTTTGCCAATTCCAAAACCGACGCCATTGTGTTGCCAGCCTCGGCGGTAACGCTCGAGGCGAGCAACGCCTCGGAAGGAACCGTGATGGTCGTGGACGCAAAGAACGTGGCCCATGAAACAAAAGTCACGGTAGGCATTCGCACGGCGGAGAAGGTGGAAATTGTTGAAGGACTACAGGGCGGCGAAACCGTGGTGATTGAAGGCAACTATTCACTGCCTGACGAAACGAAGGTTGAAATCGCCACCGAGGAAGAGAAAAAAGAGGAGAGCGACGAAAAGAAAGATATCGAGAAGTGATCGTGGGAAGAAATGGATTGTTATTTGTGATTGGTAAATTCAACTTTCAAGAACAACAGTGAAGCTCGTTTCGCTCCAGCCGAGCGAGATGTTTATAGAAAATGCGTTGAACCCGATAACCAGCGCTCCAGCGGAGCGCAATGTTTCCCCATTGGCTGGCAGACCGACTTATGTTTCGCTCCGTTGGAGCGAGGAGGATCTTTTGGCGGTCTTGCGTTTCTATAAACATCTCGCCCCGCTGGGGCGAAAGTGACACCACGGTGCGCGCACTGGCTACTGACCACCGACTACTGACCACTGACTACTGATTTCAATGACCCTTGCTCGCGTAGTTTCACAACAGTCACGCGCTATTGTCGTAGTCGTGGCGCTGCTCTGCGCGGCTGGTCTTTACGCCGCCTGGCAGTTGCCCATCGCAGTTTTCCCGCAAACCGATTTCCCGCGAATTGTAATCATCGTTGACAACGGCGAGGCGCCCGCATCGCAAACGCTGGTCTCGGTTACCCGTCCCATCGAAGAGGCGATGAACGGCATTCCCGGTATCGCACGGATTAAGTCGAAGACTGCGCGCGGCTCATCTGAAATCAACCTCTATTTCGACTGGGACGGCAACATCATCCAGGAATTGCAACTGGTGCAGGCGAGGATGTCGCAACTCCTGGCAACCCTTCCGCCCACCGCCGAGATTCGCAATATTGAGCGGCTTACGTTTGCGGTGTTTCCGGTGACCGGATACAGCCTCACTTCAGACAAGCGCGACGAAGCAGCGCTCACAGATTTAGCGACCTACATTGTCCGGCCACAGCTCGCGCGTTTGCCGGGCGTGGCGATCGTCGGAGTCGCTGGCGGCAAAACGCGAGAGTTTCACGTGACGATCGACCCGGAGCGACTGGCGGCCCACAACGTTTCCGCTCAACAGGTGGTCGAGGCGATTCGTAACTCGAACATCATTGTTTCCCCGGGGCTGATTGAAGAGAACCACCAGCTCGAGTTGGCGCTGGTAAGCGGCCAGGCCAAACGGCCAGACGAACTCAACAACATTGTCGTGGCCACGGTGAACAACGCGCCCGTCCTGGTGGCTGACGTGGCCACAGTCGCAGCCGGAGTAGAACCGCAATACACGATTGTCACTGCCGACGGACATCCCGCCGCGCTCGTGAATATCAATCGCCAACCGGACGCGAATACGGTTGCCGTCGCTGACGAAGTGAAGGCTGCACTAACGGCGATGCGTGGCCAGATTCCCAAAGACGTGCGTGTCGCCGCCTACTACGATCAGTCTCTCCTCGTGCGTGAGTCGATCAATTCAGTACGCGACTCGATTTTGATCGGCTTGTTACTTTCCGTTGTAATTCTCTACATGTTTCTGCGCAATTGGGGCACCACCTTCGTGGCGATTCTGGTTATTCCTGTTACGGTGCTCGTCACCTTCCTGGCGATGTGGCTGGCGCGCTTGAGCTTTGATCTGATGACGCTTGGCGGGGTGGCGGCGGCCATCGGCTTGGTAATCGATGACGCTATCGTGGTCGTTGAAAATATCTACACTCATCTTTCGCGAGGGCAGTCGCGGCGTGAAGCTGTTCAGAGCGCAGTCTCGGAAATCACGATGCCGATCATTGGCTCGACCATTACGCCCGTGGTCGTATTTCTTCCGCTTACATTATTGACCGGCGTCACCGGGGTCTTCTTTCGCTCGCTGGCGTTGACGATGTCAGTCGCGTTGTTGACGTCCCTCGTGCTGGCGCTGGCCTTCACGCCGGTTTTGGCGGAGCGATTCATCAGGGTCAAACCAAAGGATGACGGCACTTCTGAACCTGACGAACTTCACGAGGAAGAAACTGGCGGCAGATTTCTCCGCCATATCATTCGACGTTATGAGTCGGTGCTGAGTCTGGCGCTCGATCACCGCTGGGTTGTAGTCCTAACGATCGTCGGCGTCCTCGCCGGTTCGTATCTGTTGTATCGCACCCTCGGGTCGGAATTTCTGCCTGAGTTCGACGAGAGTGCTTTCGTGCTCGACTACGTAGCGCCGGCTGGATCGTCGCTCGCTGAAACTGACCGTCTGCTTAAGCACGTCGAAGAGATGTTGATGAAGACGCCGGAGATTGAAAGCTATTCACGGCGGACGGGTCTGGAGATGGGGCTGTTCGTAACTGAACCGAACACCGGCGATTTCACGGTCAAGCTGAAGCCTGGTCACAAACGCAACACCGCCGACGTCATCGCCGACCTGCGCGAGCAAATTGCCGAATCAGAGCCGGCGCTGGAGGTGGAGTTTGTCGGCATCCTGCCGGACGTTATCGGAGACTTGCAGGGAAATCCGGAGCCGATCGAAGTGAAACTCTTCAGCGAGGACGCAGCGGCCTTGCAAGCGAAAGCCGATGAGGTCGAAGCATCGATCAAGAAAGTGCATGGCGTTGTCGACACCTTCAACGGCGTCACCCTCAGCGGCCCGGCGGTGACCTTCGATGTCGATCCTTTGCGAGCAGCGCAGTTTGGTGTAACCGCCAATGAGATTGCCGGCGGCATCACCACTGCGATGTCAGGGGAAGCTGCTTCATCAATCTTGCAGCAGGACCGGTTGATCAAAGTGCGGGTGATTTTTCCGGGGGACGTGCGCACGTCGCTCGAGAAAGTTAAGGCTTTACAAGTACGATCTTCTTCCGGACAACTGTTTCGGCTGGACCAGGTAGCGGATGTGGAATACGACAAAGGACAGGCTGAAGTCGAGCGGGAAAACCTGCGCCAGATGGTGGCGGTGACTGGCCGGCTCGAAGGCCAGGATCTCGGCAGTGCGATCCGTCAGATTCAGAGTCAACTGGTGAAGGATGTGAAACTGCCGCCGGGAATGACGGTCGAGTACGGCGGACTTTATCAGGAGCAGCAGTCGAGTTTCCGCGAGCTGGCTACGTCGCTGCTCCTGGCGGTGCTGCTGGTCTTCGTCACGCTGCTGATCGAGTTTCGTTCCTATGCACATCCGATTGCGATCGTCACCGGAGCGGTGCTGGCGCTAAGCGGCGTGCTGCTGGCACTGTTCATTACCGGATCTACGCTGAACGTCGTATCCCTTATGGGCATGATCATGATCGTGGGCATTGTCGCCAAGAATGGAATTTTGATGCTGGACGCGGTTGAAGATCATCTCGCCGCGGGCGACACTTTACGACAGGCCCTGCTGCGATCAGGACGACGGCGATTTCGCCCGGTGTTAATGACGTCGCTGGCAGCAATGCTCGGCATGTTGCCGCTCGCTTTAGCGCTCGGGGCGGGCTCAGAGTTGTTACAACCGCTGGCAATCGCAGTTATCGGTGGACTGACAATGGCACTTGGACTATCGCTAATCGTGACACCCACGGTGTATGCGATGTTGCGCCGCGAAAGCAGGACCGCCAAATAACACAAAAGAGAAAAACCAAATCACGCCAAATGAAAGATTGAAGGCGAAAGGACGAAGCCGATGTTAACGATGAAAAGCGCACTAATTGCGATGTGGGTTCTCCTGGCGCCATTCCAGGGTGGCTCAACTTACAAACTTGAGACTCGCTATCCGGTTCCGGGCAATGGCGGCTTCGACTACGTAACCATTGATAGCGATGCGCGCCGGCTCTACCTTACTCACGGCACCCAGGTCGACGTGGTTGATGCCGATAACGGCAAGTTGATAGGGACCATTGCAGACACGCCCGGCGTTCACGGAGTTGCCCTCACGCCGGAGTTCAAACACGGGTTTACCAGCAATGGACGCGAGAACAAGGTCTCGATGTTTGATCCCGCCACATTGCAGCTGCTCAACAAGATTGAGGTGGGCAAGGGACCAGACGGAATCTACTACGATCCGGGAACCCGGCGCGTCTTTACCAACAATCATGGCTCGCATGACATCACCGCGATTGATGCCCGAACAGGCGAGGTCGTAGGCACGGTAAAGGTTGCAGGCGACGGCGAGTCGGCAGTCGTCGCTGATGGCCTCGTATACGTCAACCTTGAAGATACCAACGAAGTAGTGGTCTTTGATCCGAAATCACTCGCCGTCAAGAGACGCTTCCCGATCGGTGTCGCGGAAACGCCGACGGGCCTGGCCTATGATGCCACGACGAAGCGGTTGTTTATCGGTTGTCGCAAGGAACCGAAGATGGTGGTGATGGATGCTGTTTCCGGAAAAGTGATCACCAGTTTTCCCATCGGCCGAAACGTGGACTACGCGATCTTCGATCCGGAAGCAAAGCTCATCTTCTTTTCCTGCGGCGAAGGAATCCTAAACATTTTTCACGAAAAATCAGCCAACGACTATGAAGATGCCGGCGCGGTCAAGACGCAGCCAAGTGCTCGGACTATGGCGTTCGATCCAAAAACCAAAAAGATATTTCTGGCTGCGGCTGAGATTGTCGAAACACCTGCAGCGTCTCCCGGCGGTCGACCGCTGCGCAGTGTGAAGCCGGGTTCATTTGTAGTGCTGGTCGTCAACAAATGAGCGAAGGATAAAAAGGGGAAGTAACATGCAAAGAAACAAGTCTCGATCTGCTTTGTGTGATTCGGTCTACCTTTCGTGTCGTTTCGTGGTTCGTTTCTTTCGAAACAAAACGTACAACCACGAAGTAACACTAACAGAGTACGAAGCCACGCGAATTGGATCACACGTCAGAAACAGAAGATCGCAACGCCTCTTCGGCATTACCATTTTTATTCTCGTTCTCTTAACGGGCCTCGCTGTGCAGGCGCAAACGCCTGCCGAACCTTCTCCCAGTCCCAAGCCTTCAGCTACACCCTCGCTTGAACGGGAATTCTTCAAGAACATTTTGCGAGACCAGCGGACCATCTGGACCGCGCCATTCCATCTTCATCGCAACGACGCGAAATGGATGGTTCCCTTCGGCATAGGTTCGATGGCCCTCATTAGTACGGATCGAATTACTGGCGACGAGATCGCCGAATTCGATCGTGGAGTGAAAGCTAGTCGAGTTATCAGCTACGGAGGCTCGACTTATAGCACGGGAGCGATCGCCGCAACCTTCTATCTGGTTGGTCGAACAAAGAACGACGCACGGGCCAGAGAGACGGGGCTGCTCAGCGCGGAGTCGTTGATTGATAGTCTGATCGTTGTTAACGGCCTAAAAGAAATCACCCAACGCGCCCGACCGCTCGATGGTCGTGACCGAAGCGAGTTTTTCGATGGCGGTAGTTCTTTCCCCTCCGGGCACAGCATCCAGGCATGGTCGGTGGCCACGATAGTTGCCAAAGAATATGGTGATCATCCCCTCGTGCAGGTGGCTGCTTACGGCGCCGCAACCGCGGTGAGTCTCTCTCGGTTCACAGGACAGAAGCACTACCTTTCCGATGTCGTAGTCGGAAGTGCCCTGGGATATGGAATTGGTCGTTACGTTTATCGAGCGCGTCATCGCCCGGCATCGGATTCGTCCGTTCAGAATCAATTACAGACAAATACACACTGGCCCACGATCGCGCCGCAATACAATCGTCACGCGCATCAATACGGCATCGCGCTCGGTTGGAGCTTCTAAGTTATCGGAGAGTATTATTCAGTCAAATCTTGGTGGGATTTCGTTTGGTATTCGTGTCTTTTCTTGGCTCAGTGGCGTGCGCGTCGGAGAGGCGAGCAGACGGTAGCCAGAGGTGAAACCTCTGGAACAGATCGGGTTTTCAAATCGCGCACAGAAGGTGCGCCCAGGCTCCTTCGCGCGCTTCCTACGCGCCGTTCAATTCGTCGTCGGATCCCAGACGTTTCACGTCTGGCTACCTTCGGCTCGCCGCTCCGCGGGGGAATCCGAAGTTTGAATTCTTATGTTTGATTCGGTTCGGACAAGACTAACCCTCTGGTACGCGGCAGTGCTCGCCCTGTCCCTCATCGCATTTGCAGTCCTTGTTTACTATTCAGCCGCCGCCATCTTTTACCAGCGTCAGGATGAGTCTTTGCGCTCGACGGCGCAGACGGTAGCCAGCGCCTACGCGGAGGAGTTTGAAGAGAAGCAATCGACGAGGACAGCCGGTGAAGTAGTCCTGGCAGAGCTAGTCTTTCCCAACCGCTACGTTCAGGTCGCGGATAACAATGGACGACCGATTGCCGCGACGCGAAATATTTCCGGAGCGGTCGTACCAATGCCTTCAACTGCGCTTAGTCAGGCGCGTGAGCGAGGCTTTAGTTTCGTAACTGTCAACGATCTACGAATAGCTGTCGTGCCCGTGGCGCCGGATGGCAAACTCGGATTCGCAACGGCAGCCGAACCCTTGAGTGTAATTGAAGAAGGCTTGCGTCGCTTGCGCCGCGATTTTTTTGCCGGCGTGCCCGTGGTCTTACTGTTGGCGTCGTTGGGTGGTTATTTCCTCGCCAGAAAAAGTCTGAGTCCGATAACCTCGATGAATCGGCAGACGCAAAGCATTTCTGCTGGGAATTTATCGTCGCGCCTTGATGTGACAAATCCTCGCGACGAGCTTGGGCGGTTTGCTGCCACGATCAACGACTTGCTGACCCGGCTTGAAAATTCTTTCAGCGAGCAACAGAGATTTATTGCCGATGCTTCTCATGAGCTGCGTACACCGCTTGCAGTGTTACGCGGTGAGACTGAAGTGGCGCTAAACCGCACTCGCAGCGTTTCGGAATACCAGGAGTCGTTATCGCTGATCAAAGACGAAGCCGAAAGGCTTTCGCGCATCGTCGAGGATTTGTTCACGCTCGCGCGCCAACCCATTGATGCTCCCGCCGCCTTGATCAAGGAGCCGCTGTCTTTGAATGAAGCGGTTAGGGATTGTGTCCGCGCTGCCCAAGTGCTTGCGATTCGCAAGGGCGTGAAGTTGAACACCGAAGACGATTCTCCTGCTCTGGTTTTGCACGGCGACGAAGAGCTAATCAAGCGGATGATCCTGAACCTGCTTGATAACGCGGTGAAGTACACGCTTGAGGGTGGCGAAGTTTCGCTGAGGCTGGCGCGGCAAAATGGACACGCGCAGATTGTGGTGCGCGATACCGGAATAGGTATTCCTCCGGCTGATCAACCGCACGTGTTCGATCGGTTTTATCGAGTGGACAAAGCACGGTCGCGAGCGCTTGGTGGTGCTGGTCTGGGGTTATCGATCGTGCAATGGATCGTTGACGCGCATGGTGGAAGAATCGCGGTCGAAAGCACGCCCGGCAAAGGTAGTGCTTTCACGGTCGAACTGCCGGTAACGTAGGGGCACGGCATGCCGTGCCCCCGTGTTAGCGGATGCTACATATTTCCATTGACAGGCAGTTAACCCTGCGTTAGATTCCGCCGCACCCTTCGTTTACTGTGTGACTCCCCCACGTTGCGCAGGCTGCACGGGAAACGAATTACCATTTCATTAGCTCAAAAACACAAGGAATATCCAGGACCTCAATTCTGCGATATTTCGAATCGTACTCTCCGTAAACCTGCATAAGGAGCCAGAGAAATGCTTCACAGCATCCTGTCAGCTCGTTGGAGTTTGGTCGTTTTGCGACGGTTAGTTTGCGCGTTGGCGTCATTGCTGATCCTTGCGACCGCCGCCAGCGGGCAGACTGAAACCAACGGATCAACTCCAGGGGGCCTTTCCCGCGGTGCTCCAGCCGGCTCCTACGCGTTGAGTGGATTTGACAACGTTAACCTCTTCAACGGACACATGAACTTCCGTCTACCGTTGCTGGGCGTGAGCGGGCGCGGCAGCGCCGGCTATCAAATGACCCTTCCAGTTGAGCAGACGTGGACTATCTTCAAACAAAAAAACGAAATAACGGGAGTCGTTACTTACGCTCCAGAACCGAACTGGTGGACGGGAATCAAGCCCGGGTACGGAGCTGGCGCGTTGCAAGGACGCAAGGGTGGTACAGGAAGTCTCTACTGCGGCCAAAACAGCCCATGGTATCGATACACCAAGACGCTTACGCGGCTGACTTTCACGGCAGGAGACGGAACGGAGTTTGAGCTACGCGACCAACTCACCAGCGGGGAACCAAGGAGTCCCGTCAACTGCACGACCGGTTTCAATCGCGGTAAAGTGTTTTTCACCGCCGATGGCACAGCAGCAACTTTTATCTCCGACGCTGATATCGTTGACACAGTCATTGTCCAGGAGGACACCGCCACCGTTTCACCATCAGGATATCTTTTACTGCGCGACGGCACCCGGTATCGCATCCTCAACGGCACGATCGATTGGATGCGCGATCGCAATGGTAATAAGATTTCATTCCTTTATGATTCGCTGAAGCGCGTGACCAGCATCACAGATTCGCTCGGACGACAGATCAGTATTACCTATGCTCCGCTGAACAGCTCTGGTTCGGATGTCATCAGCTACAACGGATTCGGAGGAGCGGCACGAACCGTTAGTGTCAACTACGACTTTCTTCAAAACGCCCTTCGTTCCGGTCAGGTTCTGCAAACACCACTACAACTGTTTCCGGATACGAACGGCACTAACTCGACCTACTACAATCCCATTGTGATAAAGTCGGTCACCCTTCCTAATAGTCAACAATATCAGCTTTTCTATAACAGCTACGGCGAGATTGCGCGTGCCATTCTGCCCACGGGCGCGGCTGTAGAGTACGACTACGCCGCTGGCTTGTCGGATGGTGCAGCCAGCGGCTCCTTTGGCGGCGGTGCACAGGGCAAGCACGTCTATCGCCGAATTATTGAGAGGCGAAGTTATCCCACGGGGAACTCCGGAGCCGCTTATGAAAGCAAGATGACCTATAGCCGGCCTGAGACAACAACAGCGAGCAATTTGGGTTATGTCGTCACGGAACAGTGCACCTCAAGCGGCACGCTTGGAGTGTGCGGCGGAGCGCCGGCACTGCTCGCCAAGCAAAAGTATTACTTCTACGGGAGTCCGAGGTCTTCGTTCTATCAGGATGCCGTCTCTTATGGCAGCTGGCAGGAAGGGCGAGAATACCGGACCGAGGAGTATGACACGAACGGCACCACTGTCCTTCGTATCGTGGAATCTACTTTTGCACAACGGGCAGCCGTAGCATGGTGGATCTTGGATCCGCTAGCTGCGCCACCTAACGATCCCCGAATCACAGTTACAAAGACCACGATCGAGCCGAGCGGAGCAAATCTCGTGAGTCAGCAGACAGCCATTAATCCGCAAAACCCTAACATTATTGGATTTGACCAATACAATAATCAGACGGACGTGTGGGCGTCTGACTTCGGTTCGGGCGGACCGGGCGCGATATTAAGGCATACCCACACCGACTATCTCACTACAAACAGCGTCAACGGTTTGGCTTATGACACGCTCAATCCCTCTCCAGCAAATCCCAACGTGTCCGCAACGATTCACTTGCGAAGTTTACCGGTCGCGACTCGTGTCTATGCAGTGAATCCGGCGAACGGGGTAGAGACAGTGGCGGCACAGAGCACGGTCAGTTATGACGAGCCCGGTTATGCCGCGGCTCCTTACGGAAGCGTGACTGGCTGGATTGACCCCGGTCCAGCGCGGGGAAATGCCACCACCAGTGGAAATTGGCTCGACACTACCGGCGCCTACCTGCTGGCGCACCTGCAATATGATCAGTGCGGGAATGTGCGTCAACGATGGGACGCTCGCGATACCGGGCTGACAAATCCGACTCAGGTTAGCTACTCCGATGCTTTCTCGGATGGTGTGCCGCGCAATACTTTTGCATTTCCGACAAGCATGACCACAGCAGTGCCTGATCCAAACGGCACGTATGGATCGAATGTGGCCTTGACGACTACAAGTGTGTATGACTTCAACACCGGCAAAGTTTTTTCGATGGCCGATGCCAACGGCAAGACTACGAGTTATGACTACTCCGATTCTCTGGAACGCGTGAAGCAAGTGAACCTGCCTGACGGCGGGCGGACCACCTACACATATGTAGATGCGCATCAATGCGGGCCTTATGTAGAGACTCGCACATTGCTGGACACGTCCGGGCGCGAAGCGGATTCATATCAATTCTTCGACGGGCTGGGAAGGCCTACGCGCACTTTTGCGTACGAGAACCAGGACACCAACAATCCATATCTGACCGTCGATACTCAATACGACCCGATGGGTCGTGCCTGGCGCGTTTCGAGCCCTTATCGCTCGCCCGGTTGTCTGGCGGCTGTCAATCCTTCCGGTCAATGGACGACTACTGCTTACGACGCGCTCGGCCGCGTTGTTTCCGCCACCACCACCGCAGACAATGCCGTAGTTTCCACCGCCTACAGCGGCAATACCGTGACTGTCACTGACCAGGCTGGGAAAACCCGACGCAGTGTCACGGATGCTTTAGGACGCCTTGCCCGAGTGGACGAACCAGACAGCAACGGCAACCTCGGTTCCACGAGTGCCCCCACGCAACCGACGAATTACACCTATGACGTGCTCGGCAATCTGCGCAAAGTGGATCAAGGCTCGCAGCAACGCTTTTTCATGTACGACTCACTCTCGCGGCTGATCCGCGCCAAAAACCCCGAGCAACTGCCGGGGTCAGTCGCCTCCAACATCACTGATCCGATTACCGGAAACACGCAGTGGTCGATGGCCTATGGCTACGACAACAACGGTAATCTCACGGCGCGCGTCGACGCTCGCGACGTTACCACGACCTATGCTTACGATGCGCTCAATCGCAACACCACGGTGCGCTACACGGACGGGACCAAAGACATCGATCGCCACTACGACAATCCAACAGCGAACAAGAATGGATTGGGTCGCTTGTGGTATTCCAACTGGGACCCGAACAACAACACTCGCTTCGATTCTCATCTTGCTATCGATCAATATGATGCCATGGGCCGGCCCTCGAATTACCGTCAGCACTTCCTGACGAATGGGACCGCCAGCCCGCAATTCAACGTTGCGCGCACATACGATAAAGCGGGACATGTCCTGACGCAGACTTACCCCTCCGGTCACACCGTGAACTACGGCTACGATATTGCCGGACGGCTCAACAGCGATGCCGGTAATCTCGGCGATGGCGTGGCCCGGAGTTACGCCGGCAGCATTACCTACAGCGAATTTGGCGGGATGCAACAGGAACAGTTTGGCACGCAAACAGCGCTTTATCACAAGCACCACTACAACGTGCGCGGCCAGCTCTATGACATTCGTTTGAGCTCAGTTGCCTGGGCCAACGACCAATGGGATTGGAACCGTGGCGGCGTGGTTAACTACTATGCGCAGAATTACCAGTGGCAGGCCAGCGACGCCTATAACAACGGCAACGTCCTGCGCAGCGAATCCCCCATTCCGCTTGACGCCAATAGCACCTATGGCTCAGGGGGCGCCGGCCCTTACTCAACTTCGGTTGATACCTACAGCTACGACAATCTGAATCGCCTGGCCAGCGTACAGGAGAACCAGTACCAGAGCGGCGGGAGTCTCATCCCCGTCTTCACCCAGGCTTACAGCTACGATCGCTGGGGCAATCGCACCATCAATCAGGGCCAGACCACCACGAATGTGCCGCATCCGAATTACACTGCGGACCCGAGCAACAATCGGCTGGTCGCACCGGCCGGCTATAACTATGGTTATGACAATGCCGGCAACCAAACTAACGACAACTACACTGGCCAGGGCGCGCGCACCTACGACGGCGAGAACCGCATGAAGCAGGCGTGGGCAAACAGTCAATGGCAAACCTACACCTACGATGCCGACGGCCGGCGCCTCAAACGCAATGTGAATGGCGTGGAGACCTGGGCTATCTACGGTATGGATGGCGAGCTGCTGGCGGAGTATGCGTCGGGAGCGGCTCCGTTTCTGCCCAGCACTGAATATGGTTATCGCAACGGCGAGTTGCTGGTGACGATTACGAATGGTGACGCGCAGCGCTTGAATCGCTTCGTTACGAATCTTTACTACGGCGCTTTGCAACGCGATCCGACGTCGCAGGAATTGGCAGACAAGGTGAACCAACTGGCGTCGGCGGGTGCGCAGAGCCAGGCGCAATTGCTGACCACAGCGAGTCAGATTGCCCGCTCGTTATTCACTGCTACCAGCTATGAGACTTCACCCTACCGGTCTGATACGCAATACGTCAGTGATCTTTACTACGCCTACTTACAGCGCGGGGCGGACGATGGTGGATTGGGTTACTGGGTGTGGGCGATGGGATCTAATGGGCGCGAGAACGTTTGTAATGCGTTTGAAGCGAGCGGTGAGTTTCAAACGCTGGTGGCGAATCTCTACGGCACGGCCGCTTCTGACAACGAGCGCACCGAACACTTCGTCAACAACTTCTATCTGGGCGCCTATGGCCGCAGCGCAACTGCGACGGAGTTGCAGCAACAGCGTGATGCTTTGAATGCAGCGGCGGCGCAGAGTCAGACGGCAGTGCAGACGCAGGCGGAAACGTTTGGCCGGTCGCTTTTTACCGGTCAGGTCAACGACGCAAGCCTGAGCGACACGCAGTACGTCACCAATCTGTATGAGGCTTTCCTGCAACGCGGGCCGGATGCCGGTGGCTTGGGATACTGGTCAGGCCAGGCGAGCGTGGGAACCGGTCGTCAGAATGTGCTGAATGCCTTTGCCGTCTGCAGCGCGTTCAGAGAGTTATCTGGAACGCTCTACCGCGAAGCCAACTGGCTGGTTACAGATCAGATCGGCACACCGAGATTGATCGTGAACAAGAGCGGCTCACTCGCCGGCGTAAAGCGTCACGACTACCTGCCGTTCGGCGAAGAGTTGTCAGCCGGCATCGGCGGCCGCACCACCGCGCAAGGCTACACCGGCGACAGCGTCCGCCAGAAGTTCACCTCGAAAGAACGGGACAACGAAACCGGACTTGATTACCTCGGTGCCCGGTACTACGCGAGCATGCAGGGACGGTTCACCGGCTCTGATCCATCTGCTAAGAGTATCTTGCGGAGTTATCCGCAAAGTTGGAATAGCTACTCATATGTGTACAACAATCCACTCGTTTTGGTGGATCAAAATGGCAAGTGGCCTACAGCGATTCATGAACTCATTATCGACCGTGCTTTGCCAGGCTTAACCAAACAACAGCGTCAGCAGATAAAGAACGGCAGCTATTCAGTAGATGATCCGCTCAGAGGGGGGCAATCCACAGAAAATGCTAACGAACACGGCTTGACTAAACCCGGCCAGTCACAACAGGAAGCGGCGGAAAACGCAGATACATTCATCAACACAAATGTAGACCACGCTAAATATGCGTACGAGCATACCGGACTGACGAGTTCACTTTGGGACTTTGGACGAGCTTTTCACACGGTGAGTGATATGACGTCGCCTGAACACGAGGGTTACCAGGTTTGGCACTGGCAAAACGCGCTATGCCATATAAGAGGCGAATCATCAATCGACAACTATCGGCTCGGACTTGCTACCGGCGCGACCTTGGCGCTATATCGGTATGCATACAACGCAGCCGAGTATCAGAAGGCGACAGGTTACACACCCGGCACAGCTAATGATCCAAACGTTCGAGCTATTGAAGCAGAGTATTCTCTGCCCGGTTCCTTTGAGCTTGGATTAGGCGAAGCTCTATATGAATACAGAAATGGTCTTCGAGAAGGGCTCAAATTTGACTGGGGACGCCAGGGTGGCCTCCGTTACAAGTCCAGGTAATGATCCGATGCAGTAGGAAAAAGAATTGATGTTGAGTAAATCGAAAATCTTGATACTGATATTGCTTGCTGCTATAGCTCTTTACCCTTTCCAAACTACCATGGTTGCCGAGCGTGATGTACTGGTGGTGACCAGGGCCGGAAACCCCATTCAAGGGGTCTTGGTAAGGCAGAGCTGGAAGAACTACTCGCTCGAGAGTAGTGGACATGAAGAAGACAAACTAACCGGAGAAGATGGCAGGGTATCGTTTCCGCCTAGAACTCTCAGGGCTAATTTTCTCTTGAGAGCTATTCGCCCGATTGCAAATCTCCTCGGGCAAGGAGTTCACGCAAGTTTCGGCGTTCACACCGATATCATAGTCTTGGGGGACGGAACCGTAAGATGGAATGAGCAGGTTGAGCCCAAGGCTGGCGACATGGTGTTTCGCCTGCACTAGAATTAATTTGGTATTGACGAATTGAATTGGTCTAATGTCACCGCTACAGGATCACTCTCAATTATTCAATGAATACTTTCCACGGAACACTTCGTCAACAACTTCTATCTGGGCGCCTACGGCCGCAGCGCTACGTCGACGGAGTTGCAGCAACAGCGTGATGCTTTGAATGCAGCGGCGGCGCAGAGTCAGACGGCAGTGCAGACGCAGGCGGAAACGTTTGGCCGTTCGCTTTTTACCGGCCAGGTCAACGACGCAAGCCTGAGCGACACGCAGTACGTCACCAGTCAGGATTGCCTCGCGTACCGTTCGTTACCGTTCAAAAACTTCTCGCTGATTGACGGGCTGTAACCTATGAAAATAGATGGTAGCGCATACGGGACTCGAACCCGTGATCTCTGCCTTGAGAGGGCAGCGTGTTAACCAACTACACCAATGCGCCTTACGCGGACCGCGACACCGAAAATCTTCAATGAATGGTGAAACGGGAGCTTGATTATAGAGTGCCGGCTCTGGGGTTGGCAAACATGCGGTCTTGCTGTGGTGTGGTAATGAGGTCTACCACGCTTGCTCACGACTTGCCGGCCACAAACAGCGCGTAGGCGGCGCCGAGTACGGACCAGGCGACGACCGTCAGCCATATTGGGACACGCTTTGCCGCCCGCTTCACTGTTTGAATCGCGACTTCCAGAATTTGTCCGGCGATAGTTCGCTTCAGTTTCCAAATTCCGCTAAGAACATACAAGCAGGCAAGCGCTGCCGGCGCAATCGCCAGCGTCCAAATTCCCGCCACGTTTTTTTGTTGCCATATCGCGCCGAGGGTCACCAGCACGCCCGCGGCTCCGGTCGCGGTTAACCAAAACGCCAGCGAGATACCGCGATGCAAGCCCAGGGCAACTATCGTAGTTTTGATTCCCGCTTCGAGGTCTTCCGGATAATCCTCCGCCGTGTTCACCAGAATGATTCCCATCTGCAACGCTCCGAAGGCGGCCGCAAACGCGAGCAACGCGAGCGACGGCATCGTGCTCACCAACAGACTGATGAACAGCATCGGCCCTACGAAAATGATCAGCCACAGACAAAACAATTGCGCCAGGCCGCGTCCCTTGAGTTGTACGGGCTTGACCGAATAGGCGGCGCCAAGCATGAGTCCGATGGCGACGAACACGAACAGGATCCAGCGATCCAGTTGCCACGAGAGGTGGGCTGACAGGACGAGAGCGACAACCGCAGTCGCGATCACCTGAAACTTCACAAAGCCGACGCCCAATCCATAGACCGCCTCGGACAGGTGTGGTTTATAGACCGCGTCCAAATCACGATCGGCGAGGCAATTGATCATGTCGCCGAAAGCGAAGAGGAGAAAGAAAATGAAAATACCTTCCCAGAACGTGAACGTCTTGAGCGGAGATGTGTTGTGAAGCAGTAGCAGGATCGGAATGAGCAGGATCGGAATTTCGGCAACGCGAAACTCAACGCGCCTGATACGCAGCATGTATAAGAGGTAGCGAAGTTTTTTCTGCATCACGAGATCTCTTCTGTGCTGTCTTTGTGTTCTCTGTGCCTCTGTGGTGGGTTTGCCTGTCATGCAGTCACCACAAAGACACAAAGATCACAAAGGGTGCACAGAGATTTCAAAACTAAAGGATGTTGACCCGCCGGATGCTGCGCTCCGCGTTTTGCCGGAACGCGTTTCGTCCGTGCAGCAGCACAAAGTTGTCGGCGATAACCACGTCCCCGGTTTGCCACTCGTGCTGATAGCAAACCTCACCTCTGCGCAAACGCTCGTGCATGTCGTCAAGAAAAGCTGCCTGGCCTGCCTCCGTTATTCCCTGAATTTCCAGTTGCACCGGATTCAAGTCGGTCACCGGCTCGGCGAAGCGCATGACTTTCTCGCCGGTGAACGGATGAGGGCAAATCACCGGCGAACTGAACCGGCCGCCGTAGTGAACAATCTTTTCAGTTGTATAAGTGATCGTTGTTTTCTCCCAAAGCTCGCGTTCCTCAGTCGGCGTTTGCGTCAGCAAGCGAGTGGTGTCGCAAAAAAGCGTTTCACCGCCGCTGCCCGAGCGTGGCGCAATATCACAATGGAAAAAAATGTAGTGCGGAACCCGACCAACAAAAGCACCGTCCCAATGAAACGGAACCTCGCTGTTGGTGTACAGGTAATTGCGCGCGTCAGGCTTCACTCGCAAATCGTTCACGGCGCCGAAGTCCCATTCCAGGATCTCGCCGAGTCGCCGGCAAAACGCGGGCAGCTCATCGGCGGCGAACGGCGCAAACCGGCGCAGAATAACAACGCGGTGATCGTCAACCCATTGCTTCAGAAGCGGCACTTGGATCGACCGCAGATCGGCGCCGGCTTGTCGCGCTTGCACGATCAGGCCGAACGGTTCTTGTTCGTCAATGGACCACTCTGACATTTGTATGCTGAATTCGCTCTGTAGGAGCGACATGTTTATAGCAACAAACTCTCTTTGAAATATTCTTCGCTCCGTGAGGAGCGAAATTTGTTTCCAGCCATCTAGTGAGCCAAAGTTGTTGCGCTCCTACGGAGCGCGAGGCTAATAGCGTGATATCAGCTATAAACATCTCGCCCCGCTGGGGCGAAGGCCGGCGGCATCTCGTGGCACATCAAACGTGAAGTCGCGGTATGCAATATACCTAATCGTCGTCCTCAGTATTACTTAGTCGTCGCGCGGCAGGCCAAGCAGTTCGCGCAAATCAGCGACGCTCATCTCCAGCAATGTCTCATACGGCAGCTTGGTGTGATAGAGCGTGCTGGCGCCTTTCGCGCGTTTCCAGGCTCGCCAGATGCGCCGCGGCGCGACAAAGGTCGCAAAGAAAATTGCGCCCACACAAAGAATAAACACCATCACCGAACCGCAGCCGCCGCGAAGCTCATACGCGCTAATCTCTGCTTCGCCGATAAGACCGGTGCGGTAACCCGTGACCGCATGATGAAGATCGTGCCAGGGAAGAAATCCGGGATTGGGCAAATAGACAGGCCATCTGCCGACGTAGATCGGAAACCGTCGCGCGTTGTAGCTGTCGACACTTAGCGCGTTTTCGGCAAGATAACGATCGCGCGCGACTCGTACGGTTTCCGAGTTCATTCGTCTTCCCCAATTTGAAAATAGCTGGGCCGACCGCCGCCTTCGACCACGCGAGCGCCCAGCGCTTCCGCTTCGTGACGCCGCATCAGCCGAAACTTTCCTTCGCGCCTGACTGCGACACCGTGCCAGGGCGTCAACCAGGTGTCTTCCGCTTCACCCAAAAGAATTCCGATCTTTTCCGAGTGTGCGCCCTGCGGATGGATGGAAAGGCGCAGCGCCGCCGGAAAACAATCACGCAGCAGCCGGCCCCAGGCGTCGCTCCGCTGGATGACCAGATAGGTCCGCGACTTGCACTCGTTGCGCACGGAGGTGCGGCTCTTTCCGGTTGTTTCGATTGCGATTCGATCTTCAAAAAGAAATCGCTGAATGCCATTGAACAACGCCTGGTGATGGGAGAACTCATGAACTCGCTGTTCGATTGACCGGAGCGGTTCGGCGTAATGCATGCGGAGCTGATCGCGCATCTTTTCGTGATCAGCGATTTCAAAAAGATCTTCCATGCTGAAAAGCGTGAGCGAGTTCAACTTCAGTCGCTCGCGCAAAACATCGATCTCCCGTCCGTAATCGGTAACGTCCTCGTCTGACACACCCACCAGATCGCTGAAAACCCGGCCATCGGAACAGATCGTGATGCGCGCGCCCGGCGGGTAAATGTCGCTAATCTCAGCGCAGACTCGCTCGAGAAAACTGAGCGCGAGCTCTTCGGCTTTGTCCGGTAACCGGCCCAAGACTTTTTTGGGATTCGCAGACTTAGCCGGGAAGGCGGGCAAAAGAAATTGTATCGGCTCGCCGGCGCGAACGAAGCGTCGCACCTTCGGCAGATGAAGCGCCAGACATTGCGCGCAAGGATTCTCGGCGCAGGCGCCGGCACCCGGTTGCAAACGTCGATGACGAAACAACTGTCGCAGAATTTTTTCCGCGAGGTCGCTCAGGGCGGGATCGGGCGCGGGTTCAACCAGCGCGCCGGCGATCTGGTCCAGCTTGGCGAGGGAGTTTTTGAAATTCGGCAGCCAGGAAAGCCGGCCGGAAACCGCTAACAGATCGCTGCCGAGATCGATGGCGGCGCGCGTCGCCTGTGAATCGGCGCTTTGGTCCTGCGTCCAAAGCAGCATTAGCGCGAGATGCAAACCATACAAACTACGCGTCAAACCTTCCGGCCCGATCTTCCGGCGGTCGCGGGCCCCGAGGACCACGGCGGAAAAGACGCCCATAACTTGACTGCGCACAATCTCGGTTTGCGGGCTGAGCGCGCCGAGTTCGTGACGCGGATCGAGGAGCGTCGCGAGTAGAGCGGCCAACGCTTGCCGGTACGGCGCCACGAGGGAGAGCTTGGCAAGCATGATGCTGCGAAAGCGCTCCGCCAGATCGGCTTCGGGTAACTCGGCGACGCGCGCCTCGAGCTCGGCAGCCAGGCGCGCGTAGAGCGCGAGCACTAAATCCTCGTCGCGTTGAAAAAATATCTGAGCGCGTTGGAGCGAGCAGCCCGCGCGACTCGCCGCAGCGGGCAAGAGATCTCCGGAAAGGCCGCGTTCCGACAGCAGTGCAACTCCAGCCTCGAGCACGCGCTGGCGCGTTCGGCGGTCTGCTGTCTTGAGCGTTTCCATTTCGGATTCGTGTCGCTTCTTTCCGGGTTTGTATGACTTCGTGGTCGTCCTCCTGGTTTGGCAAGAGGAACGACCACGAAAATACACGAAGTGCAGACGAAATCACACAAAACAGATCACTACTACGCGACCTGAATGATATACTCGCGTCCCACATCAGAAGGGAAAAGCGCCG
>Ga0070670_100001307_pt1 | contig 19861 bp, 18 predicted proteins | sample KBSS63metaG_FD_64665 | JGI IMG/M metagenome (GOLD analysis project Ga0070670, IMG submission 64665) | Switchgrass rhizosphere microbial communities from Kellogg Biological Station, Michigan, USA - KBS S6-3 metaG | ecosystem: Host-associated > Plants > Roots > Rhizosphere > Soil ... | reverse complement strand
TGAATGCTGTCGCATCTGCGTCGCGAAGCACCCCCACATTCGAAAGCGTCGGTACCACCTCCTTGAGGAATTCCAACCGCTTTCCGCTCAATTCGCGGGTCAGTCTCGTAAGCCCGGTTACATTGCCGCCGGGACGCGGCAAGCTATCGATTAGCCCGCTCTCCACTGGATCGACCGTAACGATCATGACAATGGGAATGGTTTTGGTCGCCTGCTTCGCGACACGAATGGCTTGAAACGTCGGTGACACTATGACATCGACCTTGAGTTGCACGAGGTCAGCTAGCAGTGATCTGAGACGATCCTCACTTCCCTCAGCATAGCGATATTCAAAAACGACGTTTTTTCCTTCTATGTAACCAAGCGTGCGCAGCCCCTCCTGAAACGAGGCTGCCGCCAGATCAGGAGTGGCGACCGTGGGCTTGTTTCTTTGCGCTACGTAGCCGATCCGGGGAATTTTCGCCGGCTGCTGCGCCTCGGCTGGATTGATTAAAGCGATAAGGATAGCCGTGACGAGCCAAAAGAGCTTTGGATTCATGGCCGCGCCTTCACTACGGCAATGGATATGCCATAGCCTAAACGCAATGAAAACCAATATTTTTGCAAGCAAACAAAGCCACAAGGGTCGCAATCCGACTCAGGCGAGTAGCAGATTTGATTCGTTCCGCAGATGAGGGTTGGGGCTGAATCAGTGAGCTGAATTCGCGCCAGCGAAACGCGGCCAGAGAACTACGAGCTATTCGTCGCGTTTATCACTTGGGACGCGGCTCTTTGAGCGAACGATCTGGCTGTTTAAATTCGCCGCGCCGGGACTGACGCACCGCATTGACCAAGGCGCGGGCGGCGTTGCGTACTTCCTCGTGAAAATCCTTTTCCGTATCGAGTTCGTCGTGACTGGTTGCGTAGGGCTTGTAATATCCGATGTAGCTATCCACGAGCGCAGCGCGGCCGGCGGCAATCAGTCCCATATCGGTTAGCCAATCCGTAAGGCTACGCCGAAGCGTTTCGGCACCGGCGGCATCGCCGTGCACAACGAGTGAAAAAAGCCGGCCGCTCAAATGCCGTGGGTAAGACCACCCTTGCAGCTCCACTTCCTTGGCTTTTTGAGGATCTTTGCCGCTGGTCGAAGTCGGATCCGGATTTCCTCCGTCGGCACACACCAGCCGATCGATCATAAGCTTTAACGAGCTGGGCGCCTGATACCAATGAACCGGGCAGAAAATCATGATTCCGTGCGCCGCCACCCAACGCGGATAGATTTCCGCCATCCAATCGTTCACCTGTCCCATTGCATGATTCGGATAACACGAGCACGGCCAGTGGCACAGCGGCATGGCGGTCGAGACGCAGGATTTACAGGGATAGATAATGCGGCCGTATTCGGAAGCAAGCCGGCTGAGGTCGAGCAGATCGACCTCGAACCCTTTTTCGACCGCGATTATTTCTTCGGCCATTTTGACCAGCCGATAGGTTTTGGACATCTCACCTGGACAGGTCTGGTCGCTGCGCGTTGAACCGTTAATAAGGAGAACGCGCGAATTGGAGCGAGGATTCTTTTGCTTATTTTGCGCCTGACGAATAGCTTTCCGCGTTTCGAGCCATTCCACCGGCAGTTCAAACTTCGGATCGCTAAACCCTTCGCCTGCGGGCTGCTTGCGCGGGCTCTTATGATATTCCGTGTAGTTTTTCCACGCCGTATCGATGATCGTATCGATCTCACGAGTCACGGCAGTAAAACTCGGATCGTAGAAGCGTTCGCGGACACGCTTTGAAAATTCTTCCCGTGACAGCTGAACGCTCGGTGTTCCCTTCCGTACTCTCGGCTTTGCCATGATTCCTCCTTACGATACGCAAAGAATAGCCTCGATGTTACACTTTACGACACGGTTTCACCGCATCTGATCTCGCGTAGCTTCCAACAAAGATCGCGCTCAACCTGTTCACGGGGAAAAACCTTTTGCGAGAGCTACCCAAATCGACCGCACCGCCATGGCAGTTAAGGGCGCGGTTATCGGCAGCACAATGTGCTGAATGGAATCTCGACGAGCGATTTACGGTTACATCGAATCACATCGGATGCTCTCTACGTGTAAATTGTTACGTTAGGCTCTAACGAAATGTGAGTCAGCAAACCTATGCAATTCTAGAAAAACTTCGGAATGTGGATCTGCTGCTTCGATACTCACCATCGCTGGTGGATAGCGTGCGCGAAATTCATCCGGACATGTGTTTTTATTTTGGAAGGATCGAAGCCTATGCGTTATCCGAAGAAATCCGGCTTTGGGTTTTGGAACGGTATCGTTTAGTCGAGAAGGTGTTTGGTACAGCGGCAAAAAAGACGCATAGTTGTTTGAATCCTCTCGTTGGGTTAACCAAAGACATAAAAAATCGTGCTCGGAAAATCGACCGCCAAGAATTAATGAGCGATGTCGGCTAAAAACCCGCGACACGCAATCCCTGTATGCCGCTTATCAACAACGACCTATAGTACTGGCGTAATTGTGTGTTGGCGAGCAGATTACGCGATGCAAACGTCCAAACCTAACTGAATAAACGGCAGCGCTTCTGGATAGGATTCTGTAGCGCGTTTGAGCAGCAGCGTTGCATCGCCGGCGTCGCAAAGAATCTCAACCGTATAGTCGGTCGCGGGATTCCCTTCGCCGATGGCAGTTTTTAGTACCGCGTACTCGCGGCTTTCCAACGTGACTCTACCCAAAAAGCCAGAATAGACTCGCATTGGCATTTCAATGATTCATTTCATCGTGAATCTCCCAAGGTAAACCGCTCTCACCTTACCGCCTTTAGTCCGCTCTTGCGTTCAGCCTCAACCCTCACGGCCATTTTTTCCGGCTGCGTGTCCTCGTCAGTGTTCGGCTCTTCCAGCAAGACACTAATACCTGACGACTCTAGCATATTGATGTCGAAACTCCCACGAGGAACGATGACCTGGAGCGGTCATGACTTTATTGGTTAATATAGATTCTAGTTGATTCGAATTAGTTCATCATGACAAAGTACCTGGGCTAGAGCATCCGCAATCGCATTGCGTTAAATCAGGGTTGGGTATAGTGCAATACTCGAAAGCGTCGGCCGGCGATTTTCCATTAACGAAAAGAGGCGCGATATGAATGAACTGGAAATCACCCAGCAGCAGTTGCCATCGGCGGTGGTTCTCCGCGTCGCGGGTTCCGTGGACAGTAACACGGCTCCTGAGCTGCAAGCCGCCTTGTTACGGGCGACCGAGGTGCCCGCCGGAGGCGTGGAGCTCGATCTCGCGAAAGTTTCGTTTATGAGCAGCGCCGGACTGCGTGCCTTGTTGCTCGCTTCAAAGGCGCTGCAAAAACGCGGTGAGCGCCTGAGACTTTCAAACGTAGCTCCGCAGATTTACAACGTATTGAACCTCTCGGGTTTTACATCATTCATCGACGTCACGAAAGCTTGATGCCGTGGACCCACCGAAAGGCCTGGTATGAAGATCGAAGCCAACGTTTGGCAGAAAGTTACCGGCACTCCGTCCGTCGAAGTCTTTCCGATCATACCCAAGGCCAACTGTGTTTCGTCGAATTGTTACATTTTCTCGGCGCCTGATGCGCTCGTGGTCGTTGACCCCGGTGCCAGCCCCGAGCAGACGCGAGAGATAAGTCGAGTTCTCACCGACGCCCTGAGGGCGTCGCAGCGCCCTGTCCTGGTGTTTCTCACTCATTGCCACCAAGATCACTCACAGGAGGCCGGTCTCGAACTTCCGCCAGGCATAGAAGTAAAGCGTTTCGCGCACCAGGCGGGAGTCGAAGCGATTCGACACCGCGACCGCAACCTGACGACCGCGTATCTCTATCCATGGAACCCGGAAATATGCACGGCGCCATTCGAAGGGGTGCTGTTCGCCTCGAACGCGGCGTCCGGGGTGTGCGCGCTCGAATTGGCCGATGGCCGGCGATTCGAACTCTACACCGAACCGATTGCAATGGATGATGGCGCAACGCTCAAACACCAATGGCTGCCTCTCGGCGCTGGCAATCGGCTTGAGATCTATCACACTCCCGGCCATTCAGCTTGCAGCATATCATTGAGAATCGGATCGTTGCTCATGCTCGGCGACTTGCCCTTCGCCGCCAACCCTGGAGTGTGCGGCCTCGACGGCTGGAACCACGCAGATCTTCTCGAAACGCTCCATAAGGTCGATCGGCTTCTGGAACTGCCGGACATCAGCGTGTGCTGCCTTGGACACGGCTACTCCGTTCCAGCGCAAAACATGCGGGAAAAGCTCCGGTTGATGGAGGCGGAAGCTGCCAATTTGACGGAGGTGCCGCTCATGGGCTCCGAGCGCATTAGCGCTCTTAAGATCTATGCGGACGAGCTGCTCGAAGAAACGGCGGCGCTGCTGACCATCTTTTCCGGGCGCCTCTATACAGTGTCGTACTACCTATCGATGCTCGAGGAGGAGAACAGCGCGGCAAGCCAGGTGCTCGCGAGCCTGGATATCGACCAAATCGACCGCATCCTCTCGGACTTTCGCCGCATCGCGGAAGCATTCAACACCAGCACCATGCCCGAATGGACCGTCGTGCTCAAAGGAGTCCAGGTCGCCAGGTCACTGCAGAGAGTCCTGTCCGCGGAGCATGTCCGGCAACTACTCGATCTCTCGCTCGTCGACCGAGCGCAGCGACGGCTGGATGACTTTTTGAATCTCGTGCGCGGTTTACAATTTTTCCAGACCGAGCAACCGGGAGCCGTGAACGAATTGATCGCGGAGCTCGTGAAGCGGACCAGGGAAACTCGCATGACGGAATCCGCCGATCTGATGGCGGCGGCGGAGGACGAGCAATTTTTCCTGGAGGCTCTCACACGCCGGCTGACGGCGCATTCGCCGCTGCAGGACATCGAGCTTGAATTCGCGCCCGCCATCCAAGACACCCATGCCAACGTTGGAGCGGAGCGACTCGACGACATATTGACGAGCTTGATGGAAGGGATGGCGGGAACGGGCGTGAAGCACATCGGCATTGCTACTCGTGCGGCGCCAGGCCGCGTGGAAATTCGACTTTCCAGCCGCGAACGGCTCGATCCCGCCGCCTTCGGCAAGAGGCGGCTCGACCTCTACAACAGAACCCTCGGATGGCTCGGCGGCAGCCTCGAATGTGCTCAACACGAAGGTAACGCCGCATTCATCATCAGCCTGCCGGCCCTCGCATCGCCGCAAAGCGCCCGTGCGCTTGATCCAGATTAGTGGCGCGGAACTCCTGGGACCAAAGCCCACACGAATTGACATGCGGTGTTCCCGTCGGATACGGTTAATCTTATGATCTCTTCTTTAGCAGAGAGTGCGCGAGTGGAGTTCTTCAAATCTCCGCTTTGAGATGAAGCTATGCCAAGCGATGAAGTTCGCCGTCTGCTGAAGCTCTTCGGCGTTGCCGTTACCGAATTCGAAGACGCCGTGCATCAGCGCGCAGGGGCGGATGAAATTCGCAAATGCGACGCCGAGGTGCGCTCCCGTATCGAGGAAATCGAGTCACTGCTCGAGCGCCTGCGTAGAAGAGTAACCGAACAATAGATTACGTCAGCGTAGCTGTCCGCCTTCGATGTGCACGAACGCGCTCATCTCATGCGCGATCGTCACCGGTTGCGTTTTACAGACATAATTGGGGGTAATCTGATCGACCCGGGTCACGCCCAGCAGCGCCATATCGACGATCAATTCTTCCTCGAGTAGCTCCAGAACCCGCACCAGACCGGCTTTTCCACCGGCGCCCAAGCCCCATCCCTGCAGTTTCCCGATGGTCACCGCGTTCGCGCCCAACGCCAACGCTTTGACGATGTCTGTGCCGCGGGTAATGCCCCCGTCGAGCACAATTTCCGCCTTGCCCGCTGCGGCTTCGACGATCTCCGGCAGAGTCTCGATCGTCCCTCTGCCGTGATCGAGCTGTCGCCCGCCATGATTCGAGATGTAAATGACATCGACGCCGTGTTCCACGGCAATTTTCGCGTCTTCTGCCGTCGCAATGCCTTTGATGATCAGCGGCATGCCCGCGATTTTTTTAATGGCGTCTGCCATTTCCCATGTGAGCATCGCTTGAAAGATTCGGCCAGTTTCGGTTCTTCGACTCGGCGGCTGCCAGCGATTGAGCAGCGGCCGCTCGCGCCGGCTGTAATGCGCGGTGTCTACGGTAAGGCATAGCGCCATGTAACCGGCTTGCTTTACCCGTCCGATGATTTCCGAGCACCAATCGAGCCCACCGCGAATGTACAGTTGAAAGATCTTGGGATGGTTGGTGCTTGCGGCGATCTCTTCCAGAGTTGGTTGCGTAACCGAGCTGACAAAATTCATCGTGCCAAATTCCGCGGCGGCCTTTGCCACTGCCACGCCACCTTCCGGAGTAATTGTCTGCAAGGAACCGATCGGCGCCATCATCACCGGAATGCGCAACTTCTGTCCTAAAAAGGTCGTCGAGGTATCGATTTTCGAAACGTCGATCAGCACACGGGGGCGCAGGGCGAGGCTATCGAAGCCGAAACGATTGCGCCGCATCGTCGTTTCGGACTCGGCCCCACCGGTGAGATAATCCCATACGTCTTGCGGCAAGTTGCGGCGCGCCGCCTGAATAATTTCTTGATTGCTGACGTAGTCGAGGCTCATGGATCGTGCTCCTTCGCGAGTAAAGCTTGATGGCTCCGCACAGTAGCGAACCGCACAATCAGCGTCAACCAACTCAGCCAAAATGAAAAGGAGAGGCGCACGGCCTCTCCCTTCCGACTCCACTTGAACCTGTGGTCTGGACTCGAGGAGAGCTAGCGGGTCACCGCCCCTTCGGATGCCGAGGATACGAGCTTAGCGTATTTCGCCATGACACCGGTTTGATACCGTGGCGTCGGTGGCTTCCAGTGATTCAGCCGCGCTTTCAATTCTTCTTCGGCGATCGCGACGTCCAGTCGACGCGCTTTGATGTCGAAAACGATCGTATCGCCATCGCGCACCGCAGCGATTGGACCGCCGTGGGCTGCTTCCGGCGCCACGTGTCCCGCCATGAGGCCATGGGTCGCGCCGGAGAAGCGGCCATCCGTAAGCAGCGCGACGGAATCGCCCAAACCGGCTCCGACCAGGGCCGCAGTCACGCCGAGCATCTCGCGCATGCCCGGCCCGCCCTTCGGCCCTTCGTAGCGAATCACTACCACGTCGTTGTCTTTGATCTTGCCGCCTTGCACAGCTTGGAATGCGTCTTCCTCGCGATCGAACACGCGCGCCGGACCCTTGTGAATCATGCGCTCGTGCCCCGCCACTTTGACCACACAGCCTTCCGGCGCCAGATTACCTTTGAGAATCACCAAGCCGCCGGTCTTTTTTAGGGGCCGCGACATCAGCCGCACCACTTCTTGCCCCGGAGTCTCCTTGGTCATTTGCGCCGCTTCGGCAATGGTCTTTCCCAAAACCGTCAGCGCGTCGCCATGAATCAAGCCGGCATCCAGCAAACGCTTGGCGACCAGCTGAATGCCTCCGGCTTTGTAAAGATCGTTGGCGACAAAGCGACCGCCCGGCTTGAGATCTGCAATCAGCGGCGTTCGTTCGCTGATTCGATCAAAATCATCGATGGTTAAATCCACGCCGGCTTCACGCGCGATCGCCAGCAAGTGCAGCACGGCATTGGTCGATCCTCCCGTGGCCGCCACCGATGCGATCGCGTTTTCAATCGCCGCGCGCGTGATGATCCGCGAAGGTCGCAGGTCCGCTTTGAGCAATTCCATGACCAGCTTGCCAGCGCCGAACGCAGCTTCATCTTTTTCCACGGCGGTTGCGGGAATTCCGTTGCTGCCCATTGGCGAGATACCGAGAAACTCCATCACCGTCGACATCGTGTTCGCCGTGAACTGGCCGCCGCAGGCGCCCGCTCCCGGGCAAGCGGCATTCTCAACCGCCAAGAATTGTTCCGCATCGATGCGCTTGCTTGCGAAAGCGCCGACCGCTTCGAACACGTCTTGGATGGTCAAATCCTTTTCGCCCAAGTGCCCCGGCGCAATGGAGCCGCCGTAGAGCGCTAACCCGGGAATATCGAGCCGCGCGAGGGCCATCACTACGCCTGGATTCGTCTTGTCGCAGCCGGACAAGCAAACCAGCCCATCAAAATGGTTGCCGCGCGCCACGAGCTCGATGGAATCGGCGATCACCTCGCGGCTGATCAGCGAGCATTTCATGCCTTCCGCGCCCATGCTGATGCCGTCGGAAATCGAAACCGTATTGAACTCCATCGGTGTGCCGCCGGCGGCGCGAATCCCCTCTTTCACCTTCGCCGCGAGCCCGCGCAAGTGATAGTTGCACGGGCCGATCTCGATCCATGTGTTGGCAACGCCGATAATCGGCCGGCGCAAGTCGTCGTCGCTAAACCCCACCGCCTTGAGCATCGCGCGGCTCGGTGCGCGATCCGGCCCGTCGGTGATCACTGAACTGCGGCGCTTCAAATCATCCGCCATGCTTCGCTCCTAAAAACCCTTTTGATTGGCATTCAATTAACTATGGGCAACGGCCATTTGCAAGCAATCATCGCGCGGCACCTTTTCAATTGGAATCTGCCGAAGTGGCGCTGAGCCCAAGAGTTCGGGATTTAAACCCCGTGCGGTTTGCGTAGCGAGCGCCAAGCGATTCTTTGTTTTTGGGCATAGTAAAGCTGGCCAACTGAAACGGCGTTCACGCGTTGATCGAACTCGCGCTGCGAGACGACCAATTGTAATCACCCTGATCAACTTTTAGGATCACGCTGTGGGACGAATGTTTTGCCGCTCGAACACCTTGCTCGGGTTGCTGTTGCTGGCGGTTACGGTTTCGAATACGGCGACGCCGCAGATTTCGCGAGAGCAAGGCAACAGTCTGGCCGGGAAAATTGATGCGATCAATGAAAACGCCGCCGCAAAACTTGCCAGTCCGAAGCGTACGGCAGTTACCGAACCCGAAGTAAACTCCTACCTCGCTTTCAACATCAAAGAGAAAATCCCCCGCGGCTTGGCCCAGCCCCAGATTCGAATGATTGGCAACGGGCAACTCGCCGGCCGGGTTTTCGTCGACATGGATGATTTCAGACGCGGTCGGAGCTCCGGCGGCATTGTGGATCCCTTGAACTATATCTCTGGGCAAGTGCCGCTGACCGCGCGCGGCGTGCTAACCACGCGTAATGGTAAAGGACAATTTCAACTCACTGGAGCAGAAATGAATGGTGTGCCTTTGCCCAAAGCCATTGTGCAGGAGCTCGTCAGCTTTTTCTCCCGTACGGCGAACAATCCCAATGGATTCAATCTCGATGAGCCTTTCAATCTGCCGGCCAAAATCCGCGACATCATGGTTAATCCGGCCGAATCAGTCGTCGTTCAGTAATCTCTTTCCAGAGATCCTCCTCTTGTGCCGAGCTTGCGATCGAATTGTTGAAGCTTCCGAGGCGCCGGTCCGTGCGCTACAATGGCTGTGATGGATTGCGGCACTAAACGACCATGCCGAGCATCTATGCGTCAGAGTATCGTCGCAGACGCCCGCGTAACGAAAGGAACGAAGACATCTTGCATCGACAGCGCGGAAGGTTGCGCCTCCTCCTTCTAACACTGCTCGCTTTCAGCTATCCGATACCAGCCCGCGCCGACTCACCGGTGCTGGCCGGTGTCGCTGGTCCTGGTATCAATTTAACTTATGCATACCTCGCCCAAGACGCGGGACTGTGGCGAAAGCACGGCCTCAATGTCAAGCTACTGCTCTTCGAGTCCGGCTCGACTCTGGCGCAGGTCGCCCGTTCCGGCGAGATCAAAATTGCCATCAATTCGGGACCGACAACCATTGCGTCTCGTGCCCAGGGCGCTGATGCAATAATCATTGCCTCCGCCGTGAACACGCTGCCCTATAGTTTAGTGACGGTCAAAGGAATCACCAATTGGGACCAGCTGAGAGGAAAAAAGGTTGGTGTCAGCCGTTTCGGCTCCGGAACGGACACAGCGATTCGGTTGGTGTGCAAAAAGTTCGGATTCGACCCGGCGAAGGATCTCATTATCTTGCAGGGCGGTACGCAGCCCACAAGGCTCCAGGCGCTAACGGTGGGCGCACTCGATGCCACGCTGCTTTCTCCGCCATTGGATTTTATCGCCAAAAAGCAAGGATTGCCTATTCTCGTAAACATCGCGCAATTGGGAATTCCTTATCCGCAACTGGTGATAGAAACCACTGATCGTTTAAACCGCGATAATCCTAAGCTCGTGAAGGGTTTTCTCAAGGGTTTTATTGAGGCCATCTACTATGCCGCCCGATTTAAGGACGAGACCAAAAAGACCATCATGAAACATCTAAAAATCTCCGATCCGGAAATTCTTGACGCAACCTATGAGAGCTTCATCAAAGTGACGGACTATAGCGCCGAACCCAATCTCGAAGGCATCCGCAATGCGATCGAAGAAGTGGCGCTGCGCGTCCCCGCAGTGAAGAACAAGAAACCCCAAGACTTCGTCGATATACGGTTCCTTAAAGAATTGCAGAGCGAAAAATTTTTCAAGCAGCTCGAGAATCCGTCGTTTTACAGCGAAACAGCTTCCCCGGCTCGGATCGAAGTTTCCCGCTGATCGACCGGCTCCCGCCCTCGCTATTGAATTATTTGGTCTGGTTCGCTATAACCCAAACCGCTATGAGGCCCGTGTGAAGCAGACCCCTTCGATAGCAACTGCGGTAGCGGCTCTCGTTCTAGCTCTTTTCGCCTCCCCCATTGCTCTTCCCGCCGGCGAGCAACCCATCGTCGGCGTTGCCGGTCCGGCGATCAACATGGTTTATGGCTTCGTCGCCCGGGACGCAGGCTTGTTCCAAAAGTATGGAATCGATCCCAAGATCGTGGTCTTTGATTCGGGCTCGGTGCTGGCTCAAGCGGCACTCGCCGGCGACGCAAAGATCTCCGTGACCTCAGGCCCGGTGACAATTGCTTCGCGGAGTCAAGGTGCCGACGCGATTCTGGTCGCGAGTTGTGTGAATACCCCGCCCTACAGCATCGTTGCAGCAAAAAACATTACCAGTTTCGAGCAACTCAAAGGGAAACGTATTGCCATGAGCCGTTTCGGCTCGGGGACCGACACTTCGCTTCGGCTGGTGCTCAGAAAATTCGGACTCGATGCCAGTAAGGACCTCGTGGTATTGCAACTCGGAACTCAGCCCAGCCGATATCAGGCTCTGCTGGCTGGCAAGATCGATGCGACAATTATTTCGCCGCCGTTGGATCTCACGGCCAAGCAGCAGGGCTTCAACATTTTGGTGGATATCGCGGATCTCGGCATCCCGTATCCACAGCAAGGCATCGAGACCACCGATCGTCTCATCCGCGAGAATCCACAGCTGGTTAAAAACTTTTTGAAGGGTTACATAGAGGGCGTGTACTATGCCGCGAAAAACAAGGACCACACGAAAAAGGTGATTACGAAATATTTGAAAACCACCGATCCGGAAATCCTCGAGGCCACGTATCGAAGCTATGTAAAGGTAACGGATTACAGCGCTTACCCGAATCTGGAGGGGGTTCAGAACGCGATGGATGAGGTCGCCGTCCGGGTGTCTGCGGTGAAAAACAAAAAACCGGCAGATTTCGTGAATACGCGCTTTTTACGAGAACTGGAAAATGAGGGGTTTTTTAAGTCGCTCAGTAAATAGTCTTCTCTGCTTCTATCGACGTCCCACAGATCGCTGTTGAGCTAAAATCCTCGTTGCCGTTACTGCTCTGGCGATGCATCGCCTTCGTTTCCGCTAGCTTCTTGGGCTTTTCGACGAACATCCGCAGTCCGGTTATCACGAAAATCCCAGCTAGCAGTGCGTAAGAAATTAGATCCGACATCTTGTTGCCCTCCGTTGAACTCGATCTCTCGCTTTACAGGTTCGAGTGACGTTAGGCAAAAAACAAGCCACTCGCCTTTTCATCTAAGTGTTTGAAATAGAAGCAGCCCGATCGTAATGAGTGCATCGCTCGCTCAGTTTTGTGCAGGTCCTAGACATTCGGTGCTGCTTTCGAGCGCATTGTTGCGCTCGCCTTCATCCCGATTCAACAAACCGGAAAGGCTCTATGGGCTGAGCCTCGTTAGCGGTTCGAAGTGCAGCCTCGTGCTGTTGTGATCTTCCATAACGGCCGATTGCGTTGTTGCTCATAATGTGGATCAATCGCCGAAGATTTGATAGATTGGCGCACGTCACTACCCATCGCGATAACGCTCTGTCGGTCAAGAAACTCTTTTCGGACTGCTCACCATGATGACTACGCCGCCCTCGAGCTCGAGCGAACAAGCTTCCGCCGAAAAAACTGATTTGCTACAGTACGCGCGGGCGATTCACGAGCGAGTGCTCACGCTCGACAGTCACATCGACTTTGCTCCGGCTGACTTAATTTCCGAGCGCAATTATACACAGCGTCTCGACACGCAGTTTAACTTACCGAAGATGATTGAGGGCGGTCTCGATGGCCTGTTTTTTATCGTTTTTGTCGCTCAGACCCGCGAGTCGCAAAATACCGAAGCACTCAAAGCCCCTGGTTTTGAACGGGCTTATCATCGCGCCCTAGAAAAATTCGACGCGGTCCATCACTTCACGCACGCAATCGCGCCGGACAAGATCGAGCTGGCATTCACGGCTGTCGACGCACGGCGAATCCACGCAGCCGGAAAAAAAATTGCTTTCATGGGCGTCGAAAACGGCTATGCGCTCGGCGAAGACTTGCGCTTGGTGCAGGAGTTTCACGATCGCGGTGCTCGCTATTTATCCCTGACCCACAACGGCCACAATCAACTCGCCGACTCGCACACAGGCGAACGCGAGGGCTGGAAATGGCATGGCGTGTCGCCGCTCGGCGAAGAAGTCATCGCGGCAATGAATCGGCTCGGCATCATGGTGGACGTCTCGCACGCCTCGAAAAACGCAATGATGCAAATCGCGGCCTTGTCCAGTGCGCCGATTATGGCATCGCATTCCGCCGTCCGCGCGCTCTGCGATGTGAGCCGCAATCTGGATGACGAGCAATTGCTGGCACTCCAGAAAATCGGCGGCGTCATTCAGGTGGTCGCCTACAATGGGTTTATCAAAACGACCAAGGCTGATTCGCCCGAGCGATTCTCTGCGCTCGCGGCGCTCCGAAAAGAATACGATATGCCCGAGACAAACGGCCCGGGGCAACGCGCGCGTTTATTATCGGCTCTAAAAGAATGGCCCGATGCGCGACGCCATCAATTCGAAACCAGACTCGCCGAGATTGACAAACAATATCCGGGCGACGAGCCGGCAACCGTTAAAGATTTTGTCGACCATATCGATTATGCCGTAAATTTGCTCGGCATCGATCACGTCGGCATTTCCTCGGATTTCGATGGCGGAGGCGGCCTGATCGGATGGGACGATGCGAGTGAAACGTTCGCGGTCACGCTCGAACTGGTTCGCCGCGGCTACAACGAAGAGCAAATCGCCAAGCTTTGGAGCGGCAACCTGCTCCGGGTCATGGAAGAAGTCGAACAAATCGCGCGGTAGATAGATCAATGAAGCGCGCTGCGAGCACTACTCCACGAGTTATGTTCAATGCGAGCCGCGCAACCAGTGGCGTATGTCTACTTCGCCGCGCAAAACCATAACTGAGGGCGATGCAATGCCAATCCGAAGTTTTGATCATGTTGCCATTCCGATCCAGAACACCGAAGCGATGCTCAGCTTCTACCGTGCTCTGGGATTCGGTGTTCGGGAAAGAGAACATTTTTATTCCGTCCACTTCGGCGATCACAAGATCAATTTTCATGCTCCCGAACGATGGCAGAGCGGGCGCTTCACACTGCGCGGACCGACCGCGGTACCCGGGTGTGGCGATTTTTGTTTCGTCTGGGAGGGTTCGGCGGAGTCGCTGCACGCCACCCTTGATCAAGCCGGGGCAAAAATAATCGAAGGGCCGATCGAACGGATGGGCGGGCGCAACAACGGCCGCGCCCAAGGCACAAGCACCTATGTGCGCGATCCCGATTCGAATCTCTTGGAATTCATGATCTATCCCGATTGATAATCTCGGATCAGTTCCGATTCTAGCCGTAAAATAAAATTCATTGCATAAAGTACGCGAGACTCTGTGGTCATGCCGGTGAAAACCGGCATCCAGCAACGCCTTTGAAACTCCTGGATTCCGGGTCGCGCTAGCTATCGCCAGCTTGCCCGGAATGACGATGGATTTTGATTGGGTTTGGGGTTCCAGGAGACTTGCGCGAATGACGTTCGTTGCGGGTGCTACTAGAGCATCGCACGATTGGGGTGCCATTCGTCCCAGAATTGCGCATGCACAGCAGAAGGATTAACCCATACTCATGGCTATTCGTATCGTTCGGCTGGGAAGTTCGCGACACGCTAACGAAGGGCTGCGCATCGGCACTGTCCGGCATCCGCCGCGCGGCGTCCTCAAGAAAGATTACGCTCGCCGCAACTATTTCGACGTCTGGCTGCCCGAATTGGCGCCGAGTGCGCCGCTCGTTTCCTGGTTTTTTTCTGAACCGTTGACCGCCAAGCACTGGACCGATTATGCGCGGCGCTATCGGAGGGAAATGCAAAAGCCCGCGGCGCGCAGACTCATTGAATTGCTCGCTGCGCTTTCATTGAAAACAAATTTTTCAGTGGGCTGTTACTGCGAAGACGAGAGCCGCTGCCACAGATCGTTATTGAGAACACTTCTGCTCGAACATGATGCCAAGATAATTTGAGGGCGACCGCCGGTTGCCCCTACGTTTGTACGAATATCGCACCGCTGAGGATCGAGGATACATGTAGGGGCGCAGCAAGCTGCGCCCGCAAATTTCATCCTGAGTAGGCAACGCTGCCGCCGTATCGAAGGATTAATCCAGCCACATTAGCTTGGCCGGATTGTCTTTGAGCATGATTTTTACTTCGTCCGGCTTGATGCCAAAGCCAAGTAACGCGCGGATGAAGACGCGCATACCGTCGACCGCGTCCATGTGCAGCACCTGACCGAAATCGCTGCCTATAATGCAGCGGTCCGGACCGATCTCTTTGATGGTGCGCACAGTTTCCATCGGATCCGCGACCGGCTGATACAGGCTCGGGATCATCGGCTGACAATAGGTGCCAACATAGACGCCCAGATCCCGAAGCTGCTTCATTTCATCGAGCAGCAGCTTGTTCAATTCGAGCAACGGGTGATCCAACGTCGCGCGCACGCCGATGTCTTTGGCCAGGCGAGCGAGCGGCAACAATTCTTGAAAATCCGTGTGGCCAAAGCCGATGCCGACTTTTTTCTCCGCTGCCATTTCCATAATTTGTTTCACTTCGGGCAGCACTTGACCGTCCTCACTGCATAAGCGCACGCCTTCGTGATCGGGATGTCCGGCGCCGCGCCAGAAACCGTAGGAGGTAAACGTCGGAAACCAGATCATTTTAAAATTCGGATACTGCAGTCCGACACGGACATATTCGGGACGCATCCCGAAACACATGCCGACGCCGCCGTAAACTTCCACTCGATGCGTCAACTCACCGCGCGCAATCATATCGTCGATGTGGCGCTGCGTGAGATAGGCGGACGTCGCGCTGATATTCCAGTGATCCTTGAAGGCGATCGCGCGCATGCCGCACTTGGACGCTTCGATCGCGATCTGAATCATGTCCTGCGAGCGGTGCACGAAATCAGGATAGGCGTGAATGTGACAATCGATCGCCCCCTGGAGCAACTCGTTTTCGATGCCCGGATAAATCTTGAGCATCTCCGGGTTGTCTTTCAGCATCTGATAAAAATAGTCTTTAGCGTTGAGCTCGCGCACTCGGGCAACCGTCAACGTTCTTCCCACCATCAATTCTTCGGCTGCCTTCGCATCCGCAGCAAAATCACACATGAAAAATCTCCCTTTAATTAATTTTAGTCTCGGTCCCGAGTCTCGAGTTCGAATCTAACGCCAGATCTGAGACTCGAGATCCTAGACGTTTATGAATTACCCCAAGCTGCCAAAAATTTGCGGGCATCTTCGACGACCGGTTCAGTCACGGGAACATACGGAATCACCATTCTCGTGACGCCAACCGCCTCGAACTGTTTCATCTTTTCCTTGATCTCCCGAATGTCGCTGGCCGGTACGACGGGCAGCTTGTCCATATAATCGTCGGTGAGCGCGCCCATCGCCGCTTTGAAGCCGCCTTTTTGAAATGCCTCGTGAATGGCATTGACTTCTTTCTCGAAACCCATGCTGCGCAGCATATCGCTATAGTGATCGGCGATGTTGTAAAAGGTCAGCACCTGCCGCAGTTTTGCCCGCGCCAAGCTTTTGTCCGGATTGAGCGAGACGCGCGACTTAGCGATGATCTCGATCTTGCTCGGATCGCGTCCCGCCTCGATCGCGCCTTCACGCACGCGCGCGGCGATCTCTTTGACCTTTGCCGGCGTCGCCATATTGATGAAAACGCCGTCGGAGACTTTGCCCACCAATTTGGTCATTTGCGGGCCCAACCCGGCGAGATACACCGGCAGATTCGGATGACTCGGTTTCCAGGAAAGCTGAAACCGCTTGCCGGTTTGATAGATGTCTCCTTCATACTCGACTCGTTCGCCAGCGGCGACTTTGCGGACGATTTCGATGTATTCGCGCGCTCTCTTCAATGGCCGATCGAACACGCCGCCGTGCCATCCCGCAATGCTCTTGTTCGCCACGCCGAGGCCAAGCAACAGCCGCCCTCCGGAAAGATCTTGCAAGGTCGCAGACTGAATGCCGAGAGTCACCGGACTCCGCCCGTATATATGGTAAATCGCGGTGCCGAGCTTGATCGTTTTGGTCCGGCTCGCAACCGCTGAAAGCATGATCATCGGATCGGTGCTGTTCGATTCGCCCTTCCAAAACGCGCCGAAGCCGACCTGTTCTGCGAGCACGATGAGCCCCGGGACATCGGCAGCGGGATAATGCGCCGCCGAATTAATCTCAACATCGTAAATCATGGTGGTTCCTTATCAGTTTCGAATGCGCAAACCATGAAGAGCTATTGAACGAAAATCGTTGGTACACTAGCCAGTGGTCAATTCCAAGTCAATCAGAGTCACGGCATTAGCTCAGGGCTGCGTCGGTTTGGCTTTTTGCGCGAGCCTTTCCAGATCACTCTTGAGCTTTTGCGAATTTTCGACGAATCGATCGACTGACATCGTCGGCACCCATGCGGCATCGAGCGGCTTCACGATGCCGGTAAATTCCATGACATTGGAAAATTTGCTCCGGTTCGCATAATCGGAGATGAAGCTGATTCCGATCAAAGCCGCGCTCACCGAAAATGCCGCCCACAATCGTGAGCGCCGGCGCATCATCGATGCGAAGCGGAGGTGGCCGAAGACCAAGGTAGCCAGAATGACTCCTGCGCCGAAAACCCCCGCCACCCAGAGCGCCGGAATGAAAGGAAACAAGAATTCCAGCCATTCCGCGACGGCATTGATTGCGAAGAATGCCACGATCGCGAAGCTTGCGATGGTTACGTGCTCAAAAAAATAAAAGCGGCTTAAAATCACCCGGCCGGCCAACGTCCACAATCCCGCCCAAAGAAAAAGCGTCGCGAAGGTCACGAGAGGTTCACTGACGATGCCGGCGATTGTGACCCGCTCGACAGAGCCGAGAAAGCCTTCGAGACATAGCAAGGCAAAAACCATTATTCCTGCAAAAGCGGCGATATGAGGCGAGCCAAAGAAAGACGTGCCATTTTCCCGATCCAGAAGTGTCGGCGCCAACGCATGATCGAAGCTGCGATAGCGAAGTATGGTATGGCCAATTTGAAACTGACTCCCGGAATTTAGCGCCAGCATTGGAAGGCGCTTTTTTCTGCCGCTGCCCAACCGCAGCCCATTGACGCTGTTCAAGTCGCGCGCAATCAAGGATCCACGATCGTCGAGCTCGATCGCGACGTGCGCCGGACAAACATAGGGGTCGTCGATCACGACTTCATTGTTGTAAGCGCGCCCGATATGAATGGGAAAGGAATCGATAGGCCTCCGTTCGAGCACGTTTCCCTTGCTGTCGAGCACTTCGATATAGCCTAGCGGCGCCATTTAATCGCCTCGGCATAGCGTCGGGTGAGCGCCTGGATATTTTCAAAACTCACTCCGGAAAGACTCAACGTTGTGACCAAACCGACGTTTCGTGCGCCCAGGGTCGCGCCTCTGAACACCGCATCGTAAAGACCGGGTAACTTGACATATTGGCGCGCGCACAGCACGCCCTTGAGCTTTCCGCCTTGGGTTTGGAGATTGCGAGTGACGCAGCGGAATGGTGTCACCTCTTCCTCATTCCCGAACAGCGCGACGTTACCGGCCTGGACTTGGCTCGCGTAAAGCGTGAAGAACCGCGCCGGATTCAGCTCTTCGGTCGAAAGCAATTGATGATAAAAGCGCACGATTCCCGAGGACTGCTCGCTGGAAACGAAAATGTAATCGTCGGTGGAACAATCATGACTGATGACGACATATGGAAGCTCCTTGCGACGGAGCGCGTCAGCCCAGCAGCGAAAAAAATCCGCCGGCTTGGTCGGCAGCGAATACGGGCCGAGGGTGACGCTCGGCGTGGTGTTGGAAAACATTCCATCAAGATAGCGCGCCTGGTTAGCCTGAATTTGACGTCCGACTTCCTCGAGAAAATTGGCCGTGGATGGTTTTTCGATCTTGGCGGTTTTTTCGAGTAAGCTGAATGCGCGTGCCGCCGGAACCAAAAAGCTGATCTGTTCTCCCTCGGTGGCGACGTTGATGCCGACAACCTTGCCGGCGTGAGTCACCGTCGGACCACCGCTCATACCGGGATTGAGCGAACCGGTGAAATGCACTTTAGGGTAGAGCGAGTGTTGCAAAAGGCCATTGTACGTTCCCTCGACGATAGTCAGGCCGAGATCTTGTGGATGGCCCAGCGAATAGAGCCGCGTGCCCTGCGCCACGGGTGTGGTTTCGAAGCTGAGGAAACCTTTGATCGACCGATCGGTGCGCAGCACGGCGAGATCATAGATCACATCAAATCCCAGTACCGCGGCCTGTGTGATCTGGCCGGATGGCGCGCTGACGTCGATCCGGTAGCGATCCGGAGAATGAATCAACTTCGAGACCACGTGATAATTGGTGACAATCTGGCCCCGCTCGTTGGCGAAAAACCCGCTGCCGACCGACGCTTTGGCGCCTGAACCGTTCTCGACAACTTCGATTTTGACCACCTGCTCGGAAAATTGTTTGAAAATCTCCGCCGTTGTCGGGCTGGTAATTTGACCCTGAGCGAAATTGAGCGGCGCCCATAGCAACCAGGTCAAAAGCAAAAAAGCTACGGAAAAAAGCAGTTTGCACTTCATGATCTGGCGAGACCGCAATTTTGGATTTGCTGCCCTTGGCGAGGATGCGGCGGACAAAGTTATAAAAACAATTGAGCTAATCTTTCACGGAATTCGCCACCACGCAACTTAAACCCACGAGCAGTTATGCGATGCGAGGCTGCCGCGCGGCTCAACGGGGCGCGACGAGAATCTCTTCGCGCGGAAAGTAGTCCATGATCTCCGCGCCGGTTTTGGTCACCACGAGCATGTTTTCCAAGCGCACGCCGCCCACCCGATGTTCGCCCTCGCGGCATTCCACGGCGATGGTCATGCCTTCTTCGAAAACCTGCGGATGATCGAGCGACCAGAGGCGATTGATAATTGGAATATCATAGCCGGTGCTGGTGCCAAGGCCGATGCCGTGGCCGATTTCGCTGGCGAGGACTTCCACTTCGCTTTGATAACCCCACTTGCTTGCCGGAGGAAAATGTTTTGCCGCGTCCGCAGTGGTCCGGCCCGGCTTGATCTCGCCGATGATCGCGTCGATGCGATCACGCATGACTTTGTACCAATCTTTCTCTCTCGTAG
>Ga0070670_100001305_pt1 | contig 19868 bp, 16 predicted proteins | sample KBSS63metaG_FD_64665 | JGI IMG/M metagenome (GOLD analysis project Ga0070670, IMG submission 64665) | Switchgrass rhizosphere microbial communities from Kellogg Biological Station, Michigan, USA - KBS S6-3 metaG | ecosystem: Host-associated > Plants > Roots > Rhizosphere > Soil ... | reverse complement strand
GCACTCACGCCCTCGGGCGAGAGCGCCGAGGAATGCGACGATTGCGGCGAGCCCGTACCGAAGAAAAGACGCGAGGCGCTTCCCGGCGTCCGCACGTGTATCGCCTGCCAGTCGATACGCGACAAAGCGGTTACCCACTCGACCATCAACCGTCGCGGCAGCAAGGATAGCCAGCTGCGCTAGGCGCGTTTAGGGCTTCGTCATGGCCCGACCGCCCCGAACACCAAGAAACCCCCGAACGCCCCGGCCATCGCGAACTCCTCGCAATCGATCCCCTGGCCTGCCCAGCCGCAAGCAAATTCTTGACTTCATCGCGACGTCCGACCAGCCGGCGGGCAAGCGCGAGATCGCGCGCGCCTTCGGTCTGTCAGGCCAGATGAAGATCGAGCTGAAGGCGCTGCTCAAGGACATGGCCGACGAAGGCCTGATCGACAGCGCCCCCGGGCGTGCCTTCCACAAGTCCGGCGGGGTGCCGAAGGTCACGGTGCTGCGGATCGTCGACGCCGACGATAGCGGCAATGTCTTTGCGGTGCCTGAGCAATGGCATGCCGATGGTCCGCCGCCTCGTCTCCGCGTGATCGAGCGTGGCCGGCGCGGAGCGCTCGGCATCGGCGACCGGATCCTCGCCCGGACCGAGGAGCGCGGGCAGGGATATGCCGCCCACCCGATGAAGAAGCTCCTTCGCTCGGCCGAGCTGGTGCTCGGCGTGGTGCGCAAGGAGGGCGAGCGCTTCTGGCTGTCCCCTGTCGACAAGAAGGAGCGGCGTGAGCTTGCGATTGGCGATTTGAAGGACGCGGAGCCGGGCGACCTCGTGCTGTGCGAAGTTTCCGGCAGGCCCCCGCGAGCCACGGCTCGCGTAGATGCCGTCCTCGGCGACCCATTCGCGCCGCGCAGCTTCAGCCTCATTGCGATCCACAAGCACGGCCTGCGCCACGAATTCCGGCAGGAGGCGATCGACGAAGCTCACCAGGTCGCAAAGCAGCCGATCGGCGAACGAGAGGATCTGACGCACCTGCCGATCGTCGCCATCGACCCCGCAGACGCTCGCGATCACGACGATGCCATCTGGGCCGCACCGGACGACGACGAGGACAATAGAGGTGGTTGGAAGGCGATCGTCGCGATCGCCGACGTCAGCTTCTACGTCCGCCCCGGATCCGAACTCGACCGCGAGGCGAGGGCGCGCGGCAACAGCGTCTACTTCCCGGATCGAGTAGTCCCGATGTTGCCCGAGGAGCTTTCGGCCGACATTTGCTCACTCAAGGAGGGGCAGGTTCGAGCGGCCATGGCCTGCCATCTCAAGATCGCCAAGGACGGCACGCTGAAAAGCTGGCGATTTACACGAGCAAAGATTTGCGTCGCCGCAAACATTGCTTACGAAGATGCGCAGGCGGCGATTGACGCAGCGGGTGAGGAAAGGCTCGAGGTCAGCTCCCCGACCTGCTCCATGCCGGAGGTCGAACTTGTCGTATCTCAGCACCTCACCGAATCAGCCCTGAGGCCGCTGTGGGGTGCCTGGCGCGCCCTGCTCGCCGCCCGCAACAAGCGCGAGCCGCTGGAGCTCGACATCCCCGAGCGGCGGGTGATGCTCGACGAAAAGGGCCGCATCACATCGATCGCGCCTCGCGACCGGCTCGACGCGCATCGGCTGGTCGAGGACTTCATGATTGCCGCGAACGTCGCCGCCGCCCGGGCGCTGGAGACGAAGAAGGCGCCGGTCATGTACCGTGTCCATGAAGCGCCCAGCCGGGAAAAGCTCGTCGCTCTGAAGGACTATCTCGCCACTTTCGACCTGGAGTTCGCGCTTGGGCAGGTCATCAAACCCGGAACCTTCAATCGCATCATCGAACGCCTGGGAGATGCCAGCGGCCGTGAGGAGATCATGGAGCAATTGCTCCGGACCCAGATGCAGGCGCGTTACGGGCCGGAGCGGCTTGGCCATTTCGGGCTGGCGCTTGCCTCTTATGCGCACTTCACTTCGCCGATCCGGCGCTATGCAGACCTGCTCGTTCACCGCGCTCTCGTTCGAGCATACAAGCTCGGCGAAGGCGGCCTTCCTCCGGGAGAGGACGAGCATTTCGAGCGCATCGGCGAGCAGATTTCTATGCTTGAACGCCGAGCAATGGAGGCTGAGCGGGAGACGATCGACCGCTATGTCGCCGCCTTCCTAGCCGACCAAGTTGGACAATTGGTCGAGTGCAGGATCACCGGAGTGCAGCCCTTCGGCTTCTTCGCGACGGTCGAGGATCTCGGCGGCGATGGGCTCGTCCTCGCTCAGACGCTGGGCCAGGAATATTTCCGCTACGACGAAGCGGCCCGACAGCTGGTCGGAGAAGAGAGCGGCGAGACTTATCGTGTCGGCCAGCGCCTTACGCTGCGGCTGGCTGAAGCGAACCCGGTCAGCGGTTCCCTTCGTTTCGAGCTTCCCGAAGGCAGCTACGGCGGGCCACGACCGGCTCAACAGCGCCGGGACCGCATGCGGAGTACCGGTCGGCGAGGTCGCCCGGCCAATGTCCGGCACGATTCCCGCCGCCGCTGAAGGACGCCCGAACAGCGGTCGCAACCTTCGGCGCTCAGGCGTATTGGGCCATTAGACGCATAAGGAGCGGCAAATGGCTTATAAGATCGCCATTCTCGTAGGGAGCTTGCGCAAGGACAGCTTGAACCGGAAGGTCGCCCGGTCGATCTGTGCGCTTCGCAACGACAATCTCGACTGCACGATGATCGAGATCGGCGACTTGCCGCTCTACAATCAGGATCACGACGCCGACCCGCCGGAACAATATGTGCGATTCCGCAAGCAGGTCGCCGCGGCCGACGGAGTCCTGTTCGTCTCCCCGGAGTATAACCGTGGCATCCCCGGCGTCCTGAAGAATGCGATCGACGTGGGCTCAAGGCCGTATGGGCAGAGCGTGTTCGACAAGAAGCCGGCCGCGATCGTGACGGTTTCGCCCGGTTCGATCGGCGGCTTTGGAGCCAATCACCAGATCCGCCAGGCTGCCGTGTTTCTGAACATGCCGGTCATGCAGCAGCCCGAAGCCTATCTTGGTCATGTGACTGACGACAGCTTCGATCAGGATGGGTGTTTGAAGGAGGGGCCGTTGAAGGATCTGGTCGCCGTCCTCGCGCATGCTTTCGCGAACTGGGTCGACATGATCCATCGCTCGCGACAGCTGCTGGCGGAAGATTCAGCGCACGCAGCTACACAGAAGAAAAACGAGCCAGCACTGCTCAAGAGCTAAAAGAAAGGGCGGCCTGTTTCCGGGCCGCCCCTTATTCATTTCGGTTCGTCTCTTAGGCGACTTGCAGAAGCGCCGGACGACGACGGCGACGCATCGCGAAGCCAACCGCACCAAAGCCAACGAGCATCATCGCCCAGGTTGCCGGCTCAGGAACCGGAGGAGCGACGTTGACCGTGCCCGAATAAGCACCGCCGCCCGGGCCGAGTATCGATCCCTTGACGGTGATCGTGTGCAGGCCAGCGGCCAGATAGACTGGATCCAGCTGCCACGTTTCAGCATTCGGATCGAAGCCGATCTGATAGAAGGCGAAGCCGTCGAGCATGATCGACGAGAAATCGACATCCTTGCCGTTCAAGATGATCGAACCGATCTGCGCGTTCGCATCCCAAGCGGTCGAAAGCGTGAAATTGAAGACATCCGTGAACATCCCAGTGCCTTCAGCAGCGTTCCGATTGGCTCCGAAGAAATCGGAACCAAAGGATTCCAGAATGGTACCGTCGACCGGATCCGTGATAATCGTGGCGTTGGCGCCTGTGCCAACCGTAAGCGCCGCTGCGCCTAGAAGTCCAAGTACCAGCTTACGCATCGACACCTCCTCAGTGTTCGCCCCTGTACGACTCGCCCACCGAGTCGTGCGTATAGCTTTTATTAACCCACTTTGTTCCCAAGGCGATAACGGATTTTTAACAATCATTCGTCCCGAAACGGAACAAGGTATTAGGTTACCCGCTGCCGCTCACGAAATTGAGGCTGGTCCCAGGTGCCTGCAGCGAGCGTGCGGGCCAGCGCGTCGGCTGCGGACCACGCCTCCTCAAAGCTATTGTAAAGAGGCGCGAAACCGAAACGCATCAGGTCAGGTGCGCGAAAATCTCCGACGACACCTGAGGCGATCAGCGCCTGCGTGACCGCATAGCCTTGCGGATGGGCGAAGCTTACGTGACCCCCGCGCTGCGCGCGGTTGGCGGGCGAGGCGAGCCGCACTTCGTCTCCGCAGCGTCGTTCGATTTCGTCGATGAACAGTTGCGAGAGCGCTCCACCCTTCGCCTCGACGTCACGCATCTGCGCCCCTTCAAAGGTGGCCAGCCCTGCATCGAGTGCCGCTAAGGCGAGCACTGATGGGGTGCCGCTCAGGAAACGCGTGATTCCTTCTGCAGGTCGGTAGGCGTCATCGAACGCGAAGGGGTCGGAATGACCCATCCAGCCCTGCAGAGGCGGCTTGAGCTCACTTTGCAGGCGCTCGGCGACGAATATGAAAGCGGGCGCTCCCGGGCCGCCATTCAGATACTTGTATCCGCACCCCACGGCGAGGTCGCAGCCAGCCCCTGTTAGGTCGAGCAGCACCGATCCGGCGCTATGCGACAAGTCCCAGACTGTGAGTGCTCCCGCAGCATGAGCGCGCTCGTTGATCGTGTGCATGTCGTGGATTGCACCGGTGCGATAGTCGACATGAGTGAGCGTCACGACCGCCGTGTCGTCATCGATCGCATCGGCAATTTCCTCCGGAGTCACCGTCTTGAGCTGGAGACTGAGCATCTCCGCCAGGCCCTGGGCGACATAGAGGTCGGTCGGGAAATTGCGCTTCTGTGTCAGGATGGTTCTTCGTCCCGATCGAGCGGCTGCCGCAGCTGCCAAAAGCTTGAAAAGGCAGACGCTCGTTGAGTCCGCGATCAGCAACTCGTTCGGCTTGGCTCCCACGATCGGCGCGAGTCTGGCCGCGATCCGCTGCGGCCACTCGATCCACGCATGCTTGTTCCAACTGGTGATGAGATCGTGACCCCACTGCTGCTGGACCACGTCCGCGAGGTGGCTCGAGGCCGACTTCGGCAGCGCGCCTAGCGAATTGCCGTCGAGGTAGATGACGCCTTCAGGGAGAACGAACCGCTCCCGCATCCGGCGAAGCGGATCAGCGGCGTCGAGCGCTTTCGCTTCGTCCCGAGTCACACGGACATCCATCGAACCACTGTCTTGAAACTGCAATGCGACAGGCTCATGCGCGGAACACTGCTAACCACGGTTAGGAGAGTCGCGATGGCACACAAGTTCGTGATCAAGAATTCGTCGAACGGAGAGTATGTCGCCAGTTTCGAATATAATGGCGAAAAGATATTCTGGACGGAGACTTACAAGTCGAAGGCGGCCGCGCAAAACGCGATCGACTCGATCAAGAAGAATGGCCCCATGGCGGACATTCACGACGCCACCTGAGCGTTTTGAGAATTACAGCTTTGGGAGGGTCACTCCCCGCTGGCCCATATATTTGCCGGCCCGGTCGGCATAGCTCACCTCGCACGGCTCGTTCCCCTGGAGGAACAGGAACTGGCAGGCCCCCTCATTGGCGTAAACCTTGGCCGGCAGCGGGGTGGTGTTCGAAAACTCCAAAGTGACGTGGCCTTCCCAGCCCGGCTCCAGCGGCGTCACGTTCACGATGATCCCGCACCGTGCATAGGTCGACTTGCCGAGGCAGATCACGAGCACGTCGCGAGGCACCCGGAAATATTCCACCGTGCGCGCTAGCGCGAAACTGTTCGGCGGAATGATGCAGCAGTCCGTCTTTCGATCGACGAAGCTGTTCGAGGCGAAGTCCTTCGGGTCGACGACCGCATTGTCGACATTGGTGAAGATCTTGAACTCGTCCGCGACCCTGGCGTCGTAACCGTAAGAGCTGAGGCCGTAGCTGATGCAGCCTTCACGCCGCTGCGCCTCCACGAACGGCTCGATCATGCCGTGTTCCTGCGCCTGCTCGCGAATCCAACGATCTGAGAAAATGGCCATCCCAGCGGCGTAACGGCGAGGATTCTGGGCATCAATTGGCCGGTTCTTTTTTCTGTGGATGCCCTGTTCAAGTGAGATTCCCAACTTCGCGAGACTGACGGACTGAGGGAACTCACAATCTATCCACAGCCTATCGTGTCTGTGCTACTTATGTTCTCGTTGGAGGGTGGCCGCGCACCGGCCAAGAAGAGTCATGGCCGAAGTAATCCGTATTTCCGAATCCGCCGAGCCGGCGGCAGCAGCGCTCCCGCAGAACGTCGAGGCGGAAGCTGCGCTTTTGGGCGCGCTGATGATCGACAACCGGCTGGTCGAGGATGTGCAGCTTAAGCTTCGGCCGCATCACTTCTTTGAGCCGCTCCACGGTCGCGTCTACGAGTCCATTCTCAAGCTCGCTGATCGGAACATGGTCGCCAATCCGGTGACTCTTCGGCCGAGCTTCGAAGCGGACGAAGCCATGCGAGAGTTGGGCGGTCCGGCCTATCTCGCGACGCTGACGGGTTCGGGAGCGGCAATCATCGGCGCGAAGGATTTCGCCCAGCAGATCTACGATTTGGCACTGCTTCGGGCGCTCATCGGTGTCGGGCGCGACTTGGTGGAGGGCGCGCTCGACACCAGTGAGGACGTTGCTCCGCTCGAGCAGATCGAGAAGGCCGAGACCGAGCTTTACAAGGTGGCCGAAGAGGGCGGGGCCGAAGGCAAGGCCAAGAGCTTCGGGGAGGCAACCAAGCTCGCCGTCGAAATGGCGGAAAAGGCGCTCAACAGCGGCGGACATTTGTCCGGCCTCACGACCGGGATCGAAGGCATCAACTCTAAGGTCGGCGGTCTGCACAAGTCCGACCTTGTCATCCTTGCGGGTAGGCCGGGCATGGGCAAGACCTCGCTCGCGACCAACATCGCCTTCGCCGCCGCCCAACGTTTTGCTCGTGACATCGAGGATGGGATCGAGCCGGCGAAGTCGGCTGGCGCGCCGACCGCCTTCTTCAGCCTGGAAATGTCCGCCGACCAGCTCGCCACGCGCATCCTTGCCGAACAGTCGAGCATCAGCTCCGAGAACCTGCGCATGGGCAAGATTAGCCAGCAGGAATTCCGCTCGCTCGCGCGAGCCGCCGCGGAGCTTCAGAGCCTGCCGCTCTATATCGACGACACGCCGGGCCTGACGATCGCTGCCCTTCGGACGCGCGCCCGGCGATTGAAGCGCCAGAAGGGCATCGGCTTCGTCGTCGTCGACTATCTCCAGCTGCTCCAGGGCACGGGACGCGCTGGGTCGAGCGATAATCGCGTCCAGGAGATTTCGGAGATCAGTCGCGGCTTGAAGCAGCTCGCGAAGGAGCTCGAGGTGCCCGTGCTTGCTCTCTCGCAGCTCAGCCGTGCGGTCGAGCAGCGCGAGGACAAACGCCCGCAGCTTTCAGACCTTCGTGAGTCAGGCTCGATCGAACAGGACGCCGACATGGTCTGGTTCGTCTTCCGCGGGGACTATTACCTCGCCGCCAAGAAGCCTGACGACGATCATCCGGATATCGCTGCGTGGCGTGAGGAGATGGACCGGATCTACGGCCGCGCCGACCTCATCGTCGCTAAACAGCGCCATGGCGCGACCGGCACGGTCCGCATGCGGTTCGATGCCCGCATTACCAAATTCAGCGACGCTGCTGACGACCAATATCTACCAGAGATGCGCAACTAGTTTTACGGGCCGACGTCTCCGCCGACCTGCTTTTGCTTGGCGCGCGGCGGTCTGCGAACGTAGCCGAGCGCGTAGCCGACATCGTCATCCCAGCCGTAAACGTCCTCGACCAGCTTGACCTGGCCGTCGTCGACGAAGGTAGTGCGGTACATCAGGCGGACCGGAACTTCCTTCTTCAGCTTCACATAGCCTTCCTGGTCCGGCTTCATCATGGCTTCCTGGAAATCCACCAGGATGCCGTCGTCGTGAGCGAGCAGGAGCGCGAAGCCGAGCGCATCCTGCACGCGCACGCAGCCGTGGCTCCGATGCCGCTCGGGCACGCCGAAAAGTGCCTTCGCTGGCGTGTCATGCAGATAGATGTGCTCATTGTTGCGCATGTCGAACTTCACCTCGCCGAGGGAATTCTTCGGGCCAGGCAGCTGGACAAGACGTCCATCGCGATATTCCATCATGTTTTCGGCGAGATAGGCTTGGCTCTTGCTCGCAAGCTCGTCCTTCAGGATGGAATCCGGCACCCGCCAATACGGATGCGCGACCAGCTGAAAGATCGGCGACCCAAGCTGCGGAGTCTCCCAATCCGGCTGGCCAACGACGACATTTCGGTGGTCGCGCAGGCGGCCGTCGCGCCAGTATTCGAGCGTGGCCGAACCTATGTTCACGTCGATTCGTGTCGCGGGCGGATTGCGGTCGAGCCAACGCAACCGCTCGAGGTTGACCGCAAGCTGCCGAGCGCGGTCGCCCGGCCCTTCGTTGAGTGCCTTGACGGCGTCGGGCCCGATGATCCCGTCAGGCTTGAACCCAAGGTCCGTCTGCAGCTGCTTCACCGCCGCGACCATCACGGGAGAGTAGGACTGCGGAGGGGCCTTCTGAAGTTCCAGATAGGCGCCGGCCGTCAGCGCATTCGCAATGGCCGGGAGCCGTGGATCGCGGCCGCCGGGCTTGATCGGCTTGCCCGCCGAAATGGACGAGCCGTTGCCCATCTCGTTCGCGAGCTTGAGCAGGCGAACGAACTCCTGACTCAACAGCCGGTATTCGTCGGTCTGGGGGGCAAGCGAACCGTACCAGTCGGCCAGCTTGCCCTCCTGCAGCGCCTTCGCGAGTCCGCCGGCGACATCGAACTTCGGCCGAGGCAGAGTGTAGACCCGGCCGAGCTTCTTCGGATCCGAGTAACCCTGTGCCAGCGCGGACGCGTACCGAAGCGCTGCCTTCGTCAGGGCGACTTCGCGTTCGGCATGATCCTTTGGCAGGTGGCCCTTGAGAAAAAGCTCGCGCTTCAGGCCGTGCGTCGCCGCCTCGTCGATGATCTCAAGGAGCTGTTTTTCGGCCTTGCCGTCCCATGCAGATTGCCATTGACGAGCCTCGTAGAACGCGCGCACGTCGGCGCTGGCATTGGCGCCGAGCGCCTTTGCATCGACTTGCTTCGGATCGACGCTGAACGGGTTCCCGCAGTTCGACAGGGAAACGCTCAACAGGGCAAGGGCGACGGCCTTGCCGATACAAACTGGGACTCTCACGGCGGTTCAGAACGCCGCGGCTGTTGAAAGGGTTCAGTCTTCCTGCATGTTCGGGTCGCGAAGGCCCTCGCCGATGCTGCCGCGAAGCGTGTCGCTCTCGCTGCTCGTGACTGGATAAGCGCAATAATCGGCTGCGTAGAAGGCGCTTGGCCGGTGATTGCCTGACATGCCGACGCCCCCGAACGGGGCTGTTGAGGGCGCCCCGTTGGTCGGCTTGTTCCAGTTGATGACCCCGGCCCGGACGTTGGCCCAGAAGCTGTCATATTGTTCCGGGCTTCCACCGATCAGGCTCGCCGCAAGGCCGAAGCGCGTATTGTTCGCCTCGTCGATCGCGGCGTCGAAATCTTTCACGCGGATCATCTGGAGAACGGGTCCGAACAATTCCTCGTCGGGGACATCCTTTGCATCGGTGATATCGATCAGCGCGGGGGTGAGGAACGGTTTGCCTTCGTCGGGGCGCTCGAGGCGGCGGATTGGGCGGCCGCCCTTCATCATCAGAGTGACCCATTGCTCCTGAAGATGATCCGCCGACGCATTGTCGATTACGCAGCCCATGAACGGCTGCGGGTCCGCGAAGGGTTCGCCAACGATCATGCGATCCATCAGCGCCGTGATCCCGTCGACCAGCTCCTCGTACTTGCCGTCCTCGACGATGAGGCGCCGCGCGCAGGTGCAGCGTTGCCCCGCCGAAAGGAAAGCGGACTGGACGACAGTCGCGGCAGCCGCATCGAGATCCTTCGTGTTCCACACGACGATCGGACTGTTTCCGCCAAGCTCGAGCGCGAGGATTTTGCTGGGCCTGTCAGCGAACTGCTTGTGAAGCGCGCTGCCAGCCCGCGCGGAACCGGTGAACAGCAGGCCATCTATGCCGGCCTGCGATGCCAGCGCCTTGCCCTGGTCTGGCCCGCCGATAAGCAGTCGGATCGCACTCTCAGGAACGCCCGCTTCGTGGTAACAGTCGACGAGAAAAGCGCCGCTCGCGGGTGTCTTCTCCGACGGTTTGAAGACGATCGCATTGCCAGCGATCAGCGCGGGAACGATGTGACCGTTGGGAAGGTGGGCTGGGAAGTTGAACGGGCCCAGCACTGCAAGCACGCCATGCGGCTTATGCCGGACGGCGACCTTATTGCCGAGAGCTGCTTCCAGCTTTTTCTGTGGAGTCCGGTCTGCATAAGCTGAAACCGAAATCTCGACCTTGTTGATGACGGCTCCGACCTCAGTCTTGGTCTCCCACAGGGGCTTGCCGGTCTCTCGCGAAATGAGTTCCGCGAACTTGTCCGTTCGCGCACGTACGACGTTTGCGAAGCGACGGAGCGTCTCGATCCTGTAGGCCAGCGAGTGCGCCGCCCATTGCGGCCAGCCGGCACGCGCGGCGGCAACCTCGGCGGCGGCGTCGCCAACCTCTCCCGACCATAACTCAACGCCGGTCGCCGGTTCTGTCGACACCAATTTCTCGGCCATTGCGCGTGAGACACCATGTTGTTCGAGAACGGTCAAGCTGCGGCTCCGTCGTGGATCATTGCTTCTCCCATCCTGCGGATTGCAGAGACTTTTTCCTCAAATGGGGACCAGTCGTCCTCATCTGCAATGGCGGCCCAGATGGCCTCCACTTCGTCGATATGCATCGAGCAGGGCACCGCTTCCGACCAATATGGATGGGTGGGTATCCGTTGGCGGTCTTTCAGACGCGACGCAAGCTCACGGAAATGCGAGGACGGATAGGGCTCCTCGCCGGGCTCGCGGCCGCCTCTCCAGTCGAAGAAAACACGGTCAATTTGCGCCTCGCGCGATTGCAGCGCTCGAAGCAAAGCGGCGGCAAGCTCGCGGTCCTCCTCGCGCTCTCTTGTGGTGACGCCGAGGCGTTGAAGGAGCGCGCCGACCAGTTCGTTCTCGAACTTGGCCGACCAACGCGCCAGGCCATCCGAAAGTGAGGGCGCATCCGTCACGAGCGAAATGCAGCCGGCAAACTGTGCCAGGTTCCATTGGATCGCCTCCGGTTGGCGCCCGAAGGAATAAAGCCCGTAATGATCGAAATAGGCCGCGGTGAAGTCCGCGTCCCATTCCGGGGTGAAGCGCCACGGGCCGTAGTCGAAACTCTCGCCTGTGACGTTGATGTTGTCGCTGTTCAGGACGCCGTGGACGAAGCCGGCGGCGAGATAGCTGGCGGCGAGCCGCGCGGTGGCCCCTGAGACGAGATCGAACAGCCGGACTGCATTCTCCTTCGGATCGTCGACGGGCGGCTCGCCGTAAAGATGCTCGAGGCAATAACGGACCAGGGCGTTGATGTTCTCGATCTCACCATAAAATGCGAGGCGCTGAAACGTGCCGATGCGAATGTGTCCGTGGCTCAGTCGCGTCAGGACTGCCGAGCGGGTGGGGGAGGGCTCGTCCCCGCGGACTAGTTCTTCACCCGTCTCGAACAACGCGAAGGTCTTTGACGTGTTGACACCGAGGGCTTCGAGCATCTCCGTCGCCAGTACTTCGCGCATTCCGCCCTTAAGCGTCAGGCGGCCGTCGGCTGTGCGGCTGTAAGGCGTCTGGCCCGAGCCCTTGGTCCCAAGATCGAGGAGTCTGCCGCGATTGTCGCGCAGCTGTGCGAAGGTAAAGCCTCGTCCGTCGCCAATGTCCGGATTGTACACTCGGAACTGGTGGCCGTGGTAGCGCAGCGCCAAGGGCTGCGGGAGGTTATCGGGAAGCGGCTCGAACCGGCAGAAATGCCGTGCCCAACTTTCGTCATCCAGCTCCAGCCCGACATTTTGTGCTAATCGGCGATTGAGGAAACGAGGCTCGCATTTCGGGAAGCGGGCAGGCTCGACGGCATCGTAGAATGCCTCGCCCAGGCCGGGGAGCCGGGGGTCCGGCAGGTAGGATTGCGCAGTCGGCACAAGCTCGCGATACGAGGAGGATGGATGTCGCGAAACAACAAACGCAGGGTTGGGATGATCGCTTCTGGACCAGCCCGGACGGCCTGAGGCTTCATTATCGCGACTATGCGGGGCTGTCTGACCGGCCTGCGTTGCTCATGCTTCACGGCCTGACGCGGAACGCGCGCGATTTCGAAAGCCTGGCTGAGCGCTACGCCGGCGACTGGCGAGTGATCGTTCCTGATTTCCGCGGCCGTGGTGAAAGCCAATGGGACCCTGTCTCGGCACGTTACATGCCCGGCACCTACGCGATGGACGTGCTTCAGCTGCTGGAAGAGCTGGGTGTCGGCGAGGCGGTGTTTCTCGGCACGTCGCTAGGCGGCCTTGTCACGATGATCGTCGTGAAGCTGGCACCAGACAAGGTCGCCGGTGTGCTGCTCAACGATATCGGACCGGAGGTCGACCCGTCCGGCATCGATCGCATCAGAATGTATGTCGGCCGGTCGGTCATCTTCCAGGATTGGAACGAAGCCGCGTCGCGGATTCGCGCGCGAAGCGCGGACGTGCACCCGGCCTATGGCGATGCGGAATGGCTGCGGTTCGCCAAGCGCATCTGCCGCGAGACCGAGAACGGCATCGAGCTCGACTATGACATGGCGATCGCTGAGCCCTTCCATGCCGGTAATACCGGCGAGGTTCCGGATGCCTGGCCCTACTACCGCGCCCTTGCGGGTAGGCCGGTCCTGGTGCTGCGAGGGGAAACCAGTGACTTATTGGCGCAATCCGTCGCGGAACGGATGGTGACCGAGATCCCCGACGTGGAGGTCGTGACCGTTCCCGGCGTCGGCCATGCACCCGACCTCGACGAGCCCCAATCCGTTGCAGCCATCGACCGGCTGCTGGACCGCGTCCTCAGGCGCTGAGGCGCTTCAGCTTCGCAAGGGCGGCGGCATCCTCCTCCTCCGGAGAGATCGTGCCCGAGAGGTCGCCGCGTCGATCGAACAATAGCACTGTCGAGGTGTGATTGACGCTATAGTCGCCCCCCGGTTGCTCGACCTTCTTCGAGAAGATGCCGAACAGCTTCTTCACCTGCTCGACCTGCGCGGGCGACCCGGTCAGGCCGATGATAGGACTATCGAACAGCTCGGCATATTTGCCGACTTCGGCTGGCCCGTCGCGCTCAGGGTCCACTGTCACGAAAACGATCTCGAAGGGCCGCTCGCCTGAACCGAGCTGCTGACGCAGCTTCACCAGCCGCGCGAGGGTGGTGGGACAGACGTCAGGGCAGTGCGTGAACCCGAAGAAGATTGCGTAGGGCTTGCCGTTGAGCTTCGCGTTGCTGAAGGGCTGGCCGTCAGAGCCGATAAGGGTGAACGGCCCGCCGAACTTCACCAGCTCGGTGGGTTGGACGCCCGAGACCGGAGCTGGGGGCTTGCGGGTCAGGAGATAGCTGGCAGCGAGCAGCGCAAGGGCGACGAAGACCCAGAGGATGATGCGGACCTGGCGCATCAGTGAGCCATCCCGCCCATGGCGGGAGCAACCTTGAAGTCCACGATCTTCTCACCGGAACGCTCGAAGCGAAGCGTCAGTTTGAGTGTCTCGCCCGCACGGAGCGGCGTGGTTAGTCCCGTGATCATAATGTGAGCACGGCCGGGATTAAGGGGAATGGTCGCGCCCGCTGGAACGGCAAGACCATTCTCGAGTGCGCGCATGCTCGAGACGCCATTTTCGGTCGAAGTCTCATGCAGCGTGGCCGTGATGGGCTGCGGTGCGCCAATGCTCAGCAGACGGTCGTCGCCCGAACCCTTGTTCTGTATCGTCACGTAAGCGGCCGTGCCGCTTTGCCCCGCAACGGTCTCGCGAACCCAGGGGTCAGAGACGATTATGTCCGGAGCGCCCCTGTTGCACGAAGCCAGCAGAAGCAGCGATGTCAGGAGCAGTGCTTTCACGCGCGCTCCCCTAGGAGAGGAGCGAGCACCCCGCAATCGCCGCTAGGGCTTGCTGTAGGGAACGAAGTCGTTGAGGCGGCAGCCTGGCCCGGGAAGCAGTGTCACATTGTCGCGAGTTCGAAGGAAGTCCCCCTGGCAATATTGTGAACCGGATGGCTCGATAACGAGAATGTCGGAAAATCTAATTCCTGCGCAATCCTCCGGCAGGCGGTTCACCCAAATCGTGCGTCCCGACCCGTAGAGCAAAGTTCTGGGTCCGGCAGCGTGCAACCCTCGGCTCTGCTCGATGGGCACGCAGCGTTGCGGCGGTCCGGCGACCCGGTCTGCGATCTGTGGAATTGCGCTCTCGGTCGCCGTCTTCGGCTGCGCCGTGCAGCACGCCAACAGCATGGTTGCACTCAGAGCTAGGTGTCTCATTTCACTGTTTTAGGACAGTTCGGCTCGCGCCGGAAGTTGCGAGCGATCCGTGCGTCGTGTCTTCCAGAACACAACCCCGACAAGACTGGCGTCAGCCAAGGGCAGATCAATTGACTTTGCGCTCGCAAAGGGTTTTCAGTCGAAAGTTCTTGTAACCGGTTACAAGCCGCCATCTGGGGAGAGGGGCAAGTGAGTAAGAGCAATCGCAAGCATCCGTTTTCGTGGAGCATCTCCGCAGCCGCGCTCGCCGCCTCCTTGTGCATGGCGCAGCCGGCCCATGCGCAGCTCACGACCGCGACTGTCCGCGGCCATGTGACGACGACGGCGGCGCCCGCGGGGTCGGTTGTGACTGCCGTGAATGTTGACACAAAGGCGACGATTCAGGCGCCCGTCGGGCCGGACGGCTCCTATTCTCTAACGGGGCTAAGGCCGGGCACTTACGACATTGGCGTAAGCGCGGGCGAGGGTGCCGCTGCTGGCACGCAGCGAGTGATCATCGGCGTCGGAGAGACTGCAACTCTCGACCTCGACGCAACGACGCCAGCCGCGCCTCCTCCAGAAGCCGCAACGACACAGGGCGGGGCTATCGTGGTCACGGGACGTCGGTTGGTCGAAACGAAGACTTCCGAAGTCGCCACGCATGTCAGCCGCGACCAGATTGAAAATCTGCCGCAGAACAATCGCAACTTCCTGAACTTCGCGGCGCTCGCTCCCGGCATTAAGGTCAACCAGTCCGAATTTCGGCAAACGTTCAGCGGTGCAGGCGTCGGCGGCGACCGCGACGGCGAGTCTCTGGGTGGGCCGCAGGTCAACGTGTTCATTGACGGCGTAAGCTTGAAGAGCAACGTCAACCAAGGCGGGATCGTCGGCCAGGATGTGAGCCGGGGCAACCCATTCTCGCAGCTTGCGGTCCAGGAGTTCCGGGTGCTGACCTCGAACTTCAAGGCGGAATATGAGGATGCCGCAACCTCCATCATCACTGCCGTGACAAAATCCGGCACGAATGATTTTCACGGCGAAATCTTCGGCACCTACCAGGACGAAACGATGATTGCCCGCGACTTCCAAATGCGTCGCAATAACACGGCGGAACCACCGCTTGAGCGCAAGCAGTATGGAGCAGCGCTCGGCGGTCCGATTATCAAGGACAATCTCTTCTTCTTCGCGAATTATGAGGCCAACATTCAGGACCGCGCACGGACGGTCGTACCGGGTGGCACCCCGCAGCAACAGGCCCAGCTTCCGTTCGACGTCAACGACTTCGTCGGAAGTTTCTCGAGCCCGTTCAGGGAGCATCTCGGCTTCGCCAAGCTCAACTGGCAGATCAATCCGGATCAGACGCTCGAAGTAACTGGAAGCATCCGCAAGGAGACCGACGTTCGTGACTTCGGCGATCGCGATGCACGCGAGCGCGGAACGCATGTCAAGAACGACGTTTACACCGGCCGGGCCCGGCACTTGTGGAACGGCGATGGCTTCGTGAACGAATTTACGGCCGATTTCCTGAAATCGGACCTTGAGTTCGGCAGCGATTTCTCGGCAGGTTTCGGGCGAATTTACGAGGGAGTCATCAACGTCGGCGGTCGAGCCGACTTCCAGGTGGTGAAGCAGAAGGGTCTGACCTTCCGCGACAACTTCACTCTGAACGACGTCCACTGGAACGGCGATCATCTGATCAAGCTGGGCGGCAAGCTTTCGTTTCAGAAGTTCCGGGTTAGCGGCAGCGGACCGTTTGCCAATCCGCAGTTCCTTTTCCGGGATGTGCCAGCGCAAGGCCTCGACTTTAGCTTTGCTGAAAAGGTGAACTTCGGAGCCGGGGACCCCAATTACGGCCAGAGCACGACCCAGATCGGCTTGTTCGCGCAGGACGATTGGGCCGTGAACCGCCATTTGACGATCAATGCCGGCATTCGCTGGGACGTCGACACGAACGGACGCAATCCCGACTTCGTGACTCCGGCGACTGCCGTGGAAGCCCTGCGTGCGCTCGCAGCGAACCCGTTATCGGCGGGAGCCTTCTGGGATGTAAACGACTATATTTCGACCGGGGACAATCGGAAGACCGACTATAATAATTTTGCGCCCAGGATCGGCTTCTCCTACGACGTGAACCAGGACCAGCGCACGGTGATCTTCGGCGGTTATGGCCGCTATTACGATCGTACGCTGTTCCGCAACGCCGCCGAGGAGACGCTGCTAAGTCAATACAGGCAGGGAGAGCTCTTCTTCTCGCCAGACGGGTTGCCTCTTAACGGCCACCAGACGGTCGCCTGGCAGGACGCCTTCCTGACGCCGGAAGGGTTCCAGGCTCTCCTCGCGAGCCTTGCAGCGGATCCGACGTCACCTGGCACGACCGAACTGCGCGTAATCCCGAACGATCTCGAGACGCCCTACACGGATCAGTTCAGCGTCGGCGTTCGCCAGCGGTTCGGCGTAATGCAGACCTCGCTCACCTATAACTATACGGTCGGCAAGGATCAGCTCGGCTATATACCGCTCAATCGTACCCAGCCGAACGCGGGTGGCTTCATGAACCCCATTCCGCTGATCAATGGGTACAGCAACGTCATCGCAGGAACGAACTATCGCAAGACGCGGTATCACGGCGTGTTCGTCACCGTGGATAAGCCGTACACGAAGAGCTCCGGCTACGGCTTCGGCCTCGCTTACACGCTCGCCTTCTCGAAGCAGCGCGGATACCAGTTCGAATTTGATCGCCCGGATCCGCAATATGTGCCGTTCGAGCCCAACTCGGGCGATGAGAGGCACCGCCTTGTCGCGAACGGCATCGTCGACATGCCGTGGGGCCTGAAACTTTCAGGGCTGGCGACGATCGCCTCGGGTGTTCCGCAGCTCGTTATCGATGGCGAAACGAACGGCTTCGGCACAAACATCCGGAAAGGCAATTTCGGACGCGACAGGATGTTCGCGCAGCTCGACTTGAGGCTGTTGAAGTCGTTCGACTTCGGGCCCGGCGAACTGCAGGTTTGGGCCGAGGTCTTCAACCTCTTCAACCGGGACAACCTCGGTTACAACGATGCGTGCTGCGGGGCACATCCCACTGATCCGGCCACCGTTCTCATTGGTCCGCCGCGAAGCTTCCAGGTTGGAACCGGCTTCAAGTTCTGATAGCGTAATTTCAGCTGGCTCGGCTGATCAATCAGCCGAGCCAGCCGCCGATAAATCCAGCGCGCTTCAGGCCGATCCGGATTGCCGGGACGCGGCGCATGTATTTCCAGACGAAGTCGTCGCGATAATTCGCCGCCTGAAGAAGGATGGGCCCCTGGTCGATGCCCAAGTAATCGGTCGCGACCCAGCCATGCCTGGAATCGACCCGGCCGCGTTCAGGGCGAACGTTCTGGTACGTGAAGCTCGGGTTGAAGCTGTCCTTGAAGCCGAAGCGGTCGAAGATGCGCGCACCATGCTCCTTCAGCAGGGCATCCGCCGCCGGAACCACGATTTCAGGCGCGAACGGAAGCGATCCGAGCGCGGCAGTGGGCGCAATCGTTCCGTCGTCGCGCTCATCCGGCTCTCCGAGGGGACCGCGGGCAGCATAGCCGAAAAATTGCCTCTCCCGGCCTTTGTAAGGCAACTTGAAATTGCCTGGGCCGTCGCAGGCCGTCAAACCCCAGATTCGGTTAGAATAGCCTGACCAGCCCATCGGGTTGGCCGTGCAATAGGCGCGGTTGGCGTAGGTCTCGCGCCGGCTGTTCTCGAAATAGTCGAAGCCGGCCGCCCGCATCGGCGCGTCGAATATGCCGCGAAAATCGATGAAGATCTGACTGTACTGGTGCCCGAACAATGGCGCGAAAGCGAGGCGGCGCGTCGGCCCTTTGCCTCTCCAAAAGCGTCCGTAAGGAGCGGTCCACTGGTCCCATAGATTGCCCGGCGCAGCATGCACCGGCGCGCCAAGAGCCAGCACATTGACCATCATCCCTTCATTATAACCGACCCAATTGGCGTCGATCAGCCCGCCTTCGGGGTGATGGCCCATGGATATCGGCGCACGGCCGTCCGATCGGAAGAAGTTCCAATCCGCGCGGGCGTAGAGAGCAGCCGAGAGCTTGCGAATCTCAAGTTCGGTGGGGTGGTTGCGATCATAGAATGCGCCGGCGAACAGCACTCCCAGAAACAGGATAGTCGTGTCGACGCTTGACAGCTCAACGTCGCGATAACGCAGGCCCGTCTGCATATCGATAAAATGATAGAAGAAGCCCTTATAACCGGCCGTCCCGCTGGGCCGCGGACCTTGCGGCGCGCTCCAGAAGAATCGCAGCGTGGTCAGGGTGAGATCACGAGCCTCCTCGCGCGTGCACCATCCGCGTTCTGCCCCAATGGCATAGACCGGGAGCGCGAATCCGACCGCGGCAATGCTGCAGAATGAGGGTGTTGGCCAACGATCGGGAATCAGGCCATTCTTGCGGTTCACCGTTTCCCAGAAGAAGCGGAACGTGCGCCGCTCAATCTCATCATAGAAAGAGGGAAGTGTGCGAGTGGAGGTGAGCTTGGCTCCAGCGCGGCTGGGAAGAGCGCTCCCAGCGATCAGGAGCGAAGAGTTCTTCAGGAATGAGCGGCGATCGGTGAAGATCAAAGGAGGGCTACTTCGGAAGGGTTGTTGTGCGAACGATAAGTTCGGGCGAATGAAGTTCCTGTCCCGAGGCACCCTGATCGCCTTCAATGATACTCAGTAGCCTGACGATAGCGCGTTGACCAAGCTCTGCGATCCGCACGCGGACAGTGGTCAACCCGATATGTCTCGCAAGTGGGATGTCATCGAACCCCGAGACGGCCACCTCTCCCGGCACTGCAAGTCCGGCGTCTCGCAAAGCTTGGAGGGCACCGCTCGCCATCATGTCGTTGGCTGCGAAGACCGCGTCGAAGGAAGTGCCTGACGCGATCAGTGTCCGGATGGAATCCTCGCCGGACTCTTCCGAAAAATCTCCGTTTATGACTTCCAGTTGGACGCCGCTCCCGTCCAACGCCCTGCGAAACGCGTCAGCGCGTTCCTCGGCATCCAGATTGTCTCTCGGGCCTGAAATGTGCACGATGCGATTCCGCCCAAGCTCGATGAAATGCATGGCGACCGCCTGCGCGCCTGCGGCGTTGTCCAGTCGGATGCCGTCGTGGACGACTGCGGGCGTATTGACGAAGATTGCCGGCGTTGTGCTCGGGAGCGCTGCGGCAAGATCCTCCTCGGACAGATGCGGCGCCATCACAATCAACCCGTCAACACGGCCTCGAAGCGCCTTCAGCGCATTCGCGGCCTGGGCCGATCCCGTGTGCATGTTGGACAGAAGCAGCAAATATCCGCGGCTGTTCGCTTCCTTGTCCATGCCTCGCACGATCTCGGAGAAGAACTCGCCGTGAAGATCGGGGAGGACGACCCCGATCGCGTTTGTGCGAGCGAGGCTAAGGCTGCGAGCGCC
>Ga0070670_100001303_pt1 | contig 19876 bp, 17 predicted proteins | sample KBSS63metaG_FD_64665 | JGI IMG/M metagenome (GOLD analysis project Ga0070670, IMG submission 64665) | Switchgrass rhizosphere microbial communities from Kellogg Biological Station, Michigan, USA - KBS S6-3 metaG | ecosystem: Host-associated > Plants > Roots > Rhizosphere > Soil ... | reverse complement strand
TTCCATTTACTGTGGCCAGCCATAAGCAGCTCGGAAAGTGCGCGTGGGTCGGGTGAAGGACCGAAAATATACCACAGGAGACCGGGCGGCCGCCTCTCATCGCGCTCAGCGATCCGGCTCCAGCATGTCCTCGAACCGCATCCACTGCTTGTAGAAAAAAAGATCGACGTATCCGCGCGAGCCGTTGCGGTTCTTGAGGACCAGCAGCTCCGTTGCGCCGTCCACGTCCGGTGCGCTGTCGTACATCTCCTGACGATAGAGTCCGAGCACGACATCCGCGAACTGCTTCGGGGCGCCGAGCGCGCCGAAGTCATCGAGCTGCGGCCGCAGATCCTTGCGGTCCCGAACGATCTGCGGCAGCCCGCTCGTCGCGATGACGCACACATCGCGGTCGACCGCCAGTCGCTTCAACGCCCGCGCGGAGCTCGCCATCTCTTCATCCAGCGGACGACCGCCGGTGGCGAGCGCCTGAAGCGGGTCGATGACCACGAGATCGACGCCCTGAAGTCGTACGTCGTGCTCGAGCGCGCCGGTATCCGAGGCCAGCAACGCGTCGAATATCGGAAACTGCTGCTCGACCCGTCGTGCGGCGACCTCCAGCCGCGACCGAGATTCGGTGTCGAGATTCCCGCGCCGCAGGTCATCCACTCGGACGCGCGCTTCAATTGCCAGCGCGCGTTCCGCCGCTCGGGTCTGGTCCATCTCGGCCGACAGGAACCGCACCTTCGCGCCGACCTCGGTTGCGCGAAGCGCGATGGCCAGCGCCAGCGCGGACTTCCCGCTCCCGACTTCGCCGCCGAGGATGACGAGGTCGCGACGCCTGACGCCGCCGCCCAGTGCGTTGTCGAGACTCGGGAAGCCCGTCGGGATCGTGTCGCGCGGCGCGCTGCCGTCGATGATCGTGCCGATCGCGCGACGCGTGCGCGCTTCGTCGAGGTCACTCATGCGCTCGAGGCGAGTACGCGGATCATCTCGTGAAGCTCGGTCAACGCCGGTGCGTCGAGATGCGATGCGCTCGCATCGAGCAGCGCTTGCAGCGCGGCTTCGAGCCCGTCGCGGTCCACCGAGGTCGTTGCGTCCATCAGCCGCGTGAGTGATTGGCGAAACGATGGTGGAACCGCGAGTGCCGCGAACCAGGTCCGCGCACCGTTCGCGCGGACGATACGCACCTGCTGCGGCAGCGGCGACGGCGGCAGCGCTCCGACGACGAGACGCGCCGCGAGCAGCGTCGCCAAGGCGACCTCACGTTCGCCGCCGAGCGGAGATCGTCCGACGAGCGCGGCGAGCGCGCGGAATCGGAAGCGCGGTGACGCGAGTGCGTATGGTGGCGAGAGCGGCACCGGGCCAATATTAGCGGGCGCTGCGGTCACGGCAACGACGCCAGCCCGACTAGATTCCCTGCATGGCCCCCCCGGCGAAATCCGTACTCTGGGTGGACGACGAGGCCGAGCTCCTCGAGTCACACCGCATCTTCCTGCGCGAGAAGGGCTACGAGGTCGAGACGGCGACGAACGCCGACGACGCCGTAGAACTGCTGCGGCGCCGCCCGTTCGATATCCTCCTGCTCGATGAGCAGATGCCGGGCAAGCGAGGGCTCGAGACGTATCAGGAAGTGCGCGAGCTCGCGCCGAACCTCCCCGTGGTGATGGTCACCAAGAGCGAGGAGGACGCGACACTGCGCGAGGCGCTCGGCGCCAACATCCGCGAGTACCTCGTCAAGCCGATCAACCCGCGTCAGGTCCTCACCGTCATAACGCGGATCCTCGAGGGACCACGGATTCGTCAGCAGGCGATCGCACGACGCTTCGTCGAGCGCTTCCGCGCCATCGAGGTCGAGCGCGGACGCGTGCTCGACTGGCGTGGCTGGGTGGATCGGTACGTCGAGTTGATGCAGTGGGACGTCGACCTCACGGCCGCGGGCGAAACGGGGCTGTACGAGTCGCTCCGCGGTCTCTATCCCGACATGCAGCGCGAGTTCGCCGAGTACATGCGCCAGGCGTATCCGGGATGGCTTCACGACCTCGAAGGCGATCGGCCGCCGCTGTCGATCGATATCGTGGGTGAGTTTCTGCTCCCGATGCTGCAGCGCGCGCGCAATGCGGTATTCATCGTCGTCGACTGTCTGCGACTCGATCAGTGGCTCGTGCTCGAGCCGCTCCTGGCCCAGATGTTCGACGTCGAGCGCACGCACTACTACGCGGTGCTTCCCACGGCCACGCCGTATTCGCGCAACGCGCTGTTCAGCGGACTGTTCCCGGGCGAGATCGCCGCGCGGTTCCCCGACTGGTGGGGAGAGCGCGAGGACGAAACCCTGAACGCGCACGAGCGCGAGCTGCTCGAGGCGCACCTGCAGGAGCTCAACTCGCCGCGGCCCGTTCGCTACAACAAGATCTCCACGGCGTCAGACTCCGATGAGCTCGAGCGCCATCTCCACAGCGCCATCGCGCCGGAAGGGGTGAGCGCATTCGTCTTCAACTTCGTCGACCTGCTGACGCACGGGCGAAGCGAATCGGCCATCCTCTATGAGGTGGCGCGCGACGAAATCGCGTTGCGACAGCTCACCCTGCAGTGGTTCCAGCGGTCGGCGTTGTTAGGCGTGCTGCGTGAGGCATCCCGTCGCAAGGTGTCCGTGCTCATCACGAGCGATCACGGCTCGATTCACTGTCAAACACCGGCAACGGTCTTCGCGAAGCGCGATGCGACCGCGAACCTCCGGTACAAGTTCGGCGAGGACCTGCGCGCAGAGCGCGCGGAGCAGGCGCTCCTGTTCCCCAACGAGGACCTCCTGCGACTGCCGCGTCGCGGGCTCGGCGCGAACACGCTGCTGGCGGTGTCGGACGGGTTCTTCGTCTATCCCACGAAGCTCCGCGAATACCAGAGTCGATACCGCGGGTCGTTTCTGCACGGTGGCGTGACGCCGGAGGAGTGCATTCTCCCGGTCGCGCTGCTCACGCCCAAGTGACGTCCAAGCGAGCGCGATGATGTACCGGCGCCTGCTCCAGTTCCTCCGGCCGCATGCGTGGCGCATGGCTGGAACGGTGGCGTGCAACATCGCGGCAGCCGTGCTCGACGTCTTCAGCTTCACGCTGCTGATCCCGTTTCTCGACCGGTTGTTCAACCAGCCGGCACACGAGACGAAACTGTCGGCCCTGCAGAATCAGCTCCTCGGTGCGTTTCTGAACGGCGAGCGCCCCGAAGCAGCGCTGCTGCGGATCGTCATCATCATTCTCGTCGCGGTCACGGCCAAGAACGTGTTCGTGTGGGCGAGCGGCCAACTGGGTGCGCAGCTTCAGGAATACGTGACGCGTGACCTGCGCAATGCGCTCTACGCGCATCTGCAGCGTCTGCCGCTCGGTTACTTCGTGCGGGTGAAGACCGGCGACATCCTCGCGCGCGTGCTGAACGACACGCAGCAGACGAAGCAGGTCATCACGCAGGTGGTCACGCAATCGCTGCTGAGCGTCGCCACGGTCGTCGTGACGATCGCGGGTCTCATCGCGATCTCATGGCGCCTGACGCTGCTCGCGCTCGTCGTCGCACCGATTCTCATCGGCCTGCTGCAGCCGCTCCTGCGAAAGCTCCGCAAGGGCCATCGCCGCCTGAGCAATCAGTATGGCGAGATGACCGCCGTCGTGCAGGAATCCGTGAGCGGCATCCGCCTCGTGAAGTCATTCGGTGGAGAGGCCTACGAGGAAGGCAGGTTCCGCGAGGGGAGCAGCCGTTATGCACGCGGGATGGTTCGCGTCACGCGGATCGCGGCACTCGCTCAGCCGATCACCGAGACCGTCGGGACAGGGATCGCCGTCGCCATTCTATGGTTCGGCGCGAGAGCCGTTTTCGCCGGTACGCTCGACGGCGCGAACCTCATCGCGTTCCTGATTCTCGTTATGCGCATGCTGCAGCCGCTGAAGCAGCTGTCGCAGGTGCCGACCGTCGCCCAACAGTCGCTTGCGGCCGCCGAGCGAGTCTTCGAAGTGTTGGACAGCCCGACGGAGGCGAGTCTCGACCGCGGGGAAATCACGAACGCGACCTTCGAGCGAGCGCTCGAGTTCGAGCGGGTGTCCTTCGCGTACGCCGATGAGCCGGTGCTGGTCGATGTCTCGCTCGTGGCTCCGAAAGGCCAGGTGATCGCGCTGGTCGGCGCCAGTGGAGCGGGGAAGAGCACACTCGTCGACCTCATCCCCCGTTTCTACGAGCCAACGGCCGGACGCATTCTGCTCGACGGAACGGACACGCGTGAAATCGCGCTGCCGGCGCTCCGCTCGCTCATCGGGATCGTGAGCCAGGACACTGTGCTGTTCAACGACACGGTGCGCAACAATCTCGCGTACGGCGCGGCCGCCAAGTACACCGACGCCCAGATCGAGGCGGCAGCGCGTGCGGCCAACGCACATCGCTTCATCGCCGAGCTTCCCGACGGCTATGACACGATCCTCGGCGAACGGGGCACTCGCCTCTCCGGGGGCCAGCGCCAGCGACTCTCGATCGCGCGGGCGCTGCTCGTGGATCCGCCGATCCTGATCCTCGACGAGGCGACGTCCGCGCTCGACACCGAGTCCGAGCGCCTGGTGCAGGAAGCCATCGACCGCCTGCTCGAGGGGCGAACGGTGTTCGTGATCGCCCACCGTCTGTCGACGATCGCCCACGCGGACCAGATTCTGGTGATGGATCGCGGTCGAGTGGTTGAACACGGGACACATGGCGCATTGCTCGCACGCCGAGGTCATTATCATCGTCTCCACGCGTTGCAGTTTGCCGACGCTCGAGAGATGGAGGCTCGCGCGCGAGCGGTCGAGTCCCCTGTCCCCAGTCCCTAGTCCCTGCCGTCTTGCGCGTTTTGTTCTACTACTCGGGTCCTGAGTGGTCGGGGAGCGCGCGAGCGTTCGCCGCAGCGGCGGTCGCCATGGCCGGGCGCGGGTACCAGTGCACCTATCTCTGTCGCGCCGACAGCGCGGTGGAAGATCGTTTGATGTCCGCGACGGATCGGCTGCCGGGCGTCGAGCTCGCGCCGATCCCGTTAGGCGGACCGTGGATGAACGAGAGCCTCCGGCTGCGTCAGGTGCTGCTCGAGCATTACGTGGAGGTCGTGTTCGTCCACACCGAGCGTGAGCAGCTCGTGGCGTCCCTGGGGATCCGGCTTGCCGAGCGCGCCGCACTGGTACGGCGAATCCCTGCAGGCGCCACGCTCACGCGCGGACCGGAGGCGAGACTCGGCGAGCGGCTCGCGGCGACCGGCTACCTGTTTACGACGGAGGCAGCGAGCTCGAACGGCAGTACGCCGCGTGGCGCGTTCGAGCCGGTCGCGGCCGACGTTGGCGTGTCGGTGGAGTCGATCGAGCAGGTGCGTCCGCTATCTCTGGCCGCGATCGGTGCCAACGGTGGGGACCAGCTCATCGCGTGCGTCTATGACCCGACGGCGCGCCGCCGGATTGCCGCGCTGTTGCGTGCGGTTGCCCTGTTGGCGCCACGCCACCCCGGGCTGCGTCTCGCCATCGTGGGCCCTGGCGCCGAGGATGACGACCTGCGGATGCACGCGGCTGCGTTAGGCATCACCGAGATCGTCGCGCACGTCGGCCAACGGCTCGATCAGCAGGCTGTGTTGTCGGCCGCGGAGCTCGCGTGGGTCGCTGCGGGCGGAGATAATGCCGCCTTCGGGTACCTGGACCTCATGGCGCTTCGCGTGCCGGTGCTCGCCGAGCGGGACGCGCTCTCGCAGCGCTACGTGGCCGACGGCATCTGCGGCGTGCTGCTCGCGCAGCCGGATCCCGGCACCATGGCGGCGCGCATCGCAGTGCTGCTGGCGCACAAGGAGCGGCGATCCGCGATGGGGAACGCCGGTCGTGCCCGGGTCAGCCGTGATTTCGCCGAGCAGGACATGGTCGACGGGTTCGAGCGCGCGACCGAGATCGCGCGAGATCGCAAGCGCTGGCGCACGTGACTTTCGCACCGGTTCGCTCGAGCGCGTCCGCTGTTCCATGCTCCGTGGTCATCGCGGCAAAGGATGAAGCCGCGGAGCTCGGTGACTGTATCGCGAGCGTCGCGTGGGCCGCGGAGATCATCGTCGTCGAGAATGACTCGAGCGACGACACCGTGGCGGTCGCGACGTCGGCTGGGGCGACGACCTTCAGCCATCCTTTCACCACGATCGGCCGCCAGCGGAACGCCGCGATCGCGCGTGCGCGCCACGAGTGGATTCTTGTGGTGGATGCCGACGAGCGCGGCACCGGCGGCTTGCGCGACGAGGTCGCGCGGATCGTTTCGGGCGACGCGAAGGACGTCGCGTTCCGCGTCAGGCGACGCAATTACTTCCTCGGTCGGGAAATTCGTCATGGCGGCTGGGAGCGCGACAGGCCGGTGCGGCTTTTCCGGAGCCGCATGCGGTACGACGAGCGCCCGGTACACGAGCACGTGATGACGGACGGCCTGGTCGGCGAGCTCACCGAGCCGCTCATCCACTACCCCTACGCGTCGCTCGGCGAGTACTTCGCGAAGCTCGACCGCTACAGCCGATGGTGGGCGGAGCAGAACTTCGCGCGTGGACGACGGACGCGCGCGTGGACGATCGCGGTCAAGCCACCGGTGCGTTTCTTCTCGATGTACGTGCTGCGCGCCGGGTTCCTGGACGGCGCCGCAGGCGTCATCGTCGCCGCGCTCGCGGCGATGAGCGTCGCGGCGAAGTACGCGAGGTTGTGGGAAATGCAGACCGGACTGGGGACTCGGGACTCGGGACTCGGCAAGCAGCCTTCTACCGCTAACGAACGGCCCTCGTGAAGAGAAGCGTCCCGGCCGAGTCCCCAGTCCCTAGTCCCGAGTCCCCGCGAGCTGCGTCTCTCGCACACAAGGCCGAGTACACCGCCTTCCGCGCTGTCGTCGGCGCGCTCGGGAGCCTCGACTGGGAACGCGCCGGCAACCTCGGCGCGCGGATCGGCGCGTTAGGCTATCGCCCGCTCGGCATCCGTCGCCGCGTCGTCGAGCGTCAGATCGCCGCGGCGTTCCCCGGCCTCGACGACGCAGGCGTCACACGGATTGCCCGCGCTGCCTACGAGCATCTCGGACGAACGTCTATCGAAGCGACCATGCTAGCGCGTCTCGGTCGCGATGCCGTGCTCGACCTGTTCGAGGGCGCGGACGGGTGGGACATCGTCGAACAGGCGCTTGCGATGCGGAAGGGGCTGATATTCGTCACCGGTCACCTCGGCAACTGGGAGCTGGCTGGCGCATATGTCGCCGCGCGCGGCATTCCGCTGGACGCGATCGCGCGCCGGATGAGCAACCCGCTCTTCGATCGCTACCTCACGGAAACGCGCTCGCGGATCGGCATGGTGGTCGTGCATGATGCGGACGCTGTGCGTCGAACGCCGCGGTCGCTCAGAGACAATCGCGCGGTCGCCTTTCTCGCCGACCAGGGCGTGCTCGGTCTTGCGTCCACGTTCGTGCCGTTTTTCGGCAGGCCGGCCAAGACGCCGCGTGGCCCAGCCGTCTTTGCGCTGCGACTTCGGGTGCCAGTGGTGTTCGGCGCCGCCGTTAGGCAGCCCGGCGGCAAGTACCGACTCGTCTTCGAGCCGGTGCTCGTGGAGGACACGGGTGATCGCGATCGTGACGTCGACACCATTGTGGCCCGGTACACCGCGACACTCGAGCGGTGGGTGCGACGGTACCCCGAGCAGTACTTCTGGCATCACCGGCGATGGCGGCGCCAGCCGCCGGACACGCCACCGGAGTTGCGCGAGCCCACGTGACCGCCGCGCCCATCACGCGCTCCGTCTGGCGCAGCCTTCGGCGCGACACGCGCTCGCTCATCGGGCTCGGGGTCATTGCGCTCATCGTGGCCGTCGCGGTGTTCGCGCCGCTCATCGCGACGGAGGATCCGCTTCGCATCAACCTCATCGGACGCCTCGCGGCGCCCTCGTCCGCGCACTGGATGGGCACCGACGTACAAGGACGCGATATCTGGTCTCGCCTCGTGTATGGCGCGCGCGTGTCACTCGCGGTAGGCCTCGTGTCACAGGCGATCGCCTTGTCGCTCGGCGTGGCGTTCGGGCTGCTCGCCGGATATTACGGCCGATGGGTCGACGAGCTCGTGATGCGGCTCGCCGATGTGACGCTCGCGTTCCCCACGCTGCTCTTGCTGATCGCGATGGTCGCCGCACTCAGCCCGTCCCTCGGCGTCGTCCTCCTCACGATCGGCATCGTCGGCTGGGCCGGAATGGCGCGTCTCGTCAGGGGCCAGGTGCTCGTCGTCCGTCAGCTCGAGTACGTGCAGGCCATCCGCGCCCTCGGCGCCCGCGACACCCGGATCATTGCCCGGCACGTGCTGCCTAACGTCATAGCGCCCGTCGTCATTGCCGCGACCCTTGGGGTCGCCGGAGCGATCATGGCCGAAGCCGCGCTGTCGTTCCTCGGTCTGGGAGTTCAGCCGCCGACTCCGAGTTGGGGCAGCATGATCGCGGATGGCCGCGACCTGAATCTCCTTCGCAACGCACCGTGGACGTCGGTGTTTCCCGGTCTCGCGATCGGCGCGGCAGTGTTGGGTTTCAACCTGCTTGGCGACGCACTCCGTGACGCGCTCGATCCGCGCCGTATCGAGACCGCCGCTCCCATAGCGGGCGTACCAACGCCTGAGGTCGAACCGTGACCGACGCCATTCACCAGCTTCGTGCCCGGGAATTCCCGTGGACGATCGCCGGCGATCGGATTTTCCTGAACCATGCCTCCACCGGCCCGCTCCCGCAGCGCGCCGTCGACAGGATACAGGAACTCACCGCGCTCCGTGCGCAGCCGTGGCGGTACACCACCGAGATGCAGTTCGACGAGCTGGCGAACGCGCGGGTACGGTGCGCGCGCCTCATCGGTGCCGAGCCGCGCGAGATCGCGCTCACGGTGAATACGTCGTACGGCCTCAACCTCGCGGCTCGTGCGCTCCCGTTCGAGCGGGGCGACATCGTCATCACGAGCGAGCGCGAGTACCCGTCGAACATCTATCCCTGGATGGAGCTCGAGGTTGCCCGGGCCGTGAAGCTCGAGCGTATTCCCTGCGCCGGCATCCTGCCTGACGAGGACGCCATCCTGGCCGCGCTGGACCGGCCACGCGTGCGCTGCGTCGTGCTGTCGTGGGTGTCGTTCGCGACGGGCTATCGCATCGATCTCGAGCGGATTGGCCGAGCGTGTCGTGAGCGCGGCATCTGGTTCGTTCTCGACGCCATTCAGGGCGTCAGCGCAACGCGGCTGGATGTGCGCTCGATGCCGGTCGATATCGTCGCCTGCGGAGCGCAGAAATGGCTGCTTGCGCCGTGGGGCAGCGGGTTCGTGTGGCTGCGCCCCGATCTCGTTGACTCGCTGCGCCCCGTGGACGTGAGCTGGATGGCCACGCGCTGCTCCGACGACTTCACCCGACTGACGGACTACGACTTCACGTACCGGGAAAACGCGCGGAAGTTCGAGGTCATCACGCTGCCGTACCAGGACTTCGCCGGGTTGAACGAGGCCCTGGATCTGTTTTTCGAAGTGGGACTCGAGACCGTGTACGAGCGCGTCGAGCGGCTGACGGGCCGGATCGTCGACTGGTCGTTAGGCACCACCGATGTCCGGCTCGTGACGCCGCCGGAACGGGAGCGACGCGCCGGCATTGTGGCCGTGGCGCCGCGGGACGCCAAGGCGGCTTCCGATCGACTGACCCGAGCGGGCGTCGTTCACTCGTTCCGCGAGGGTGCGATCCGCCTGTCCCCGCACTTCTACAACACCGAAGAAGAGATCGACGCGGCGTTGGCGCTCCTTTGATCGGCCGCCTTTGATCGTGATTACGACGCCAGCCTAACGATCGCGATCTCCCGCCCGCCCTTGCGCAGCACATAGAACTGGCCGTGAATCGCGCCGTCGGGCGCCAGCACGCCTTTCTCGGGCGTCAGCTTTTCTCCATTGGCATACAGCCCGCCCTGCTGAAGCAGGCGGCGAGCGTCGCCCTTGGACTTCACGAGTCCCGTCACGACGAACGCATCGAGAACGTCCACACCCGCCCCATTCGATCCGCTCTTCAGCGGAATCGTCGCGGCGCTGCCGTCGGCGGTCGTCACGCTGGCGCCGCCGTTGCTCGCCCGGAGGTCCACCGACGCCGACGGCAGCTCCTGCGTGAGGGACTCCAGCACGGTGGCCGCGAACTGACGCGGGTCGGCGCCGCGATCGAAGACGAGCCTCGACGCGTCCGCCGCATCGCGCGCTGCGTCCGCGCCGTGCACCCTCGTCGTGACGTCGCTGGCCAGCGCGCGCTGCGCCTCGCGAGCCTCCGGGCGCTCGCTCGACGCCGACTCGAGCGCCTCGATCTCTTCACGCGTGAGCAATGTGAAGTAGCGCAGATACTTCCCCACATCGCGGTCGTCCGCGTTGATCCAGAACTGATAGAACTTGTACGGCGACGTCAGCGATGGGTCGAGCCACACCGCGCCCGCCTCGGACTTCCCGAACTTCGCCCCGGACGCCGTAGTCACGAGCGGCAGCGTCACGCAGTGCGCCTCCACGCCGACCGAGCGCCGAATCAGCTCGACTCCGGCGGTGATGTTCCCCCACTGGTCGCTGCCACCGATCTGCATCCGCACGCCCTCGCGCTTGTACAGCTCGAGGAAGTCGTACGCCTGCAGCAGCATGTACGAGAACTCCGTATATGAGATCCCGCTGTCGAGGCGAGATTTCACGGAGTCCTTGGCCGTCATGTAGTTGACCGTGAAATGCTTTCCCACGTCGCGCATGAACTCGATCGCGCCGAGGTTCATGAGCCACTCGGCGTTGTTGCGCATGAGCGCGCCTCGAGGGCCCGAAAAATCCAGGAATCGCTCGAGCTGATGCCGAATGCCGCGCACGTTCTCCTCGACCACCTCGAGCGAATTGAGCTGCCGCTCCGACGTCCGCCCGCTCGGGTCGCCAATCATGCCCGTCCCACCGCCAACGAGGACGATCGGCTTGTGGCCAGCTCGTTGCAGATGAGCCAGTCCCATGACGGGAATCAGATTCCCGACGTGGAGGCTCCGCGCGGTCGGGTCGAAGCCGCAATAGGCAACGGTCGGCGTCGCGGCGAGCATCTCACGAGCGCCTTCGGTGTACTGGAAAAGAAGCCCGCGCCACGCGAGCTCATCGAGATAGGATCGTACGGTCATTCGAGTAAGATATTGGGGCTGGCCGAGTGGGGTCAGAGTCGGCTCTGTTCCCGGTTCCCCGTTCCCGTCGTAGCTTCTCCCGCTGGATGAAAACGCCTTCTCGCCTCCGCCAATTCACCGAGCGGAATCCCAAACTGGTCCGCTCGGTTCTGCTCGGGCTCACGTTCCTCGTCGCGTTCGGCGGCGGCGTCGCCTTCGCGAGCTGGGTCCTCGTCTGCAACGGTGGACGCTGTCCGCCAGTCCAGATCCTGGATACCTACACGCCTCGGCAGACCTCGAAGGTCTACGCCGCCGACGGGCGCTTCATCGCTGAGGTCGGGCTCGAGCGCCGCACGCTCGTGAAGATCTCCGAGATCCCGAAAGTCGTGAAGGACGCGTTCGTCCTCACCGAGGACAAGCGCTTCTACGAGCACTCCGGCATCGACTGGGTTCGTGTCCCCGGCGCCGCGCTGCGCAACCTCCGCGCGGGCTCGTGGGAGCAGGGCTTCTCCACCATAACGATGCAGCTCGCGAGAAACGTCTTCCCCGAGCGCATCTCCCGCGAAAAGAACCTCGTTCGCAAGGTCAAGGAGGCGAAGGTCGCCCGTCAGATCGAGGAGCGATATTCGAAGGACAAGATCCTCGAGCTGTACCTGAACCAGATCAACCTCGGGAACGGCGCTTACGGAGTAGAGACCGCTTCGCAGCGCTATTTTGGCAAGTCGGTCCACGACCTCAATCTCGCGGAAGCGGCGATGCTGGCGGCGCTCCCGAAGGCCCCGGCGCGCTACAATCCGCGACGATTCCCTGAGCGTGCGATCCAGCGACGGAACACCGTCATCGAGCTCATGCGCCGCAACGGCGCCATCAGCGATGCCGACGCCAGCCTCGCGAAAGCCTATCCGCTCCAGTTAGGCAGCAAGACCGAATCGGGTGAGGTCGCGCCCTACTTCGTCGAATGGGTGCGCCAACAGCTCGATGAGAAGTTCGGCGCGCGGCTGTACGAACAGGGTCTCAAGGTCTACACGACGCTCGACCTCGACATGCAGTCCGCCGCGGAACGCGCGCTGGAGAATCAGCTTCGCGCGATCGAAGGCGGCAAATACGGGAAGTTCCCGCATCGAACGTTCGAGCAGCTCGCGGCGCGCTCCGCGAATGGCGACGAAGCGGCCACGCCAAACTCGCCGTACCTGCAGGGCGCTTTTTTGGCGATGGACCCGCGGGACGGATCGGTGCGTGCGCTCGTGGGCGGACGGCAGTTCGACGATTCGAAGTTCAATCGAATGACCCAGGCGCTGCGACAGCCCGGGTCGACGTTCAAGCCGATCGTCTACTCGGCCGCGATCGAGAACGGGCGGACGCCCGCCACGATCATCGACGACGCGCCCATCACACTGCCGCAGGTGGCGGGCGATCAGTGGACGCCGCAAAACTACGATGGGAAGTTCGAGGGCCCGATCCCGCTGCGTCGTGCGCTCTACATGTCGCGGAACCTGCCGGCCATTCGCACCGGCATGGAGCTGGGCGAACAGACGGTGATCGACATGGCCAAGCGATTCGGTATCACCTCGACGATCCCGCCGTATCCGTCCATCGCGATTGGATCGGCCGATGTGTTCCCGATCGAGATGATCTCGGCGTACAGCGCGTTCGCAAACCTCGGTGTGCGCACGGCGGCGAACGCGATCCGTCGCGTGGAGAACCAGCAAGGCGAGGTGCTCTGGGAGCCGCAGCCCGTTCGCGCGCAGGTCCTGAGTGCGCCGGAAGCGTGGCTCATGGTGAGCATGATGAAGGACGTGGTGCAGCGAGGAACAGCGGCAGGAAGCGTCGGCTCGCGGTTCTTCGTTCCATCCGGCGGAAAGACGGGAACGACGAACGATGGTGCGGACGTCTGGTTCATCGGCTACACGGCGGATCTCGTCGCCGGCGTATGGATGGGCTTCGACCGGCCCCAGAAGATCAAGGCCAATGCGCAGGGCGGCGAGCTCGCCGCGCCCGCGTATACGTCGTTCATGACGGAGGTCTACCGCCGCCGATCGGCGCCGCCCGATTGGCCGCGCCCGGAAGGGATCACGACGCGTGAGATCGACAAGACGACCGGCGAGCTGGCGAATGCGTACTGTTCGGCCGACTCGGTCGTCACGGAGTACTTCATCGCCGGCACCGAGCCCATTCAGGAATGCTCGCCGTTCAACATGGGCCAGCCGCTGGACTCCACCGCTCGGCCGGGGGTACCTAACGCGGCGAATCCGCCCAAGCCGCCGCCCGGGAAGCGCGACACGACGACCAACCCGTTCAAGATCCCGTAAGCGAATGGCGTGGAAACCGGTCGATTGCCACGCGCATTCGACCATGTCAGACGGCGCGCTCGATGTTCCGCAGATCATCGAGCGCGTGACCGGTCGGGGCGTGAGGCCGAGCGTCAGCGACCACATCTCTCGCGACGTTGGCGGAGCCGTTGCCTCGATCGACGGCGTCCGCGCCTACCTCGACGAGCTGGAACGGTATCCCATCGCGCGAGGCGGCGAGTTCTGCTGGCACGACGCCCTCTGGCGTGAGCTGCCGGAGGATCTCGCCGCACGATTTACACACCGGCTCGGGTCGCTCCACGCGATCTACCTCGACGATCGCACGCTCGTCCACGCGTTCTCACGGCGATTTCCGGCAGCGCTCACGCGCGATGAGTACATGGATGCACTCGTCGCGAACGCCGAGGAGTTGGCGGTTACGATGCCGGTGGACATTCTCGCACACCCCACGCTCGTCAACCTCACGCTCCGGGAAGTCCCGTCGGACGAGTTGTGGACCGAGGAGCGCGAGGATCGCCTCGTCACGGCACTGTTCGATGCCGGCATCGCATTCGAGGTTTCGGCGCGCTACAAGGCGCACGAGCGGCTCGTTAGGCGTGCCATCGATCGTGGCGTTCGCATATCCCTTGGGTCCGACGGTCACTCGGCCGATCAGGTCGGCGATCTCACGTTCCCCCTCGCGCTCGCGCGCCACTGCGGGGCGCGTGACGATGACCTGTTCGACCCGTACACGCGGCTCGCGTGACCGAATGATCCGGTACCAGGCGCGGTGGGTGCTGCCGATCTCTCGTCCGCCGATCTCGGACGGTACGGTCGTCGAGCACGACGGGCGCATCGCGTATGTCGGCGAGCGGAGCGGTGCGCCCGACGGCACCGACGTCGACCTGGGTGACGCGGCACTCATGCCGGGGCTCGTCAACGCCCACACGCATCTCGAGCTCACCGTGATGCGCGGGTTCCTGGAAGACCTCGATTTCCGGTCGTGGATCTTCCGACTCACGCGTGCGCGCCGTGAAGCGCTCGCGCCGGACGCGCTGCTCGACTCCGCGCGCTTTGGAATTGCGGAGGGTCTGCTGGCCGGGATCACGACGTACGCCGACACGAACGACTCGGGCGCACCGTTTCACGCGATGCTCGACATGGGCGTGCGCGGGATCTCCTATCAGGAGGTGTTCGGCCCCGACCCGGCGCAGTGCGCCGAATCGCTGGCCGGACTTCGTGCGAAGGTGGATGCGCTGCACCAACGGGCCACTCCGCTTGTGCGCGCTGGCGTGTCTCCGCACGCGCCGTATTCGGTGTGCGATGCCCTGTTCGAGGGGACCGCGGCGTTCGCGATTCAGGACGGGCTACCCGTCGCCGTCCACATCGCCGAGAGCGCGGATGAATCGAGCCTGGTCCAGCACGCGTTAGGTGGCTGGGCGGACTCGCATCGGTCGCGTGGCATGGAGGTCGTGCCGCGCGCCGATTCTCCGATCCGCCTGCTCGAGAGAGTCGGTGTGCTCGACGCACGCCCCCTCCTCATCCATTGCGTTCGCGTCGATGGTCGCGACGTCGGGGCGATCGCGCAGCACGACTGCGCGATCGCGCACTGCCCCGCGTCGAACGCGAAGCTCGGGCACGGGATCGCGCCGCTCACGGAATTCCTCCGGGCGGGCATCCGCGTTGGTATCGGGTCGGATTCGGTCGCGAGCAATAACCGAATGGACCTGCTCGATGAAGCGCGCTTGGGCGTCCTCATGCAGCGCGCGCGGACGGCTCAGTTCAACGTCATCACCGCCAGCGAAGCGCTCGAGCTTGCGACGTTAGGCGGCGCCCGCGCGCTCGGCCTGGAGTCGGAGATCGGTTCGCTCGACGTGGGAAAGTCGGCCGATCTCGCGGCGTTCCCGCTCGATGCGCCGCGCTCCGCTCCGGTCTACGATCCCGCGTCGGCGCTGGTGTTCGCCGCATCGGGCAGAATGGCGTCGTTCGTCGCCGTGGCCGGTCGCCCGCTCGTCCGCGACTCGCGCCTCGTCGGCCCGGCAGCCAACGTGCCCTCGCTCGAATCCGCCGCGCGGGCGCTCGCGGAGTGGTCGGCGAGCGCGCGTCGATAGATCGACCCAGGGTCCAGCCGACCGGGGTCGAACGCGGTACCGCGCCGCATACACCACCGTCCCGTGCGGGCCGTTATCATCCGACTGCACAACCAACGGGGATACTGAAATGACCGACCGTTCCGCCGGGCGAACCGCCAAGATCTGGCGCGACGGCGAGCTCGTGGCGTGGGAGGACGCGACCATCCATGTGATGAGCCACGTCGTCCACTATGGATCGAGCGTGTTCGAAGGAATCCGGTGCTACGAGACACCGAGTGGTGGCGCGGTCTTCCGGTTGCGGGACCACATGCGTCGCCTCCATGACTCGTGCAAGATCTATCGGATGCCGCTCAAGTGGTCGGTGGAAGAGCTGATGCAGGCGACGGTGGACACCGTCGCCGCGAACGACCTGCGAGCCTGCTACCTCCGCCCCGTGGTGGTGCGCACCGGCGAGCAGATGGGATTCTATCCGATTGGCATCCCGGTCGAGACGTTCATCATCGCCTACAACTGGGGCGCCTACCTCGGTCACGAGGCGCTGGCCAATGGTGTGGATGTATCGGTGTCGAGCTGGCGTCGTGCCGCTCCGGATACCTTTCCGACGCTGGCGAAGGCGGGCGGGAACTACCTGAACTCTCAGCTGTCGAAGGCCCAGGCCAAGTTGGACGGCTACGCCGAAGGGATCATGCTGGACTCCTTTGGCTTCGTGGCCGAGGGATCCGGCGAGAACCTGTTCCTCATTCGTGACGAAGTCTTGTATACGTCTCCCGTCGCCGCGGGCATTCTTCATGGTATCACGCGTGACTCGGTCATTCAGATCGCGCGGGATCTCGGGGTCGAGATCCGGGAGCAGAACATTCCCCGCGAGATGCTTTATATCGCGGACGAGCTATTCTTCTCAGGGACGGCGGCTGAGCTTACCCCGATCCGGTCGGTTGACCGCATCGAGATCGGGCAAGGGAAGCCGGGCCCGCTCACTGGGTCGATCCAGGAGCGCTTCATGTCGATCGCCAAGGGTCGCATCGCCGATCCCTATGGGTGGTTGACCCCCGTTCCGAGCGGGGTAAGCGCCGGGGTGTAAAATCCCGTGACTCGAGCCGATATGCAGCCATCTTGTTATCATATCGGCACTTTAATAGGTTGCGAGGGGTTTAATGTTCGACGGGAGCCAGCCTCGTCGAGCCAGGGTGCCGTAATGAGCTCGGACTCCCGCATGGACGATCCTGCGGGAGTTCGCATACGCACCGAAGGGAGGTGTGCGTGATTCTAGGTTGTCTGGCATTGAATGCGTCGTTTGAACCGCTGACCATGGTTCCCATGCGGCGGGCGCTCCGGCTCGTGATCGACGGCAAGGCCGAGATCGTAGAAGCCGATCCTGACCGAGTTGTCCGGTCGGAGCGCCTGACCATGCCGCGCCCGGCAGTGATCCGGCTCACGAAGTTCATCCATGTGCCGCGTCGCTTCCGCCGTCAGGTCACGAACACCTTCCTGTTCGCCCGCGACCGGTACCGCTGCCAGTACTGTGGCCGGACTCAGGCGGAGCTCCGCCCGCGCGAGTCGCTGACGCGAGACCACCTGGTCCCGCTCTCGCGAGGCGGAACGAATGACTGGAGCAACGTCGTGACGGCGTGCAGCCCGTGCAACACGCGGAAGTCGAATCGGCTGCCGAGTGAGATCGGGATGCACCCGATGACGCACCCGGTCGAGCCGCACTTCGTGCACCTGAGCTGGGCGGTCCGCCGTCTGACTCCCACCCAGGCCCGCTACATTCGACTCTTTTACGGTGCCGAGGTTCTGCACCAGATCGAGGAGTTGGAGGGAAAGCATAAGACGTAGGGAGACGGGAAGCGGGAGACGGGGAGACGTACCTCGTCTCCCCGTCTCCCCGTCTCCCGCTTCCCGCTATTTCCCGCCTCTGAAAATCTCCGATCGCTGCTCGTAGCGGCGGTTCTCCCCGCCCAGTAGCCGAGTTGCGAGCCGCGACAGGCCGCGGCCAAGCGCAGTCCCGGGATTCCGCTTGCCGCGCACCGCCGGCCGCAGCTCGCCGCGCAACCACCGGTCGATCTCATCGAGGTCAGACATCGAGAGCACCTCGACCTCGAGCGTCACGATGTAGTACTGCCGGTCGCGAGTCCGCCGCGCAGGAAGCTTCGGTTGATACGGTCGGGCGAGCGCCGCCTGCGCGTCCTCATATCGCTCGAACCGGCCGAGATTCTCGGCCTCCTCACCGACGAACCGCGCAACGCGATACGTCTTGGTGAGCGGCTCGTAGCGCACGAGCACATCCCATTCGACCGACGACTTCACATCGTCGAACAGCCCACCTCGCGACCAGAGCTCCGTGCGATAATGCAGATTCGCCGGAAATCCGTTCTGCAGCAACGTCTGCAGTTCACGGTCTGCGATGACGTTCGCCGTCCGGATGACAGGGCCCATCGGAACCGGTGTGGTCGGCGTCGATGGCGGCACCGATACATTGATCCCGGCCGCCTGCTGAACAGGGGCGGGGCTAGCGGGAACGGGTTCATCCCGCCGTGCCGCTTGCTGGGCGCGGGCGTCGAATGCCAGGGCGAAGGCGACGACGACCGCCGCGCCTAACGGGCGCACGAGGCTAGAAGCGCTTCCCGACACGAACGAAGAAGTTTGGCGGCTCCTTCGCGTCGGACACTGACTTCGCCACGAACAGGCCGATCAGTCCGGCGTCGAAACCGACTCCGATGTCCGTCTTGAACGTCGAGAGCCCTGGAAGCTGGTCCCTTGGATACTGCAGATCACCAACTCGATTGCCGACGAGCCAGCCGCGGCCGGCGTCGGTGAACACGACCCACTGTGCGTGATGACGCCAGCCACCGTGCCGCCAGGAGTTGACCCACTGCCAATCACTGAACATCGACAGCCAGAGATCGCCGCGATATTCCGCCTGAAACAGCACCATCCGCTCGCACTGGGCCGGCATGCCTAACGGGATGTTCACGCCATCGCTGCACTGCCGGACATCATCGCCTGCGCCGGTCCGCCGGAACGGATACCCGTCGACCGCCCCGGGGCCGCCCATCGAGAATCGCCGCTGAAGCGGCAGCTCGTCACCGTTCAGCCAGCCGCCAGCCACCACCCGCAGGTTGAGTTGTCCCTCCGGCGACACCCGATTGTATCGCCGCAGATCGAGAAACCCCCGCGCGTAGTTCGTCACCCCAGTGGGACTCGGGTCGCGCACGCCCGGCGACGTCGGCCCGAACGCGGTCGTATTCCCCGTGCCGTATTCGTAGTCCGCTATGATGTCCCATCCGGACCGCGGATCTTCCACGTCGCTCCGCGTATCGATACGCAACGTAGCGTTCGTGACGTGAAACAGTCCCTCATCCAGGACCGGATTGGGCCGCCAGTCCTGCCCGTTCCGGAACAGCGTGAACGGATCGAAGGTCTCTCGCACCGCCCATCGCTCATCGCTCAACGATCCCGTCAGGCTCACACTGGGATTCAGGTCCAGCCTAACGTAGGCAGACCCGCCGTGACGGTTGTAGTAGTCGCGGAAGTCGCGGTGAAGGAAGAACGACGCGAGACCCACTTCCACGTCCGAGAGCTGCCACTGCTCCACCGGGTCTACCACGTCGAACAGCTTGCCGCCGATCGCGACGCTCGCCTCGTGACCGTACGACAGCTCGGCCTTCAGGTTATGGCCGACCGTCTGCGAGTTCCATTGCAGGTCGTCGCCGGTACGAAAGACACCGAGCGCGTCGAGCTCGAATCGGGTCTGGCCGGACCGATGTCCGAACGACGGGCCGATGAGAATCGGCAACCCCTCGACCCGGTTGTACGTCCGGGCGGAGATGAGGTGGAGGTCGCCGTAACTGTGCGAGTGCCATTTCTGATGGCGTCGCCACCACCGCGCGTCTTCCTCGCTCGAGCCTGACGCGATGAGACGATCGCCTTCCTGCCGGTACGTGAGTCGCTGCCGGTACGTGCGCACGTCGCCGCCGATGAACGCGCCGTCCTTCCCATCGACGTCGCCACCCACCACGAGGATCTGCCCTTCGACGCGCGCGCCGGGTCGCAGGATCACATCGGCGTTGATCGCCACGACACGGCCGTTCACTCGCCCGGCGATCGTGAGTGGTCCGTTCAACACCGCCACGTCCCCTGTAACGACGCTCCCCGAGTCGACCTCGTATGCGCCGGAAGCCCGGATCGCGTTCTGCCCATTGAACGCGTCCGTCACCTCACGCTCGACGTCCGGCGGAAGGAGTCGCGAGCCGACCGTATCACGTGCCGGCGTCTGCTGCGCGTCGAGCGTCGCGAATGGAAGCATCCCGCACATGAGCGCTGTGACGACGTGCTTCGTGAGGAGCCTGATCATGCAATCTCCAAAGGCGGT
>Ga0070670_100001301_pt1 | contig 19889 bp, 24 predicted proteins | sample KBSS63metaG_FD_64665 | JGI IMG/M metagenome (GOLD analysis project Ga0070670, IMG submission 64665) | Switchgrass rhizosphere microbial communities from Kellogg Biological Station, Michigan, USA - KBS S6-3 metaG | ecosystem: Host-associated > Plants > Roots > Rhizosphere > Soil ... | reverse complement strand
TAGCCGACGACGAGGAGCACGTCGCGCCCGAGGATGACGAGGGCGGCGACGATCGGAATGCGTCCCGTGGCCAGCATCAAGACTGCTGCCGTTCCGATCATCAGGCGGTCGGCGAGCGGGTCGGCGACCTTGCCGAAGCTCGATTCGACGTGCCAGCGTCGTGCGAGGTAGCCGTCGAGCTGGTCGGTGAGCGCTGCCGCGGCGAAGAAGATCCCGGCTCCCCACGCTGCGTCGTCGCCAGCATCGAGGTACAGCCAGACGAAGACCGGGATCGCGGCGAAGCGCGCGATCGTCAACGCGTTCGGAATCGAGCGGCGAATGTCCGCCCAGGACACGGCGCAACACTATTGGGCGCAAGACCAGAATCCCGCTAGCGCGAGGATTCCGGTCGCGCAAGACCCCTAAAGCGGCCGCTTCGCGGCCGGTGGTGTGCCGGACAACGACCCGTGGTAGCGTCGCCCTCGTGGCGGGCACGCTGCGACTTCCGGGCTTCGTGAACGCCCACAGCCACACGTTCCAGCGCGCGATGCGCGGAAGCGCAGCTGGAGGCGACTTCTGGGCATGGCGCGAGAACATGCTGCGCGAGGCCGACCGCCAGACGCCCGAGCTCGTCCGTGTGGAGTACGAGCGGGCCTACCGCGAGATGCTCGCTGCGGGCTACACGGCCGTTGGTGAGTTCCACTACCTCGGCGTTGCGGAGGCTCGCGCCGCGGCTGAGGCTGCAGCGGCGGCGGGTATCGAGCTCGTGCTCCTCCATGTCGCCTACGCCCGTGGTGGCCTCGCCCGCTCGCGGCAGGAGTCGGTGGCTGAGTTCATCGCTCAGGTCGAGGGCCTGCGCGCCGTCGGGAGGGTCGGCGTCGCACCCCACTCCGTCCGCGCGTGTCCTCGAGAGTGGCTCGACGAGATCGGCCGCTACGCCGCCGCCGAGGGTTTGCCGCTCCACGTGCACGCCGACGAGCAGCCGAAAGAAATCGAGGAATGCCTTACCGAGCACGGCTGCCGCCCGATCGAGCTCCTCGCGCGGACGGGCTGCCTCACCGAGCTCACGACGGTGGTGCACGCGACGCACGCCGACGGCGCCGAGCTCGACCTCCTTGCGTCAGCCGGAGCGACCATCTGCGCGTGTCCGACGACGGAGGCCGATCTCGGCGACGGATTCCTTCCGGCCGAGCGTGTGCGAACGCGCGGCATTCCCATCTGCATCGGCTCGGACTCGAACGTCCGCATCGACCCGTTCGAGGAGCTCCGCGAGCTGGAGGGGATCGCGCGGCGCCAGACGGGCCGCCGCGGCGTCTTCTCGACGGAGGAGCTGTACGGATTCGGGCGGGACCTCGGCGCGCGTGCGCTCGGCCTCGAGTCGTGGCCGGAGATCACCGTCGACACGGGCCATCCCTCACTGCGCGGCGTCGACGAGGAGCACGTGACGGCCGCCCTGCTCGCGGGCTGCGGCGCTGACGTCGTCGCGCTGCGGGAATGACGCATCCCGCCCGGCTCGTTTGAGGTCGCGTGGACGTCAGCGAAGCGACCTTCGAGAGCGACGTCATCGAGCGCTCGCACGAGCACCCGGTCGTCGTCGACTTCTGGGCGGCCTGGTGCGGCCCGTGCCGTGCGCTCACGCCGGTTCTCGAGGCACAGATAGCCGAACGGGACGGCGCGGTCGAGCTCGCCAAGGTCGACGTCGACGCCAACCCTGGGCTCTCGGCGACGTTTCACGTGCAGGGAATCCCTGCCGTGAAGGCGTTCAAGGACGGCCGCGTCGTCTCCGAGTTCGTCGGCGCGCGGTCGCCGGTGGCCGTCTCGTCCTTCCTCGACGAGCTTCTCGCGCCGTCGCAGACAGCCGGTGTCGTCGACTCGCTCCGCGAGAGCGGTGAGCTGCCGGAGGTGCTGGCGGCTCTGGAGAGCGGCAGGCCGGAGCAGGCGCTCGAGCTGCTTCTCGCGCAGATCGCCGACGCGTCGCCCGAGCGGCGCGAGTGGCTCCGCGAACTCGCGCTCGCGATCTTCCACGACCTCGGTCACGAGGATCCCGTGACGATCGCGTATCGCCGCCGGCTAGCGGCCGCGCTCTACTGAGTCGGGAGCGCCTGGAGGCGCGCTGCCCAACGTGCCGTGGCGGCGAGGTATGCGCGCTGCGCAGCCACGCCGTTCTTCCCCCACGCCCCCTCGTAGCTCGCCTTTCCGATCGCAACTCGCGCCGGCTCGATCTGCGTTCCCTCCTGCCACTCGTTGTAGCTCGTCACGGTGACGAGGTCCGGATTGGCCTTGAGCGCCGTCTTCCACATCCGGTCGTACGTCAATCCGTCGCTGCGCGGCCGCACGGATTCCAGGCGCGTCGCTAGTCGTGCGTCGTAACCCGGCCCGACGGACGGGGCACAGAGCAGGCCTGCGGCGTGCGCCTGCGTGCACAGGCGCCGGAAGAGGGCGCCGTTCCATGTGACGACGTCGTAGGTGTAGAGGCCGTCGAATCCCGACGCCTTGGCTCTGCCGACGAGCGGCGTGTGCCCGAACACGCGCACGTCGTCGAGTGGAGAGAGCGCCTCCGCCCACTCCGACGCCGCGTCGCGATCGGCGTCGTAGACGTAGAAGTCCGTGACGCCGCGCTCCTCGTGGAGCGCCACGATGTCCTGGGCGGCGCTGGCCGGTGTCCGGCCGCGGTACGGCTCGATGTGGATAGCGATGTCGAGGCCTTGCTTCGCAGCCGCCTGCTCGACCAGCGACAGGCGATCGTTCTCCGGCGAGTCGAATCCCCACCACGAGACAACGAGCGTCCCGACGCCGGATTCAGCGATCTCGCGCATCTGCGCAGCGACGATCTTCGCGTTCGACGACGAGTAGAGGCCGCGGCTCGGGAAGTACGGCGTCGAGAGGACCGGCGCCCCGTCGTGGTCGACGTACCAGTGCGCCCAGCGGCCGTCTTTCGCCGGGTTCGCGTACCACGGGTAGTAGAAGATCGCGACGCGCGCCGTTCCGCCCTCCTCGCCCGCACCGGCGGCGGGCAGTACGACACAGGCCGCGGCGATTGCCGCAGCAACGAGCGCCGGTAGTCGCAATCCGCGCAAGGGCCGGCGGGACGATACAGCGCCCGCATGACTGACGGGGTTACGATCGCGGGCGAATGGCGGCATATCGCTACCTGATCGTCGGAGGCGGCATGACAGCCGACGCCGCCTGTCGCGGAATCAGGGATCACGACGCCGACGGGTCCATCGGCCTCTTCGGGTCGGAGCCGCACGACCCGTACGCTCGCCCGCCTCTCTCGAAGGCTCTCTGGGCTGGTAAGGACGAGAGCAGTGTGTTCCGGGGTACGCCAGAGCTCGGCGTCGACGTGCACACCGGACGGCGGATCACGGCACTCGATCTCGACGGCCATGCCGTGACCGACGACACAGGTGCGACGCACTCCTACGACGCGGTGCTGATCGCCACGGGAGGTGTGCCGCGGCGCTTGTCGTCAGGCGACGACGTCATCTACTACCGCACGCTCGACGACTACCGGCGGCTGCGTGAGATCGCCGGTGACGGTGTACGCGTCGCGGTGATCGGCGGCGGCTTCATCGGCTCCGAGGTCGCCGCGGCCCTGGCTTCGAACGGCTGCGCGGTGACCATCGTCTTCCCGGACAAAGGCATCGGCGCGCGGCTCTTCCCCGAGGAGCTCGCGGCGTACGTCTGTGACTACTACCGCGAGAAGGGGGTCACCGTCCTCCCCGAGCAGCGCGTCGACCGCGTCGACGCGGGATCGGTCACGACTGAGGAAGGCACGACGATCGAGGCCGATGCGGTCGTCGCAGGTCTCGGGATCGTTCCGGTGACGGATCTCGCCGAGGCGGCCGGGCTCGAGGTCGACGACGGCATCCTTGTCGACGAGTACGGACGGGCAGGCGGTCGTACGGAGGTCTTCGCAGCCGGCGACGTCGCGCGCTTTCCCGTCGAGGCGCTCGGCGGCACGCGTCGCGTCGAGCACGAGGATCACGCGAATACGCACGGGCGTGTCGTGGGCGCCAACATGGCGGGCGCCGAGCAGCCCTACGATCACCTTCCGTTCTTCTACTCGGACCTGTTCGACCTTGGTTACGAGGCGGTCGGAGACGTCGACTCGCGTCTCGACACCGTGGCCCGCTGGGCCGAGCCCAACCGGAAAGGCGTCGTTGCCTACGTCGACGGGGACGGCAAGGCGCGCGGATTCCTGCTCTGGGACGTCTGGGGCAAGGTCGACTCGGCGCGTGAGCTCATCCGTGCGGGCACCGTCGTCGGCTCGGCGGATCTCGAGCCCCTCTTCGACTGACGCGCACCGAACCACGCCACGGCAGCGAGCGCAAGCACGTCGAAGACGACGTACCCACTCGCCACGCCGCTCGGGGGGTTGCCCTGAGACAGGCCCAGGCCGGGTACGGAGGACTCCCAGGTCCACGTTCCCAGCGCCGTGCCGTAGAGCTCGAGCGCCATGACGACCATGAAGACGCCCGCATACACGGGTCGCCGCGCCAAGACGAGCACGGCGATGAGGAAGGCGCATCCCATCGTCCCCGATGCGTCCGGCGCAGGCAGAACGGTGACGCCGGCGATGCCCCAGATCGCCGCGGCGGCCCCGGCGGCCACGAGTAGCGCCCGAGAGCGTTTGGCCACGAGCGCCGCGAGCGAAAGCCCTCCGAGGTAGACGAGGCCGTGGCCGGGTGGCACGAACGCCGGCAGGTTGTCGAGCCGATACTGGTACAGGCCCCAGACGAGCGATCCGACGACCTCTCCGAGCGTCGCGATCCCGACGACGGCGAGTGTCTGCAGTCGCACCGCCCTCGGATGCAGGGCAAGCAGCGCGGCGAGCACTCCGGCGGTCGCGATCCCGAGCGCGAGCTGACCGCCGTGGCCGACGTGCTGATCGACCAAGAGGACGAGTGCGATCGACGTCGTGACGACGAGGAGGGTTGCGGACGGGAGGCGCACCGCCACATCTTCGTCGATGCGGCGGCCGCGGTTCTATCGAGGGATCAACTCGGATGAACTCGGCGCCGATACGTGTCGCATGATCTGGCCAGTTGCGGCACTGGCGTTCCTTTTGCTCGGCTTCGTCGTCGTCTACGGCTCGCGCCTCCAGGCGCGGCTCGAGAGCGTCACGGGTGCGGTGCACGAGGACTCCGGCGTCGATCTCGACATCGTCTAGCGCCTCACCCGCAGCTGTAGGCTGCTCCGCGTGATCCCGTGGATCATCGTCGCGGTCGTGGCCGTACCGCTCGTCGTGATCGCATTCGTGGTCGCGCGGCGCAATACCGCGGCGGGGGAGCAGCCCGCCGCCGAGGACGACGCCGCGCGGGCGCGTACCGAGCAGGAGTTCGCCGAGGCAGAGGCCTACGAGGCGAAGTGGCACGAGGCCGACAAGGACCGCTTCCACGAGGAGCGACTGCCCTAGAGCCGGCGATTCGGCTGGCAGCTCTCAGGGCCGTAGCGCCGAGAACCGCCAGCACGACTCACTGAGACGCTCGTTCCTGTCGCGTGCCAGCCGCCTTCACGTTCTCCGAACGCGCGCTTGGCGAGGCCTTCGCGTTCGTGAGGGGGCCGAGCCGGCCACCCATCGTCCTCCCCAGGGGAGGGGGAATGGAGGACGCCAAACGCCGGCCCGGCCGATCGTCACTTCGTCCTCCCCTTCGAGAACCCTCCGACGGACACTGCGGTCGAAATCCACCTGTTGGGGGGCATGGAGTCGGCCGTGCGAGACGATTCCTCCCACAGAGGGAGGAACCCTTGCCGCCAATGCCGCCGCATCGCACGTCCCCTGAAATCAGTCCCGAGCTCGTCCTCGTCGATCGGGATCTCGTGCCGATCGGTCGCGGAGACCGCGTGGAGCAAACGGTCGCAGAGCTCGACGGCGATCTCCGCGAGGCGATGCTGCGCATGTGCGAGCTCTCGGACGTGAACCCGACTCGCATCCGGCGCAGGCGGCTCCTCGCGTACGCAGGCCCTGTGACGCTCTGGGCAGAGGCCGTCCTCCTGATCGCCGCACACATCCCACTCGGCGCGATCTAGCGCCTCTCGTATCGGAGGCCAAAGCGGGGAGCAGGCTGCTGCCGCCAAGCCGCGTGTCTGCTCTTCCCGCTCTGGCCTCTTCCTTCCCCCAGTGAGTAGATGCGGACGCCGCGCGGAACTTGCGCGTTCCGGTCGAGTCTTTCGCGCTAGGCGGTCTTCAGATCATCGAGCTGCGTCTCGAGCTCCTCGAGCCGTGCCGCGAGCGTGTCGCGGGCCAGGGTCGCTCTGCTCACGCTCTGCTCGGCGTCCGAGAGCTCTCGCCGTAAGTCTCTGATATCCGTCTGGAGCTGTTTCTGCCGAGCCTTCGCCTCACGTCGCGCATCACGTTCGGAGTCCTGCTTCGGCTTCGGCTTGGCCCTCGGGAGGGGCACGCCACCGAACGCGTCGAATCCCGACGTCTCCACCTCCTCGACAAGTGCCCCACGAACGAGCAGGTCGCGCGTGTCCTTGCTCGAGAGAGCGCCGCGGATGTGGTCGCTCACGCGTCGGCGCATTGCCTCCGAGGCGGTGCCTTTCGAGAGATTGGCGAGAGCCACCTCGCCGAGGAGATTTGAGGCCGTCCCCATCTCGGCCACGAGCTCCCGGTAGTGGTCTGGCTTCCCCGAGAGCTGTGCGCGCGCGAGGCGCTCGGCGGCACCGGCGGCGTCCTTCGCAGCTTGCGGCCTGTCGCGCGCCGCACGGTTCACCGCGAGCACGACGGGAGGCGGCTTCTTCATCGCAGCGACCGCCTTCGCCTCCTCCCCTCGACCCTCGTCGCGTAGCTCTCGTGCGAGCTTCTTCCGCTCGTCGACGAACGCCGCAGGCGGGACGGCGAGCAGTCTCTCCGTCTCCTTCGAGCCGGCAGCCACGCACCAAGGATTGCATGGCTACTCCGACCGAGAGTCGCACACCGGGACTGAACCTGGGACGTCGGTCGGCCCGGGAGCCTTACATCGAACCCTTACTAAGGGTCGGGTCGCACTAGTCTTCGAGTGGATGGTGCAGTGTCGGATGATCCTCCACCACGCCGACGGGCGCACCGAGGAGACGGACGTACGAGGTGACGGCCCGATCGCAGTCGGCCAGTTTTTCCGTCTTCCGCCACACGCTGACCATTGGTGGCGGGTCGTCTCTCTGCGCTGGGGTGGTGGCGACGGCGGTCCGGGTCTCGCCGAGCTCGAACCTGCCGAGCTTCCTCCCGAATTGCAGAGGCTCGAGGTCTAGCCCCGGGATCCGCACAATCAGAAGGAGGGACGATGCCGTACTACCTGTCGAGATTCAGCTATTCGCCCGAGACCTGGGCGAGGCTGATCGCAAATCCGGAAGATCGACGCGAGGCTGCAAGGACGTACATCGAGTCGGTCGGGGGAACGCTTCACGGCTTCTGGTACGCCTTCGGCACGCATGACGGCTACAACCTGTGGGAAGCCCCCGACAACGTATCGATGGCCGCTGTGGCGCTTGCGATCAGCGGCGGCGGGGCGCTCAGCTCCTTCGAAACCACCGTGCTGCTGACCGTCGAGGAATCGCTGGATGCGCTTCAGAAGGCCGACGGGATTCGTTATCAAGCTCCCGGCGCAGGCTAGACCGGGGCAAAGAGTCCCCGCCAGCCGCAGCCGGGATTCGGTTCTAGTCGGGGCGGCAGGATTTGAACCTGCGACCTTCCGGCCCCCAGCCGGACGCGCTACCAGGCTACGCCACGCCCCGTGGCCGAGGAACCTTAGCCGCTCTCAGAGATTGCGCCGGAGAAGGACGAAGCCGAGCGGGATCGCCGCGAGGAGGGCGACGAACGGCATGAGCGCCCGGCGGCTGCCCTCGATCCGTCGGTTCACGGTCGGGCCGCTTCCGAGCGCCTCGCGAACGGCGGCGGCGACCTCGCCCACGTTCCCCTCCTCGACCATGCGCCCGTTCGTCGCGTGCACGGCCGCCGTGAGCGTCGCGCCGCTCGTCGGGTCCTGCGCGTATCCGGCCTCGGCGACGCCACTGGCATAGATGCGGTCGCGGACGTTTCCCATGTGCACGAAAGTCGCGTCGATCCGTGGCTTCCGCGAGAAGTCGGTCGAGAGGGCGCTCGACACCGGCTGGCTGTCCCCGTCGGTGAAGACGACGAGCGCTCGCTTCCTGACGCCCGGTGTGAAGAAGTTCAAGGTCGGCACCACCCCGAGAGCGTCGAACGTCGTGACGTTCGTGCCGAACGACGTGGACGGCGGCGGACGCTCGATCCCGATCGACTCGTTCATGGTCTCGCGGAAGACGCGCTGGTCGACCGTCGGGAAGAGGTGCGGCAGGACGCGGTCGGTGAACGAGGCGATGCCGACCGGGATGTCGGGTAGCTCCTCCTGGAGCTCCAGGACCTCGTCGCGGGCGTGATCGAAACGCGTGGGCTCTCCGCTCGCTGCCGAGGCGAGCATCGAGCGGGACGTGTCGACGACGACGAAGACCTCGGCATCGCTGCGCTGCGGGACGGTCCGTGCGCTCGTGATGACGGGCTGGGCAGCGGCGACGCCGACCAGCACCGGCACGGCAGCGAGCGCAACGCCCAACGTCACCCATGATCGGCCCGGGGTCGGCTCGAGTTGCAAGACTGCTCGAACCTTCGCCGCCCGTCGCTGCCGGCCGACGAAGACCGCGACCGGCACGAGCGCGAGGACTGCGAACAGCGCCGCAATCGGCGTCAGGAAGCTGACGCCCACGCGTCAGTACCCGCTTCCGGCTCGTCCCTGACCGGACTTCTGGCCGTGCGCGCCACCCGTGTCGGGAGCGTTCGAGGGGAACAGGACCGGCCCGTAGGCACGCAGCGCAAGCTCGAGATTGAGCTTGGCGTCGTCGTTCCCCGGATCGAGCTCGACGGCCGTCCGGAACGCACCGATGGCGTTCGTGAGCATGTTGCTGCGCTCGTCCGGAGACGCATACAGGAAGCGGGCGAGGAGGAGGATGCCCATCAGGTTTTGGAGCTCCGAGCGCCGGTGGACGCTCGGGTTCTCGCGGCTGCCCGCCGTGAGCTCGAACTGGAGCTTCGCCCACCGGCCCTCCTGCGCGGGATCGATCACCTGGTTCGCAGTCCCCGGCTGCAGCCGCTTGAAGCGTGCGACCGTCCGGCGGTAGTCGAGGTCGTCCGAGATCCCGAGAGCGCGAAGGCGTGCTCGGGTCGCGACGACGCCGGACTCGTTCCAGAGCCCCTCGGAACCGCGAAGCGGCGCGCTCTGGAAGTGAGCGTCGTCCGAGGACATCCAGCCCGGCGTCTGCAGTACGTCGACGGCGAAGAGGGCGATGGCCACGGCGAAGGGCACCGCGACGACCGCGACGACGAGGGCGATGCGCTCGCGCCGCGTCATCGGCTCACCTCGAGCCGCGCCAGCAGCCGCTCGTTCGTCGCCAGCACGACGACGAGCCCGACCCCGAGCGCGAGGAACAGCCATGGCAGGCCCGCCGTGAGACTCGCCTCGCCCGGCGCGCGCACCGCCTCCTCCCCGCTCTCCGGCTCCGGCAGCAGAGACTGGTCGCCGAGAAGCTGCTCGACCAGCCTGCGCTGCTCTGGGCGTGGGTCGAGCGGGATGATCCGCACCTCGTATCCGTCGCGTCGTAGATCGGCGAGGACGGCCACGAGCCGCTGCACCTCGTCCGGAAGGATCTCGAGGTCGCTGAGGAGGACGAGCGTGCCGCCGCGCTGCCCCTCGCGCTCGAGGGACTCCCGTGCGACCTTCAGGCCTTCCGAGATACGGGTACCCGCGCGGAATCGGTCCCAGGGATTCGGCGGCAGGAAGCCGGTGGTCGACGAGCGGAAGAACCGAAGCAGCGGCTGAAACTCCCGACCCGAGGAGCCTGGCGGCAGAAGCTCGTAGGCGGTGTCCGAGAAGACCACGAGACCTGCCCGCTCGTCGGTGCGTACCAGCTTGCGAACGGTTGCCTCGAAGCCGCCCTCGAAGACGCTCGCCGAGAGGTCGAGGACGATGATCCCGCTCGAGCCCGAGGCGACGAGCGGCGCCTGCCTGACGTCGTACTGACGAGCGACGAGGAGGCAGAGGCCGAGGAGTCCCACGAGTGCGGCCGCCAGCGTCGCTCTCGCGATGGACGTGCGACGGCGAAAGCGACCGAGCCGTCCCGACTCGCTCACAGGGATCTGCGTGCCGCGGTCAGGTCGCAGACGCATGTTCCTCGCGGACGGACGCGACGAGGTCCGTCATCTCCGCGCTTTCCGGCGTCGGCGGCGCCCATCCCTGCGCACGTGCGCGGTCGGCCGTCTCGCCCACCTCGCGGTCGAGCTCGTACGCGAGCGCCTCGAGCGCCTCGCGCCGCTCGTCGACGGACGGGCGGCGGCTCGCCCACTCGACGAGCGCGAGGGCGCGGTCGAGTGGCGACAGCTGCGATGCCGTGCCGGTCTTCGGGCCGCGGCGAGCGCGACGCGTCCGCACCAGGTACGCGACCGGCAACCCGACGAGCGCGAGCGCGAGGGCGAGCAGCAGTACCCCCAGGAGGGTCGGTGAGATGCGGTAGCTCGTCTCGGGCAGCGGCGTGACGTTCGAGGCGAACGGGAAGCCCTGGCCGACGACGCTCGAGTCGTACCAGTTGATCCGCGAGAGCGAGCGGAGCGGCGGCCAGACGACCCGGCCGAGCGTCTTGGCCTGTTCCCCCTCCCCGACGGTGACGAGTGTCGGCGGGAAGTCGTAGCGCCGCTTCTCGTCGCGCTGCTGGTTCTCCGGGAAGAGCGGCAGCTCCGGCGTTTGCGAGATCGGGACGTCGCTGTACTTGAACGTGTTCGGGATGCAGTCGATCTCTAGGCAGCGAAGCGTCGTCGTGTACCGCAGGTGCGTGAACCGGCCCAGGTCCTCGCGCTCGACCGTCGTCGTCCCCACGGTCTCGTAGGGCTTGAAGTCCGACTTGACGACGACGTCCGAGGGATCGACCTGGTCGCCGTCGACCACGACGTCGATCTGCGCGACGACGGGCTCCGCGAACAGGTGGACGATCGGGGTCAGCGACCCCTGTACGTTCGCCGTCTTCCCTCCGGTGAGCAGCGGTGGAGCATCGCTCCCGCCGCAGCCGGCGAGGGCGACGACGCACAGACCGACGAGGATGAGTCTCAGGTCCGCCCCCGCGTGAACATCCGCTGATCCGCCCACCGCAGGAAGGCCGACACCACGTCCCGCGACACGTGCGAGTCGACGACGACCGGATCCAGGTCGAGCGCTCGCAAGCCGTTCAGCAGGGCGTCCCAGCGCCGCTCGTTCCCATTGCGGAGCTCGCGGGCCTCACGCGCAGTCAGCGCCGCCAACGACACGCCGGTGTCGCCGGGAGCGCCGTACGGCACGACGACGCCGCTCACGTCCGGGAAGCTCTGCTCCCAGATCGGGTCCTGGACGATCACCGGAACGACTTCGAACCGACGCTCGAGCGTGTCCAGCCATTCGTCGCGCGTCGGAGCGACGAGGAAGTCCGAGACGATGAAGACGAACGTCCCGGCTGGCAGGTCGCGCTTGTGCTCGCTGAGGTGACGGAGGCCGCGGCGCAGCGTGTCCTCCGGCGCCTCGAAGCCGCGCTCGAGCTCGGGTGCGCCGTACGCGTGCGAGCTCCTCGGCGGATGCCAGTACGCCTCGCCGTCAGCCTCGTCGAAGTACCCGAGGAGCCCTCTCGCGGCCGTCGCGCTCGCGCCGATCAGCGTTACCGCGTTGCGAATTGCCTCCGGTTTCGACAGCCATGGCCAGCCTTCGGGGAAGAGCGACATCGACGGACGCCGGTCACAGAGGACGACGACGCGTGGCGCTTCGTCCGCGTAGTGCTCGCGCACGACGAACTCCTCCGACCCCCTCGCGAGCGACAGCCGGGCCGATGCGTACCAGTCGATCTTGTCCACGTCGTCGCCCGGCTCGTACGGTCGCGAGCCTGCGACGTCCGAGCCGAGACCCCGGCGCATGCTGTGCAGGCCCCCGAAGGGGAGCCCGAGCACCCGCCGCCGCGGGATCAGCGGGAACGTCGCCGTCACTGCGCGACTGCGAGAGCCGACTCGTCCTCGAGCTCGAGCTCGGCCCCGGGACGAGGAGCGATCTCGACGCACTGCTCGCGGAATCGGTCTGCAGCGGCCGTCCAGCCGATCTCGCGCGCGGTGGCGACGAAGCTGGGCGTGAACACGATCCGGTGCATGACGACGGAGAGGAACAGATCCTCCACGTCGACCGGCGTGACGTACTCGCGCCCGCGCAGGAGCGCCCACGCGCGAGCGGCGCGCTCGAGCGCGAGGCTGCCGCGCACGGAGGCTCCGATCGCGACGCCGTCCGCCGCCCGGGTCGCGCGAACGAGCTGGATCACCCAGCGTCGGATCACCGGGTCGATGTAGACGGCCTCGACCGCGCCGCGGAGCGCCTGTACGTCGGCCAGCGAGAGCACGGGCCGGAGCAGCCGCAGCGGGTGGACGCTCAGCTGCTGCTCCACGATCGCCACCTCGTCGTCCTCGGACGGGTAGCCGAGCGCCGTACGCAGGAAGAAGCGATCGAGCTGGGCTTCGGGGAGCGGGAACGTCCCCTCCTGCTCGATCGGGTTCTCAGTCGCGAGGACGAGGAACGGCTCGGGGAGTGCACGCGTGACGCCGTCGATCGTCACCTGCTGCTCTGCCATCGCCTCGAGCAGCGCGGATTGGGTCTTCGGCATCGCCCGGTTGATCTCGTCGACGAGGAGGACGTTGGCGAAAACGGGGCCGGCGCGGAACTCGAAGTCGCGGTCGCGCTGGTTGAAGACCGAGAGGCCGGTGACGTCGGTCGGCTGGAGGTCGGGCGTGCACTGGATGCGCGAGAACGCGGCGCCCTCCACGCTGCCCGCGATGGCGCGCGCGAGGACGGTCTTCGCCGTTCCGGGGACGTCCTCCAGCAGCACGTGTCCACCGCAGACGAGTGCGGTGAGCACCAGGCGGATCTCCTCCGTCTTCCCGCGCACGACGGTCTCCACGTTGTGCAGGAGCCGAGTTGCGAGATCGGGTGCCGGGCTCGCGGGTCCAGTCGCCTCCATCAGTCCTCCTGGCAGTTCGCTGACGTGAACAGGTACGCCTTGCCGTTCTCGACTTTCGCATTCGCGATCGGCCGTCCCGCGGGGGTGCTGAGCGCAACAGTCGTGACCCGTGCGGGCGCCTCTGCTCGCAGGAATGTGAGGTCGAAGATCCGGCGGGGTCGCAGCTGGGTCGGGCGCGTGAAGATCCCGCGTAGCCGGACGACGAGGCGTGCAGGTGTCTGGCAATCCACGATTCGTCCGAGGCCGTCGACCTCCCCGCCTCGAAGGCCGCGCGTCGTGAGGACTCCCGGGGTCCTCAGCGGATTGCAATGCGCCGGGCTGATCTCGAGCCACGACGGCCCGAGGCCCACGAGCCGCCAATTCGGCGTCGTCGCGAGCTCGCCGAAGGCAAGCCTGTCGCCGCCAACCGGGTCGCGCACGCGCCCGTAGACCTCGAGCTGCACCTGGTTGATGCCGCCGAGATATCCGGTCGCGCAGGCGTACGTGCGATCAAGGATCTGCGCGGCAGAGGTTCCGGCCGATGCGGCCGAGGCCACGGCGACGCTCGTCAACGCGAGCGCGGCGAGCACGACAGCGTGACCCCTCACTGCCGCGTGCATCCCCTTGCTGTGAACAATCTTGCCTTACCGTCTTCCCGCACGTCTGCGTACACGAGCGCTTTGCCCGGAAGGGTGCGGACGGCGAGCTTCGCTGTGCGAATCGGGACGTGCGCAGTCTGGAAGTCCTCGCCCGACCTCAGCGTGCCGGGAGAGGCGAGCACGGCGCGCACCCTGACGACGACCTGCTTCGGTGCGTAACACTCGAACTCGCTGCCGAGCGGCGGGGCGGCTCCTCCAGGCAGGCCCGACGGACCCAGCGGTACGGCGCCCGACGTCTGCCGGCACGACTCGCGTCGCACGCCGACGGTGCCGAACGTCGCGACGTCGAACGTGTCGTAGTCCTGATCGACCACGGTCGACTTCGTCGGCTTCCCCGACGTGATCCACGCGAGCAGGTTGCCCGCGCCGCCTCCGAAGACGCCGGTACGAACACCTGCGTACGGAAGCCGCGCCCAGGCGCTGCCGCGCTTCGTCCCCGCGTGAGCGTGCGTGTCGAGGAGATACACGCCGCCGCGGAAGAAGACGGCGCACGTGTACGTGCGGTCGAGGACGACGGTTGCGTCGACCTCTGCTCGTGCGGACGAGCCGAGAGCGACTGCGGCGAGGGCGACCACCGCCGAGATCGCGACTGCGAGCCTCCTCACGCGCACCCCTTCGTGAAGAGCCGCGCGCGTCCACCGTCGGCCACGTCGGCGTACATCACCGGCTTTCCGGCCGGCGTACGCACCGCCAGCTGCCCACTGTCGACTCGACCGAGCGCGTTGATGTAATCGCCGGCCTTGTTGGGCTCCTCGACGACCGGCTGCCGGAACGTCGCACGGAGGCGCACGACTACCTTCTTCCCAACGAGACAGCGGACCTCGTCGCCGAATGCATTTGCGACGCCTCCGGTCAGACCACGGGGGGAGAGCGGGACCTTCGCGCGAGTCGCGCCGCAGCGGGTGTTGTCATACCCGAGTCCGCCCGACGTGAACGGCGGTGGTGGAGGCCACCCGGCGCTCACGCCCGCGAGTGTGGGCTGCGAATTCTGCTTGGAGAGGGGGTTACCGGGCGTCGTAACGAACGCCTGGGCGAGCCAGTCGAGCCGGTCACCCTGTCGCGCCGCAGAGCGCGCGTTGATGAGGACGAGTCGCGCGCCTCCCGCGTAGCCGGTGCGGCAGAGCAGCGTGCGGTCGACGACCCGCGTCGCCTGCGTCGAGGCGGATGCGTCGAGGGCCGGATGGCCAGCGAGTGCGGCGACCGTCGTCGCCAGGACGGCACAGGCGAGCAGTGCTCGCGTCATCCGCGACATCCCTTGGGTACGAAGAGCCTCGTCTTCCCGCTCTGTGCCACTTCGGCATAGGTGAGCGGCTTTCCAGCGGGTGTCCGGACTGCCATCTTCGCTTCGCTCGCCGGTGCGTTGGTTGCGACGAAGATCCGTGCTCGTTCGCGAAGCGCGTCGGTCCCCTGAACCGAGGCGCGGATGCGCACGAGGACGCGCTTGGGGGCGGCGCAGTCGATCGCGAGCAGGTTCGGTGACACGGCACCGCCTCGGAGCCCGGCACTCGTCAACGCGACCTTCGCGCGCGACGGCTTGCACATCGACGCGTTCACGCCGATCGTGCCGCCTCCGAGCACCGGGAAGACCTCGGAGTTGCCGCCGACGGTCGTTTCGGCAGTGGGCGTTCCGGCCGTGATCCACGCAAGCGAGTTGTTCGGAGCATTCGGCAACCCCGTGAGCGGCCCGGCCCAGCCCCCGCTGGCGGCCACTGCGTACGGCAGCTTCGCCCACCCGGCCCCGCTTCGGATACCGGCATGCGCGCGGTTCTTCACTTCGTAAAGACCGCCGAGGAGTGTCGTCGCGCAGCTGTACGTCCGATCGATGATCGCGTGCGGGCGCTGCGTCGAGGCCACGGACGCGGTCGCAGTGGGCTGCAGCGACTTCGCCGACCGCACGACCAGGCCGTCGAGTTGGCGCTGCGCTTCGTCGAGCTGCGCCTCGGTCGGCTGCGACGTCCCGAAGTACACGACGACGTCGACGTTGTAGTGACGGATCCGTGCGCGGAGCTGGAACTGCGCAAGCGGCTGGTCGGGCCGCACCTGCGCTCCCCACTGGAGGTAGCTCACGCCGTCCCGCACCTGCAGGGGGAGGTCCTCCTTCGGGTACACCGTGCTCGTCGGAACCGGCGCCAGGTGCGGCTCCGTGTCCGGAACCATCGTCGCCACGAGGACGACGCCCTTCGGCGTGAGACTCAGAAGCGTCGAGTAGGGCAGACCCGAGGGCTCGACGAGCCCATGGATGACGTCGTCTGCCGCAAAGGGGACGTTCGCCGCGACGGCGACCGTCTGCTGCCCGGGGACCGCAGGTGGTGGCGACTGCAGGGCGTACCAGCCGTGCTCGGGGACGAAGCCGATGACTGCGGGCTCGCGCGCCGCCGTCCCGGTCGGAGCGTGGAGCGAGCCTGCCGTTACGCCGAGCGCGACCGCAACGACGACGGTGGCGCCTGTGAGGACGAGCACCCGAGCTTTCGACCCTCCTCGCCGGACCCTCGCGAGCGACCTCCTGCGGGCACGCCCCGTGGCCTCGTCGTCGGGCAGTGGGATCGCGTGGCGAGCATCGCGCAGGAGGCGCTCGAGCTCAGACGACACGCTCTTCCTCCAGAACGGCTCGAAGCTCGTCCTTCGCACGAGCGAGGCGGGACGCCACCGTTCCGATGGGGAGGCCGAGCACGCCGGCGATCTCCTCCAGCGGCAGGTCGAGCCAGTAGTGAAGGACGACGACGACGCGCTTCCCCGCACCGAGCGCCGCGACGGCGTCGGCTACCGCCCAGCGGCGGAGGTCGTCCTCGGCGAACTCCGAGAGCGACCACCCGTGGAACGCGCTCTCCTCGTCGTGGACGACCTCCAACCGCCGACTCCGACGGAGGGAATCGACTGCCGTATTGATCGCAATCCGCTTCAGCCACGGCGCGAACGGCTGCGTCTCGTCGAAGCGACCGAGCGCCGCGAACGCCTTGACGAACGCCTCCTGGCCTGCGTCGTCGGCCAGCCCACGATCTGCTGTGACCGCGTATGCCGTGCGCCAGGCAAGGATCCAGTACCGGTCGAAGAGCGCGCCTGCAGCCTCGGACGATCCCTCTCGTGCGAGGACGACGAGCTCCGTGTCTGGGCGGCCCTGCACTCTTGCCTTCTACTACGTCCGAGACGTAGCGAAGTTATCCATCGCGGCGCGACGCCGGTGCCGCTACGCCAGGCGCTTGTAGAGGCGGTCGATGAGCTCGGGCATCGCCTCGAGCTTGTCGGTGATGACGCGGATCCGGTATTCACGGAAGTGCTCGGGCTCGACGCCGAGCGAGTCGGCGATCCGTGCGATGACGTCGTTGGAGGGCACCGGGCGGTTCCCGTGGACGATGTGATTCAGGTACCCCGCGGAGAGATCCGCCTTGAGCGCGAGCCCCCTATACGTCGTTCCCGTCTCCGTCATCAGCCGCTCGATCGTCGGCCCGAACGGATCGTCGCTGTATCTGCGCCGTCTGGCCATCAGGCGTCCTGTACCCATTTCAGCACGTCCGTGATCGGCACGCGGCCTTCGGCGGATCCATCCCGCTTGCGCACGTCGACCGCGCCGTCGTCCAGCGTCTTCTTCCCGACGATCACGCGCACGGGAGCGCCGACGAGGTCGGCGTCCGCGAACTTCTCACCCGGGCGTTCCTCGCGATCGTCGAGGAGCACGTCGAAGCCTGCGTCGGAGAGGGTCGCCGCGACCTCGGCGGCACGCGCGAGCACCTCCTCCGCACCACCGTGCAGGGCGAGCACGTGGACGTCGTACGGCGCGATCGACGGCGGCCACACGATTCCGTTCTCGTCGTGCGACTGCTCGATGGCCGCCGCCATGATGCGCGCCGGCCCTACCCCGTAGCTGCCTCCGATCAGCGCCTTCTCGACGCCGTCCTCGTCCAGGAACTTCGCGCCGAGCGGCGTCGAGTAGCGATCGTTGAACTTGAAGATGTGACCGACCTCGATCGCGATCTGGAAGCGGAGCGCGCCACCACACAATGAGCACCGGTCGCCTTCGCGCGCCTCGCGGATATCAGCAAAGCGTGGCGCGTAGTCCCGACCTGCTTCGACTGCGAGCAGATGCCAGCCGTCTCGGTTCGCGCCGGCGACGTACTGGCCGTGGCGCAACGCTTCGTCGGCGATAACCTCGACGTCGATTCCGACAGGACCGAGCGATCCGCCTCCGGCGCCGAAGGCCGCGCGGATCTCATCGTCGGTTGCAGGGCGATAGTCACTCTCGAGGGCAGCGAGCATCTTCGGCTCGGAGAGCCGATCGTCGCCGCGGACGAGCCCGAGGACCAGCGTTCCGTCCGTCTTGACCACAGGCATCGCCTTCGACGTCGCGGCTGCGTCAATGCCGAGCATCTCGGCGAGCGCCTCGATCGTCGTGACGCCCGGCGTCGCAACCTCCTTCGGCGCGTCGAGAGATTCGGGGAAGTCCGCCGCACGAGGAATTCCTTGCGCCACCTCGAGGTCGGCGGCGAAGTCGCGGTTCTCGCAGGTGACCAGCGTGTTCTCACCGGAGCCGGACGGGGCGAGGAAGTCGATCGACTCCTTGCCACCCATCATCCCGGACTCGGCCTGGACGGCCGAGTACTCGAGGCCGGCACGCTGGAACATCCGGTGGTACGCCTCCTCGTTCTTGCGGAAGGCGACGTCGAGGCCGGCCTCGTCCCGGTCGAACGAATACGCGTCCTTCATGATGAACTCGCGGAGTCGCAAGAGACCCCCCCGCGCGCGCGGCTCGTCGCGCTCCTTGATCGAGAAGTGATAGAGCAGCTGCGGGAGTTGCCGGTAGCTCGAGATCTCCCGCGCATGAAACGTGACGGTCTCCTCGTGGGTCAGCGGCAGCACGTACTCGCGGCCGTTTCGGTCCTCGAGGCGGAAGATCTCCGGGATCGCGTCGCGGCCCGACTGCTGCCACAGCTCGTACGGCGTCAGCACCGGCATGAGCATCTCCTGGCCGCCGATCGCGTCCATCTCCTCGCGGATGATCTGCACGACCTTCTGGTGTACCCGCCAGCCGAGCGGCAGGAACGTCCAGACGCCCGCTGCCACCTGACGGATGTATCCGCCGCGGACGAGCAGCTTGTGCGAGACCGCGTCGGCGTCGGCCGGCGCTTCGCGCAGGGTGGGAATGAAGAGTTGGGAGTGCCGCGCAATCATGAGGCGCGAAGGCTAGTCCAGCGGGATGAGCGAGGCTTCCGCCATAGCGAGCGCGGCCGGCTTGGCCATCTTGAGGCGCTTCGGCCGCTTCATCCCGTCCGCGAGCCAGCGGTCGATCTCGACGAAGAGCTCGTCGATGAGGGTCTCGGACGGCACCTTCCTGAGCACCCGGCCGTGTGCGTAGATGAAGCCGACGTCCCGGCCGCCTGCAATCCCGAAGTCGGCGTCGCCCGCCTCCCCCGGTCCGTTCACCGCGCAGCCCATCACGGCCACCTCGAACGCGTCCGGATAGGCGCGCAGCCGGTCCTCGACGACTCGAGCGAGGCTCTCGACGCCGACGTTGTCGCGGCCGCACGAGGGGCAGGCGATCATCACCGGGCCGCGCTCGCGGAGCCCGAGTGCCTTGAGGATCTCCCAGGCGACCTCGACCTCCTTCACGGGGTCGGCCGTGAGCGAGACGCGCATCGTGTCGCCGATGCCGTCGGCGAGGAGCGACCCGATACCCACCGCGCTCTTGATCGCGCCGGCGAACTCCGTGCCCGCCTCGGTCACGCCGAGATGGAGCGGATACGGGACCTTGGCGGCGAGCATCCGGTACGCACGGATCATCGTCGGCACGTGCGTCGCCTTCACGGAGATCTTGAAGTCGCGGTACTCGAGCTTCTCGAGCAGCTCGACCTCCTCCAGCGCGGCAGCGACGAGCGCCTCGGCCTGATCCTGCTGCGCGAGCGGGTGCAGGTGCTTCGGCAGCGAGCCGGAGTTCGCGCCGATGCGCATCGGAATGCCGGCCTTCTTCGCAGCCTGCACGACCTGCTCGACCTTGTCGGGGCCGCCGATGTTGCCCGGGTTGATGCGAACGGCCGCGACTCCCGCCTCGATCGCCTTGAGCGCGAGGGACGCGTTGAAATGGATGTCCGCGATGACCGGGATCGGCGAGAGCCGGACGATGAGCGGCAGCGCGGCTGCGTCCTCGTTCTTCGGCACGGCGACACGGACGACCTCGCACCCCGCGGAAGCGAGCGCGGCTATCTGCGCGGTCGTCGCCGGCACGTCGTGGGTCTTGGTGAGCGTCATCGACTGGACGACCACCGGCGCACCGCC
>Ga0070670_100001300_pt1 | contig 19891 bp, 22 predicted proteins | sample KBSS63metaG_FD_64665 | JGI IMG/M metagenome (GOLD analysis project Ga0070670, IMG submission 64665) | Switchgrass rhizosphere microbial communities from Kellogg Biological Station, Michigan, USA - KBS S6-3 metaG | ecosystem: Host-associated > Plants > Roots > Rhizosphere > Soil ... | reverse complement strand
TCGAGGTCGAGAGCGTGGTCATCCCACGCCTGCCCTTTCGGCACGAGCAGCACATACGGTTCGCGAAGCAGCTCGAAACAGCGAAGGCCCTCTTGACCCTCGAACCCCTGGTTGGCGACGATGACGTCGACGCTGCCTTCGAGCAGCGCCTGGCCGAGCTTGGGCGTGAGATCGGACCACAGCGAAAGGTTCGCCGACTCGATGAGCATGCTCTTGATGAGCGTCGGTCCCACTGCGACGGCGAAAGAATCGACCATGCCGACCCGAAGTTCCTGAACCTTGGCGTGAGCAGTCTCGCGCAGCTCCGACGCCAGCGCCGTAGCTTGCTCCAGCAATTGCCGCGCACGCGATTGAAGGATCTGGCCCGCCGGCGTCAACGACAGAAACCTGGAGCCGCGGTTGATGAGCACCATCCCGAGCTCTTCCTCGAGTTGCCTTATCGCCTGCGAAATGGCGGACTGGGTCCTGTTGAGCCGCCGGGCTGCGGTCGTGAAGCTTGCCGTGTCGCTCACCACGAGAAAGACTTGGATGCTGCGCAGATCGAGCATTGCGCTTCCTATCCGGGGCGGCTCACGCGCGGCCGTACCAGGGAAAGAGGCGGTTGAGAAAAATCACAAAGATCCGATCGGGGCTGAAGCCGCTGATTCGGTTTCTGCGAGCGCCTTGCCCAATCTAGCAAGCAAGTCGTCGACTTCGGCTGGCGTGATGATAAGCGGCGGCGCCATCACTACCGCATCGCCTATCGCTCGAACGAACAACCCATGTTCCTGAGCGCGCGCGGCGAGATGCTGGCCAAGTTTTTGCTCCGGAGGAAACGGCCGCTTCGTCGTCTTGTCGGCAACAAGCTCGATGGCGCCCATCAGGCCGACGCCTCGGGCCTCGCCGACAATCGTGGAGTTGGTGAGCTTGCGCAGCCCTGTGTGGAATCCTGCTGCCACGTCGCGGACATGCGCCAAAATATCCCGCTCCTCGTAGAGCTTCAGAACCTCGAGCGCAACCGCCGCGCAAACGGGGTGGCCGGAATTGGTGTAGCCATGGCCGAAGGTGCCGATCTTGCCGCTCTCTTCAGCGAGCGCGCGGTAAATGGGCTCATTCACGAGCACTGCAGAGATCGGCAGATACGCCGACGAAAGTCCTTTTGCCGTCGTCACGATGTCCGGACGAATCCCAAAGGTTTCGCTGCCCCACATGCTGCCGGTTCTGCCGAAGCCGCAGATGACTTCGTCGGCGATAAACAGAATTTCATACTTGGACAGAACCGCCTGAATCTTCTCGAAATAGGTGCGCGGCGGAACGAGCACGGCTCCCACACCCATCACGGGCTCGGCGATGAAAGCGGCGATGTTCTCGGGTCCGGTAGAGACGATGGTCCGCTCGAGGCTCGCGGCAAGCCTGCTGGCGTACTCCTCCTCGCTCTCTCCCGGGACGGCGAAGCGCCAGTGATGCGGGCACTCGACGTGCACGACATCGGACATCGGCACGTTGAAGCTTTTATGGAAGTCGGCAATCCCGGTAAGGCTTGACGTGGCGATCGTCGTTCCGTGATAGCTTTTCTGCCGGGCAATGATCTTGCGCTTTTTCGGGTGTCCGATGGCGCTGTTGTAATACCAGACGATCTTGAGCGCCGTGTCGTTGGCTTCCGACCCTGAGGAGGCGAAGAATGCCTTCGACATCGGCGCCGGCGCGATGCGTATCAGTCTTTCGGCGAGCTCGATGGTGACATCATGGCTGCGGCCGCGGAATGTCGGGTTGAATGGAAGCTTGCGCATTTGCGCCAGTGCCGCGGCGATGAGACGCTCTTCGCTGAAGCCGAGCGTCGTACACCACAGCCCCGACATCCCCTCGATGTAGCGCTTGCCTCTGTCATCCCAGACGTAAATCCCCTCGCCGCGCTCGATGACCAGCGGCCCATCGATCTCGTGCTGCCTGAGATTCGTAAAGGCATGAAGGTGGTTGGCGACATCGCGCGCAGCGAGTGATTCCCTATGCTTGGCAATCGGCTCGACCATGGAACCTCCTCAAAGCGTTGGCCACAGGAACGTAGGTATCCAGGTGCTCGTCGTGGCATTCTTTGCGCTCGTGTTCAATTCACTTGCTCGTCTTCAATCGAATGACGTTCCACGACGCCGGACGCAGCGTCGCACGCAGGCCGCTCTTCTGCAGCTTGATGTCGGACAGCGGCAGCGGTTTGATGCGGTTCGGCCGCTTCGCGGTATTGAAGGCCAGCAAATCCGCATCGTGCAGTTGGTGCGCCTCCACCACCTCGAGCTGCGAGAAGCCTCCGGCGAAGAAATCGACCGTCATGTCCCGCTCCAGGTGGCGGTTGAGCGCGAACAACGTCAGCGTTCCCGCCTTGTCGTCGTGCACGGCGGAGACCTTGAGATAGGGCACCGCGGGCAGCGGGTAATGGTTGTCCACGGTCCCGCGCGGGTCGAAATATCGGGCCGAATAGGTCGGTGAATTCACCATCGCCCGGAGCACGACGCCGCGTCCCAGGTTGCTGAAATCCGAGAACGGATGGAAGATCGTCTGCCGCCAGGCTCCACCGCCTGTCTCCGTCATGATCGGCGCGATCGCGTTGACGAGCTGCGCGAGACAGGCGACTTTCACGCGATGGGCATGGTTGAGGAGCGAGATGCAGGCGCCGCCGAAGGCGAGCGCGTCCTGCATGTTGTACGCCTCTTCGAGAATCTCGGGCGCGATGGGCCAGCCCGCCTTCACGCGCGCTTTGCGGTCGCGGCGTGTCCGGTACCAGACGTTCCATTCGTCGAACGACAGCATGATTCGCTTCGACGAGTGGCGCCGGGCTGCCACAGCGTCGGCAATGGAGACCACTTCCTCGATGAACTGGTCCATGAGGTCGGGGCTCGCGAGGAACGCCGGCGTGTCGTCGGCATAATTGTTGAGATAAGTGTGGAGCGAGATGTATTCTACGTGCTCGAAGGTGTGCTCGAGTACGGTGTCCTCCCACGTCCCGTAGGTCGGCATGGTGCGCCCCGACGAGCCGCACGCCGCGAGCTCGATCGAGGGGTCGACCAATTTCATCATCTTGGCGGCCTCGGTGGCGATCCGGCCATACTCGGTCGGCGTCTTCGTTTCCATCTGCCACCAGCCGTCCATCTCGTTGCCCAGACACCAGAACTTGATGTCGTGAGGCTTGGCGTAGCCGTGCTTGCGGCGCAAGTCGGAGAGCGCCGTGCCGCTCGGGTGGTTGCAATACTCCACGAGGCTGCGCGCCGCATCGCCGTCGCGGGTGCCGAGATTGACCGCCAGCATCGGCTCGATGTCGGCCGCGCGACACCAGTCGACGAATTCGTTCGTGCCGAACGTGTTGGGCTCCGTCGACATCCAGGCGAGATCCAGCCGCGCTGGACGGTCCTTCACCGGACCGATGCCGTCCTCCCAGTTGTAGCCTGAGACGAAATTGCCGCCGGGGTAGCGAAGAATCGTCGGGCCGAGCTCCCGCACGAGCGCGAGCACGTCCTTGCGGAATCCCTTCCGGTCTGCCTTCGGATGGCCGGGCTCATAGATGCCTCCATAGATGCAGCGGCCGAGATGCTCGATGAAGGCCCCGAACAGCCGCGGATCCGTCGCGCCAACGACGAAATCGCGATCCAGCCGGACTTCCACAGTGCTCATTGGACTAACCTCCGCGCTATCGCGCTCCGGGGCAATTCGCGCTTGGGGCGCCCGGCACGCTCATGGTGCTCACTCCGCGTTTGAAATCGAATGTGCCGATGGCGGTCTCGCCGAGCCGGCACGCGACATCGGCCTGCCGGCATCGTCCGGCGACAGAACGGCGCTCTTCAACAGGATGGAATACGGGTGCTGCGGGTTATCGAGCACGGCACGCGCATCGCCGCTCTCCACTGCCTTGCCGCGCTGCATGATCAAGACACGGTTGCTGATGTAATAGGCGGTCGCAAGATCGTGCGTGATATAGACGATGGAGACCCCCAGCTCGTCGCGCAAGGCTTTGAACAGGTTGACGATCGACATACGCAGCGACGCATCGACCATCGAGACCGGCTCGTCTGCAACGATCAGCGAAGGCGACGACACCAGCGCACGCGCGATGGCGATTCGCTGCAGTTGTCCGCCGGACAGCTCGTGCGGGTAGCGGCCCTTCACCTCGGCCAGCGAGAGCCCGACTTGATGCAGCGCCTTGTCGGCCCTGGCCTCGAAATCGTCGCGCCCGCGCGCGCCCGCGAACCGCCTGGCGCTAATGAAGAGATAGTGGTCCAACGCCTTCAACGGATTGAAGGCCTCGAACGGATTCTGGAAGATCGGCTGAACCTGCCGCATGAAGTCCATGCGCTGCCGAATTGAACGGATGGCGATCACGTCGGCGCCGCGAAAGCGGATCGTGCCGGCGGTCGGCTTTGCGAGGTTGAGGATCATGCGCGCGAGCGTGGTCTTGCCGGATCCGGACTCTCCGATGATCGCGAGGATTTCCGGGCTGCCGGACTCGAGCCGAAGGCTCACGTCGTCGACGGCCGTCACTCCGCGACGACGAAGCAGCCCGCCAACCGCATAGGTCATGCCGACACGATCGACGTCGAGCAGTGGTGAGACTGCGGCACTCATTGCAAGGCCACCGGCTTGTCCGGCGGCGCCGTCACCCAGCAGGCGACGCGGTGACCCGGCGCGACGTCGACCATCGGCGGATGTTCGACGCGGCAAGCCGCCATCGCGAGCGGGCAGCGCGGATGGAAACGGCAGCCTGTCGGCGGAGCGGCGAGATTGGGTGGAGCGCCGTCGAGTCCCCGCTTCTGCGTCACGTCGCCAATTCGCGGCAGGCTCGTGACGAGATGCGACGTGTAGGGATGGCGTGGATCGCGGATCACATCGACGGTGCGGCCCTCTTCCACGAGACGGCCCGCGTACATGATGCCGAGCCGGTCGGTGACGTTCGCGTGCACGCCGATATCGTGCGTCACCAGGATCATCGAGGAGCGAATCTCCTGCTGGACCTCGCGCAGCATGCCGAGCACGTCCTTCTGCACCACCACGTCGAGCGCGGTCGTCGGCTCGTCCGCGACGATGAAATCGGGCCGGCAGACCGTGGCGAGCGCGATGGTGACACGCTGCCGCATTCCGCCGGACAGCTCGTGCGGATAGGCATCGAGCGTGGCCGGCTCGAGGCGCACGCGGGAAAGGTGGCTCTCGACCTGGTGCAGGAATTCCGGCATCGGCTTCCCGATATGGCGATGCGCGAAGTCGACGAACGATTGCCTGACTCGCCGCACCGGGTTCAACACGTTCATCGAGCCCTGCAGGATATACGAGAGATGCCGCCAGCGGATGCCTTCGAGCTCCCTCTCGCTCAGCGCGTGGATGTCGCGGTCGCGACCCGCGAAATGGAACGTGACCGACCCGCCGACGACGTCGAGCGGCGGACGTATCGCGCGCACGATCGTCTTGATCAGCGTCGTCTTGCCGCAACTCGATTCGCCCGCGAGCCCATAGATCTCGTTGCGGTCGACATGGAGGCTGACGCCATCGACGGCCCGTACCTCGCGGCTGATGCCGAAATATTTCGTCCGGTAATAGGCACGCAGATCCCGGACCGTGAGCACGCGCTCGGGCACCGCAGAGGTTGCGACAGCGCTCGTCGGCGCGGCTGCACTCATCCCCGCACTCCTCCCATGCGGGCAAGGCGGCTGCGCGGGTCGATGTATTCGTTCATCGAGATCGCAAGCAGGAAGAGCCCGATGAACAGGATGACCACGAACAGCACGGGGAAGAAGATCCACCACCAGATGCCCGCCACCATCGCAGTGTGCTGGTTGGCCCAGTAGATCATCACTCCGATCGTCGGCGTGTCGATGTTGGTGAAGCCCAGCACCGACAGCGTGACCTCGAGGCCGATCGACCAGTTCATGTTGTTCATCGTCGTGTAGAAAACGATGGGCAGGACGTAAGGCAGATGCTCCTGCAGCACGATCTCCGACGTCCGCATGCCGGAGAACACGCTCTGCTGGGTGAATTCGCGACTCTTCAGGCTCATCGCGACCGAGCGGATCAGCCGCGCGTCGTACGACCAGCCGAGGCACGCCATCGCGAGCGCCAGCAGCGGCCACGACATCTTGTCGCGCATCACGAAATAGAACAGCACGAGGAGCGGAAAAAGCGGGATGACGATGAACGTGTCGTTGATCGACATCAGCACGCGGTCGACGAAGCCGCCCTTGTAACCCGACCACATCCCGACCCCAATCGAGATCAGTCGACTCAGGATCGCGACGGCGAAGCCGAATAGCATCGTGTTGCGGATAGCGAACGTCAGCTGCCAGAACACGTCCTGCCCGCGCGAGGTTGTGCCGAACCAATGGGCAATCGACGGCGGCACATCGGGTGGAACGACAAACGTATCCTGCGGTGGATACGGCGAGACGAACGAGAGCGCCGCGAAGGCGACGATGAATCCGGTCAGCAGGATGCCGGCGCGGAATTCGCGGTTGTAGCGGAAAAGATCGCGAGCGGTGGTGAACACTTCAGGTTGCCTTCACTCGCGGGTCGAGCAGTGGATACAGGAGGTCGATCACCAGCACGCAGAATGAAACCGCGATGATCGAGACCGACGCGATGCCGATGACGAGGCTGTAGTCGCCGGTGTGCACCGCGGAAATCAGCAGCGTGCCGATGCCGGGATAACCGAACACCTGCTCGGTGATGATGGCGCCGTTGAAGATCGATCCGAGCGACATCGCGAGCCCCGTCACCTGCGGCACCAAGGCGTTGCGCATCACGTACGCGCCGAGGATGCGCCGGCGGTTGACTCCCGCCAGTTCGGCATAGGTCACGTAGTCCTCGGTCACGATGTTGGAGACGAGCGAGCGCATGCCCATGAACCACCCGCCGATCCCGACGAGGACCAGCGAAATGATCGGCAGGATCGAATGGCGCAGCACGCTCAGGATGAACGTCGCGTTCCATCCCCATTGAACGTTCATCTGCGAGCCGCCCGTGATCGGCAGCACCGGCCAGAGATAGCCGAAGACGATCAGGAACACGAACGCCACGATGTAATACGGAATCGGATGGACGCCCATCGCGACGATGCCGGCGATCCTCAGGATCTTGCTGTCACGGTAGTAGCCGGCAAGGCCGCCGAGCAGATTGCCGAGGATCCAGGCGAGAAGCGTCGAGACGGTCAGGAGTCCGATCGTCCACGGCAACGCGCGGTTGATCAGGACGGAGACCGGCGTGGGGAAGGCCGACAGCGAAGGGCCAAAATCGCCGACTGCGATCCGCTTCCAGAACACCGCGTATTGCGCCCAGGGGCTGCCCCCGAGACCGTACAGCTCGCGCAGCGACTGCCGCATCATCTCGACTGCTTCCGGGCTGGTGCTGCCGAAGGCGGTGGCGGTGGCGACCGTCTGCTCGACGGGATCGATCGGCGTCGAGTGGGTGATGACGAACGCGAGATTGATGCCGATGAAGACGACGAGCATGAACTGCAGCAGCCGCTTGCCCACGTAGATCGCGTAGGCGGTTGTGTGATCCCCCCCGAGCGGCGCTGCGCGCCGTTCCCCCCCAGGGGGCCGAGCGCGTTGGGACGGCCCTGCGGCGCTCATCGGCGCGCGAATATCGCCGGCATCGACTCCCCAGGGAAAGTAGCGGAGGCGCTCTCGCGGCCGCCTCCGCTGTTACTCGCCATTACTTCGCGGGCTTGAGCTTCACCATCATCGCTCGCGAGTTCCCCCAATTCGGCACCGGGTCGGTATAGGGGTCCGTTTCCGCGCTCGGATAGCCTTTCCAATACGTCTCGTCCATCACCGTGAACACGTTGTAGGCCATCAGCGGAATGATCGGCATCTCCTGCACCATGAGCTTCACGTATTCGCGCCCCAATTCCAGGCTCCGCGGATCGTCGAAGCCGACGGTGCGGATCTGCTCGATGATCTTGTCGAGCGCAGGCGAAGACCAGCGCTGCCAATTGCGCGGCGTTTGCGGCTTGCCAGGCGCCGACACGAATTGCGAATGCCAGCTGTCGAGGAAGAACGACAGGTCGGGATGGCCGCCCCACGTCTCGACGCTCCACGAAATGATGGTGTCGAAATCCGCCGAAGCCCGGCGGTCGTTCAAGGTGCCCTGCGCGACGTCGGTCTTGGCGTCGATACCGAACTGCCGCCATTGCTGCGCGATCATCGAGCCGGCGCGCGTCATCACCGGCCGCGCCTCGCCTTCGACCACGATCTTGACGGTGAAGACCTTGCCGTCCGGGGTGTACCAGTCGCCGCCGCGTTTGGTGAAACCCGCCGATTGCAGCAATTCCGTCGCCGCCTGCGGATTGGGCTTCCACCAGCCCATCCCGAAGGACTTCGCAATTTCCTTGGGATCCTTCGGGATCTGGTCGCCGAGCGACGGCCGCAGCATGTCGGCGATCTCCTTGCCGACCGCCGGGTTGTAGGGCTTGATCTTGCGCTTGCCGGTATCGAGCTCGAAATCCTTGAGCCAGGCTTCCATGGGCGCGTGGTAGCTCTCCGTATGCGTGCCGGTCGGCGGGATCGCGATCGCCGAGATGGTGGCGGCACCGCGATACGACGCCATCGATACCGCCTTGATGTCGATCACCAGGGCGAGCGCCCAGCGTACGCGGCGATCCTTGAAGAGCGGGTTCTGGTCGTTGAAGATGACCGACGGCAGCGTCGGATCGGGATGGGCATAGGGAAACCCTTTGAACCATCCGTGCGACGTCTTGGACTGCTTCGCCAGCGTGAACATGCCTTCCGCCGAAGTGTCGTGGATGATGTCGAGCTCGTGATTCATCTGCGCGATCACGCGCTTGTCGGGCGGGCCGGGATCGACGTAGGCCACGTACTTCGGTCCGGGCTGGCCATAGCGGCCAAGGGTGGTGCGCTGCCAGTCGTCCCGCACCTGCCAGATGAACCATTTGCCGTTCGGGTCGTAGCTGTGCAGAACGTAGGGGCCGAGCGAGACCGGCTTGTTGAAGTCGAATTTCAGCGGATCGGCGACCTTCTCGAAAACGTGTTTCGGCATCATCCACACCGCATTCCAGCGCACCGTGAAGAGCGCATGGAAGCGCGAGTTCGGCTTCTTCAACTTGAACACGACGATGTTGCGGTCGGGTGCCGCCACCGACGCCACGTTGATCTGGAAGGGCGCGCTCCAGCGCAGGCCGTTGGTCTTCATGTGAAGCTCGGTGGTGAACACAACGTCGGCCGACGTGAACTCGACGCCGTCGCTCCAGAAAATGCCGGGCCGCAGCTTGACCGTCATTTCGGTGAAGTCGGCGTTGTAGATCGGCTTGTCGGACGCGAGCGAATTCATCCAGACGCCGTCGAGACCGCGTTGCGGATCGATGTACCAGAAGGTGTCCATCGCGAGCTGGTGCAGCCCTGTCGACTGGCCTCCCGCATTGATGGCCCAGATGTTGAACCAGCCTGCGTTCTTGATCGTGCCCTCGGGGTTCTCGACGATCAGCGTCTGGTTGCGGGGCAGATTCGATATCGGTTCCTGCGCCAGTGCCGGAAGGCCGAAGCTTGCAAGCAGCAGGGCGAAAGCGAGGGATTGCAGCGCGCGCATCGTTCGTTCTCCTCGACGGTGGGTTCGGGTGCCGCTGTTTTTTGTTGCCGTAAGTAAGCGCGTGCCGGGATTTTCTGTCAACAGTCGCCTGTGGTCCTACCTCACGGTGGCGGGGAGCTCGTACCAATGTTTGGTCCGGTTCACAAAACGCACGACAAGCAACATCACCGGAACCTCGATCAGCACGCCGACGACGGTCGCGAGCGCGGCGCCCGACTCGAAACCGAACAGGCTGATGGCCGTGGCGACGGCCAGCTCGAAGAAATTGCTCGCCCCGATCAACGCCGACGGACACGCCACGCGGTGCGAAACTCCGAGCCGCCGGTTGAGCCAATAGGCGAGGCTCGAGTTGACGAACACCTGGATCAGGATCGGCACGGCTAGCATTGCAATGACCAGCGGCTGGTCGAGGATTTGTCGGCCCTGAAAACCGAACAGCAGCACGAGCGTCAGCAGGAGCGCCGACAGCGAAACCGGATGCAAACGCGCCAAGAGGCGGGTGAGCGCCGATGGATTACCGCGGTGCAGAAGACTTCGTCGCCACCATTGGGCCACGACAACTGGCACCAAGATGTAGAGCACGACGGATGTTGCGAGCGTTTCCCAGGGGACGGTGATGGCGGAGAGACCCAAAAGCAACCCGACCAAAGGGGCGAAGGCGAACAGCATGATTGCGTCGTTCAGCGCCACTTGCGTCAGCGTGAAGTTGGGATCACCGTCGGACAGGTCGCTCCACACGAACACCATCGCCGTACAGGGAGCGGCAGCGAGAAGGATGAGGCCGGCGACATAACTGTCGAGTTGGTCGGCCGGCAACCAGCGGGCAAAGAGGTGCCGGACGAACAGCCACCCAAGCAACGCCATGGAGAACGGCTTGACGGCCCAATTGATGAACAGCGTGACGCCGACACCTCGGGAATGCCGCTTGACCTCGTGCGGCGCGCCGAAATCCACCTTCAACAGCATCGGAACGATCATGAGCCAGACGAGCACCGCGACCGGCAGGTTGACCTCGGCCAGCTTGATGCCCCCCACCACGCGGAAGAACGCCGGGAACAGTTCGCCGAGGCCGATCCCGGCTGCCATGCAGCCGAACACCCACCACGTCAGGTTGCGCTCGAAACTGCCCATCCGATTCGTGGGCACGACGTCGGCTACGGTCGTCGTCATGTCGCAGGCATGTGGTTGGTCGTACTTGTCTGTTCGGCGATGTCGCGCGCCCGCGATTCCAGCGACGGACGATCCAGCGGGAGACTGACCAGCCGCGAAATACGCCGTTGCATCAGCTGGAACACCTCGCGAACGACCTCCCGAGCCTTTTCCGGTTGTTCCGTGTGCCTGGCCGGGTCGGGTGCGCTCCAATGCGCCCTCCCGGGCATTCCCGGCCATAACGGGCACGACTCTCCGTCCGCCTGGTCGCAGACCGTGATAACCAGGTCCATCCTTGGCGCGTCCGGCCGCGCAAATTCGTTCCACGACTTGCTTCGCGCCCCGGATGTATCGATGCCAACCGATTCGAGGTACTCCGCGACGTAGGGATTGATCGCCCCGCTCGGGTGGCTCCCCGCGCTGTGGCCACGGAAACGATCCTTGCCCATCGTGTTAAGCAACGCTTCGGCGATGATGCTGCGAGCGGAGTTACCCGTACACAGGAACAAAACGTTGTATGGCGCGCTTCCAGGTATCACGCGCAGCACGCCTTCGCTCTCGGTGCGGCGTCGGCCGTATCTTCCGCCGGCCCGCAGCATTGCGTCGCCGTGCTGCTGCAGGTGCTGGTCGGCGCGGGCTCGTCGGCATCGCCGTAGACCGGAACGCTGTCGAGCGTGTGGAACGCTTCCCAGGCGATTCCTTGTGGATCCTTCGTCCAATGCTTGTTGCCTCGCGCGTAACAGCAGTTCACATTGGGCTCGTCGAATACCTTTTCCGTGTCCGCCGCCGCGAACATGGTACGAATCGCGGCAAGCTCCTCGGCCGATTCGGCCTGCAATCCAAGGTGGTTCAATCCCGTTCGCGACGACCGATGGGAAATCGCGAAGTTGACGCGCGGATCGTCGAGCATCCACTTCGCGTAGTCCGGCTTTTGCACCGTCGGCGCCATGCCGAAAAGATCAGTGTAGAAACGGATGCTGGCCGAGAGGTCCGGAACCGCCAGATGGACGTGGAATCGCTTCATCGCTTGCTCCTCGCGCGCGGCGTCTTGGGTTTGCATGCGGCGGGCGCGCATCCCGCCTCGCAGGCATCGCCGCTTGCGCGGCAGCAGTTGTCCGTGAGGTAGCCGATCAGTCCATTCATCGCGGCGATATCCGGGCGATACCAGATGAACCGCCCTTCCTTGCGAATGTCCAGCAGTCCGGCGTTCACCAGCTCCTTGAGATGGAATGACAAAGTCGCGGGCGCAATCTTCAGCTTGAGCACGATGGCCCCCGGCGTGAGACCGTCGCGCGCGTACTCGACCAGGAGGCGAAAGATCGCGAGGCGCGTTTCCTGCGCCAGCGCCGCCAGCGCGACGACCGCGCGGGTCGAGTCGACTTTCGGTGCCTGGGTTTTCATCAGCAGTGATTTCATGTTTCCATGATTATGGAATTATTGAAATATGTCAAGCCCCACAGATCGACTACCCAAACCGCACCGCCAGCATCGATACTGAACCGCCGTCGATACCCTCGACGGGGAACGTTACCCGCTCTGCCTTTACGCTTGCTCCAAGGACGTAGAGCAATGGCAGGTAGTGATCAGGCGTCGGCGCCGCGAGCCGGGCGTCGCTTCCCAGCGACTCGTAGTTGACCAGCGGGCCGTGATTGCCGGCCACAATGAGCTCACGCGCTTTCGCCTCGAACCGCAGCGCCCAGTCGTACGGTTCGGTCGACTGCCTACCCCAGGCGTATGCATGCAGGTTGTGCACGATGTCGCCGCTTCCGATGATGAGAATTCCTTCATCGCGCAACGCCGAAAGTCGCTGGCCGATCACATAGTGAAAGGCAGACGGCTTTGTCTCGTCGATGCTGAGCTGGACGACGGGAACGTCAGCGGCCGGGAACGCATGACAGAGCACCGACCAGGTGCCGTGATCCAGGCCCCATGATTCGTCCCGGATCACATCGAGCGGCGCCAGCAACTGCTGCACGCGCGCTGCAAGCTCGGGGGCACCGGGCGCCGGGTACCGGACCTGAGATAACGCGGGCGGAAAGCCCCCGAAGTCATGAATGGTGCGCGGCCTTGTCATCGTGGTCACGGCGACCCCTGGCACATACCAGTGCGCCGAGATGGACAGGATGCCTTTGGGACGAGGGATCGCAGCGCCCATCGCCCTCCACCCCTGGGTGAAGCGGTTCGTGAGCAGCGCATTCATCGGATTGCCGTGTCCGAAGAAGATCGTCGGCATGCGTTCGTTCATGGGTCGCTCATACAAAGGTGGTTATCGGGTACGCGGAGGCAGGCTGATATCGCGGACTTGGTGTCAGCTCCACTATTTTGACTGCGCTATTGTTCCAAGCGCAATCGGACAATGGGTGTCAAAGGAGGATGCGGTATGTTCATTCAAGTGCTTGATTACCTCGGTGTAATGGTTTTTGCGATAAGCGGCGCGCTGGCCGCGGGGCGAAAGAGCCTCGATCTGATCGGAGTGGTGGTGATCGCAACTGCAACGGCGATTGGTGGCGGCACGTTGCGTGACCTGCTGATCGATCGTCATCCGGTGTTCTGGATCGAACAGCCCGTCTATCTGTGGGTCACTCTGGCAACCGCACTGCTCACGGTCACGTACACTCGCCGATTTCGACCACCCGACCGAAGCCTGGCCTACGCTGACGCCGGCGGCCTCGCGCTATTTGCCATCAGCGGCGCCCAAATCGCCGAGCAGCGCGGCCTGCCCGCAACCACAGTTGTCCTAATGGGCACCCTGACAGGTGTTGCGGGCGGTGTGCTGCGTGATGTACTGACAGCCGAAATACCGTTGATTTTTCGACGCAGACGATTTTATGCAACCGCCGCAATTGCCGGAGTAGTGTTGTACCTGGTGCTGCAAACGGTAACCCAGCGAACCGTCGCAGCTCTGGCCGGCATGACGTTGATCGCCGCCTTGCGCATCGCTGCCATCCACTGGGGCCTGAGGCTACCGGTCTACCGGCTGCCGCACGCGGACGAGGAAAGCTGAACCGGTCCGTCCCCATGGGCCGAACCGAGCTATTCAGCTGGCGACCAGCACAGCTGCTTCACGCATCCTTCGGCCGCGGAGGAACAACCAGGATATCGCGCTCGAGCCGCCACATGACTTCCTCCGTCACGCTCCCCAACAGGAACTTCGCGATTCCGCTGCGCCCGTGAGTCCCCACGACCACGATGTCGGCGCCCGTCTCGTCCGCTGTGTCGACGATGACACCGGCCGCCCGGCCTTCCTTCACACGTAGCGCCTCGGGCTTGAAGTCGGCGTCCAATGCGGCAATGAAACCTGCGAGCTCGGACCTTGCTTCCGCTGCCATCTCTTTCACGTGGGATGAGATTTTCTCGGTCGAAACACCCGCATACGACAGCTTGCCTCTCGCGAAGACATCGAATGCGCGCACAACCACTACCCGGGCGGGAGGAAGAATCCGCAATTGGCGCGCTACCTGAAGTGCGTGCCCCGAGTGCTCCGACAGATCGGTTGCAACGAGGCCACGCTCGTAGGCGGATAAAGGCTCCGCATTGACCATCAGAACGGGAGCGATGCGCATACGCATGACACGCTCGACGGAGGTGCCGATGAAAATGCCGCGCAGAATCTGCTTGCGATGCGCGCCCATGACGATCAGGTCGGCCGCGCTTTCCCTCGCCGTCTTCGCGACGCCTTCGAAGGGGTCGCCGAGCACGACCTTGGCCTCGCTCTGCACGTCCGACAGGACAGACTCGGCTGTCTTCTGCAGCAATTCCTGCGCCGTGGCCATCTCCTCGGCGACCAAGCGCTCAGGCCGGTCGTCGTCGACGACGTGAAGCAGCATGAGGCGCGCGTCGTGCGCCCGTGCCAGCAGGGCCGCGCGCCGTATCGCGCGGTCGGAGCGAGCCGAAAAATCGGTCGCCGCAAGGATCAGCTTCATCTCGAGTGTCCGCACAGTGCTATCGCTACTTCACCAGCGTTACCGGGAGGAGCGTCAGCGCAACTACCTGACGCACTATGGACCCGAATATCTGTTCGGTTGACCCCATCCCTCGCGTGCCCATGATGATGGCGCTGCAATTCAGCTCCTTGGCGTAATTCGCGATCTCCTGCGGTATATACCCACGTCGGATCTCGCTGGTGTAGGAGATTCCGGCGCCGGCAAGCAGGGCTTGCGCCGATCGCAGCGCGTCCTTCCCGCCATCCGGCGCGTTCCACTCGACGGCTTCCCGTCTGAAGAGCTCGTCGCGGGGGACCACCGGCGGTACCAGGACGTGTAGCACCTGCACCTCCATCGGCGCAAGCCTTTCGTACAAGCTGATTAGCAGCGCTACGGCTCGATCGGAGTTCTCGGAGCCGTCCACGGGCAACAGAATGCGCAAGGGTCGCGAGCTCATCCGATCACCCGCCGACGACGAGCTTTCCCCTGACCGTTTTGGTCGCGCCTTGCTGAAGTGTCCTTGGCGACCTCGTGCCCAAGCATGCTTCTCCATAGCTCCTTGGTGTGCACGTCCGCCAACGCGGCTATCTGGCGCTGAACATCCGCGACAATTTCGCCGGACCGCATCGAGACGCGAAACAGCTCCAGTGGCGCTGGAGCGGCACTGGCGGACCAACGCACGAGGAACTGCGTAATGTCGAGCGCCTCGGAAAGCTTCCGCAAATTCTCCTGCTGCCTGGCGCCGAATTCGGCGACGGCTTGCATGTGCAATCGATGCTGTCGATCGATGCCGTCCAGGCAAAGACGTGCGAAATCCTGGTAGGCGGCCACTCGCTGCTGCTTTTGCGGTTCAGTCAAGATCAGCGGATGAAAGTACATGAAACACCTCCTGGTTATTTGCTTCATCGCGTCGAAGATGCTCAACGTGGTGAACGCGGACCGCGAAAAGTTCTTCGCTCGCATTTTGCAATGAGCGAATGATATCGGTTAAGCCTCGGGTTCAGAAGCCGCAATCCGGACTAACAGCGTTTCCATACAAGGACAACTGGGGATTGCGAGCTAACGATTGTGCTCGAGCAGAAACGATGTTGTTCGCATTGCGGGGCTTATCGCAACACGAAGCAACGGTCATGTTGCGCCCAGGAGGCAAACAATGAATATGGCTTGGCCAATGCTCTTGACGCTGCCGTGGAGCCTCTACGGCGCCGCTTCGGATCGATGATGAAGGACCCCAAGCCGCCTAGCGCGGAGCGCGTTCCCAGTTCCGCCCAGGCTTGTTTACAGTCCACATGTTTGACCATGGTAGTGTCGGCTTGGCACGCCAAATCGAGCTTGACTCTGCGGGTCTGCTGTTCGGCATGCGGCGGTCAATCCGCACAACGGAGGATGCGGTCATGATGAACCTCGTGGGGATGGGCATCTTTGCCAAGGTCGCCGAGGCGAAGGGATTTTCTGCCGCGGCGCGCCGGCTTGGGCTGTCCAAGTCAGTGGTGAGCAAGGAGGTCGCGAAACTGGAGAAATCGCTTGGCGCGCGGCTTCTGAACCGTACGACGCGCCAACTGAGCCTGACCGAGGTCGGCGCCGCCTTTTATGATCACTGTGCCCGTGTCGTCCAAGAGGCGGAGGAGGCAGCGCTGCTGGTGGACCGTTTGCACGCAAACCCACGGGGCGTGCTGAAATGCACGGCACCCGTCGCCTTTGCCACTTTGCACATTGGCTCCGCGCTCCCCGATTTCCTTAGCCTGTATCCCGAAGTTCACGTTGATCTCACCGTTGGCGACCGTTTCTTCGAACTGGCGGAAGAAGGCTACGATCTCGCGATTCGCATCGCGCGGGAATTGCCTCCAAACATGGTGGCGCGCCAACTCGCGCCTATCAATCGTGTTGTCTGCGGAACGCCGAAGTACTTCGAGGAGCATGGCGTCCCTGTGGTCCCTCAGGATCTGACGCGCCACAATTGCCTGGTTTACACGCATGCCAATCCCGACTCCCTTTGGCGTTTTCGATCGCCGGAAGGCGACATTGCCGTCGCCGTGCGCGGCAATTTGCGGCTGAACGACGACGAGGTTATCTGGCAAGCAGTGCTTGGCGGTCTCGGCGTCTCCATGCTTCCGACCTTTACAGTCGGTAGCGACCTTCAATCGGGCCGTCTTCGAGCGGTGTTGACCGAATACATCCCGTCGGAGCGAAATCTCTACGCGCTGTATCTTCCCAATCGTCACCTTTCCGCCAAAGTTCGCGTCTTCATCGACTTCCTGCTGGCGCGTTTCGAGCCGCCACCGTATTGGGACCGCGGCTGGAGCACGCCCAATGTGGGCGTTGCCAAAGCCGAACAAAAGCCCGCGCGCAAGCGACGCTGAGCGTCCCTTCGGCGATCAAGACAGGCTGCCGCGACGACCGCGGCAAATGGGCGTGTTTACCGACGGGACGCAATCACAGCAGTCCGCGGAAACAGTGTTGTTCCTGATCTATGGCTAGTGGCGCCTGCGGTGGCTTGCTAGGATTCATTCGAGCTGCGATTACAGAGTTTGCCTAGCTAGCGGAGGTGACACATGAAGCAGAACAACATTTCTGTATTTCAGCAAGACCCGGCCGCCCGATTTACCCTTGGCCTTCTAGGTGCATTGCAGGCAACTGTGGCAGCAGTCGCCATCGCAACGAGTAGCACGCTCGATGTCGCAACAATTGAATTCATGGTGCTGGGCGGAGTTGGGCTCGCTTACATTGCGCTCGCCGTTTCCGGTCGCCTCATCGGTGGGTCGCCTCAGTCGGGGAAGGAGAGCTCCCGTGAGAGTCGTCGCCCCGCAAGTCCCGAATCTTCCGACTGGCGACTTGATTGAACGTGGCGCACCTATCGAGGTTACTCGTTTGAAGTTATCGATATCCGCGGTGCTTGACACGTTAACTCTTCACTTGCACTTGCCTCTTCTGTGACAGCGACAATCCCGGCCCCGTCGACGGCGAGGCCGGTTGGTCGTCGCCGACCCCTCGATTGCCGGGTCGCGCGGATAGCGCGACGGGATCGCTCGCGGGAAAGGTCATGTCAAGCGCAGCGTCGAGCGCGGCGTCAATACTGTCAATGGCAGGTACCATGATTCTCCTTGAGTCTCCATCTCGGCAAACGCGCGCGCGGAGACTGTGTGCTCGCGCCCCGCGACGTCCCAACAATGTACGTTTCCTGGCGATTAGCCCCCAACCGTCGTTACGAGCTCACCCACTCGAGCGCTTTTGCCGACCGCCTGCGTCACCCTCGGCCGCGGGTTGGTGTAGCACCTCAACGACACGAAGCGTGCGCGGGCGCCCATCCGGGAAGCACCATTCAATCGACTGCCCGACCGACAATCCAAGCAACGCGCATCCCACCGGAGCCATTACCGAGATCTTTCCTTGGGACGGGTCGGCGTCCTGGGGATAAACGATCGTGACGGTGCGAAATTCCCCTGTTGTCTCGTCTTTGAAGACAACACGTGAGTTCATAACGACGACATCAGGCGGCACAGCACGGAACGGCACGACATCCGCCCTATCCAGCTCGGGTGCCAAGGTCGGATCATTGGCTAGATGACCGAGGCGTGCCAAATCGAGGTCGGTAATGATGATGGCGTTTTCTTGTTTCATGAACGAGCTCCTGACAATGCGGCGAGCAGGCCGCGCGACCACCGGAGACGGAAATTGTCCCCGACCTTTGATTCTAGAGGTCGCCGGCCACTGGTGATAAGGCATGGATAGTGCACAACAGTGTTTCCATAAAACATGCAATCAGCCGCGAGCCCGGATGCCTGGACGCCAGCACCGGATCGAGAGGCGCGGTGGCGGCTCATTAGGTGGATACTTGATTGCAGCCGTTTCGGGTGGAGCGGCTGGATCAACTTAGAGGAGGATTGCCATGCATGACCACATGTACCCCGATGTGTCGAAGGAGCTCGCGCAGAAGCGACGCGAGCTTGCACCCGAAATCTACGCCGCCTTCCGGGCATTCGGCCAGCGCGTCTTTGCCGATGGCGCGCTTCCTTCCAAAACCAAGCAGCTCATCGCGGTAGCGGTCGCGCATGTGACCCAGTGCCCCCTACTGCATCCGCGGCCACACGGAGCTCGCATTGACCAAGGGCGCCACCGAACAGGAGTTGATGGAAGCGATATGGGTTGCCTCGGAGATGCGTGCCGGAGCGACATACGCACACTCGATTCTCGCCATCGATGCGATGAATCAGACGGAAGCCAAGGGAGGTGCGTGAACCGCACATATCGCACGCAGTCATGCGATTGCGCCGGTTGCCTGGCGCATACCGTCAAACAGTTAACCGCCGGCCAAGCGAGACCCGGCGAGCGATGACTAGTGACCTACGCGGCGGCGGCTACTTCGCAGAGCTGATCTGCATCGCGGTGAGAAACGTATCGATCCTGGGCCGGAAGTTGAGATCGCTGCGAACCGCGTACGCGTAGCGATGGCGAATGATCGCCAGGACCGGTCGATCCTCTTGCATCACGATCTTGTCGGCCTCCTGCACGAGCTTTGCGCGCGCGTCGTCGTTGATGGTGCCGAAGGCCTGGGTCAACAGCCTGTCGACATTCGGGTTCGAGTAGGTCGAAACGTTGATTTGCCCATTTCCCTTTTCCGGATCACGCGTCATCGCCAGAATGCGCAACGAATACGACATCTGTCCGATATAGGGGCACGCATTCGTGACATACGCGCTGTATTCGAGCTTGTTGCGCCGCGTATAGAACACGGAGCCGACCATCGTGTCGACTTCGGTGCGGACGCCGACGCGGCTCCACATCGACGCGATCGCCTGCGCGAGCTGCGAATCGGACGGAAACAGTCCCTTCGGCGAATGTAGCGTGATGCCGAAGCCTTTCGCGTAACCCGCTTCCGCCAGCAGCTTCTTCGCCTGCTCGGGGTCGAATGGATCCGGCTTTGCCCCCGGGGTAGCGCCGAACAGACTGGGTGCGCCGAGCTCGGCGGTCGGTTCCGCGAGATTGGACATGACCCGCTCGGAGAGCGTTTGACGATTGATGGCGAGCGAAAGCGCCTTGCGCACGCGCGCATCCTTCAGGGGGTTCTTGCCGTCGGTGCCGGTAATCATCGGGGACGGCTCGTGCATGTCGAAAGCAAGGTAGGTGAAGAAGCAGGCGTCGCCGACGCTCACCTTGACCTTGGGGTTCGCCTTCAGCGCGTCGACATTTTCGCCGGGGACGATCGCGGCATCGACCTCGCCGGCGAGCATCGCCGCCGCACGCGTCGAATCCGAAGCGATCACTTTCAT
>Ga0070670_100001298_pt1 | contig 19897 bp, 9 predicted proteins | sample KBSS63metaG_FD_64665 | JGI IMG/M metagenome (GOLD analysis project Ga0070670, IMG submission 64665) | Switchgrass rhizosphere microbial communities from Kellogg Biological Station, Michigan, USA - KBS S6-3 metaG | ecosystem: Host-associated > Plants > Roots > Rhizosphere > Soil ... | reverse complement strand
GGCGACAACAACGGGCGTGATGATCGCGTACTGGTGACGAAGGACTTGATTCCGGCCGGGTACCCGGTTGATATCAAGGCGGAATCCGGTTTGCTGATTTCCGGCGTCACCAAAGATCTGGCGGTTGAGCTGGGCGTCGATCGCTTCTGGATTTTCGACGTCACCAATCCTGCTGCGCCAACGCAATATCCTTCCAAGACGTTTGTTGATCTTGGCCTGGATGCCACCGACGCAGCGCGGCGCATCGAGCTCGAAGATAAGCTGCTCTATGTCATGTTCAGTGACAAGGTCGCGGTCATCGACATCAGCGATCCCAGCAAGCCTTACGTCACCACGACAATTACGGGTCTGGGCACCGGCCTGCGGTGGATAGCGGTCCAGGATGGATTTATCTACACCCTCGCGAGCGACGCCGGTCTGGGCCAAAGCGGTTTCCACGTTTCCATCGGTCGCGCCGTGGCGCAGGTAGTTCCCTATGGCCTGGAGTCAGCTTCACCAAATATCTGTGGTAATCCGATCGTCGTTGACCGCAGTACGAATCGTACGGCCCAGACCGGAGCCATCTTCTACCAGGTTTACGGTCACGACCTGCCCAAGACTTCGAAGGTCATCATTCGCCGCGTCAATATTTCAGGGCCGACGCCGGTGGAAACAATCCTCGAATCCCTGCCCGGGACTACTGACAGCTCAAGCTCGCCGAACATAGTTGTGGGCGAGGCCGTCTGGATTAAGGGGCAACTGATCGATCAGTCGTACATTTACACCGCCGAGGTCGTGCTCGACGAAGGGCAGGGGACTGAGTTCCATTCCAAGAAGACTGAGATTCCGCTTAGCTACCTGATTCCATTCTTCACGCAGCCAATCGGGATCAAGAAGATCGGTGAAAAACAGACCGGCAAATTCGGCTACCTGCTGGCCGGCACCGCGACGATCAAACTCGAGATTGAAGGCGCGCGCATACCGATCAAGCCGCGCTACCACCCCGAAGGAGTAGATGCCGACATTTGGGAGCGGCCTTTCGGACAGGGCAAGGAGTCGTTCGACTTGCCCGCGGCAAAACCTGAGGGCACCTATCGTTTCGTCTTCACGGCCACGCTCAAAGAGAACCCGGAAGTCAGCGATGTGGTCGAGGGTGAAGTCGTAATCGGTAATGCTTCGACCGACGTGCGCAAACCTGGCAGCCCGGTGATGGACGGCGTTGAGCTCAGCTCGGGTAATCTGGCTCTGTCGGTTTCGGATGTCGAGGTGAAGGGCCGGGGGCTCTCGCTTTCGTTGAATCGTTACTACAACTCCAGCGCCGCGGGCCAGTTCAATGCGCTCGGCTACGGTTGGCGTCATAGCTGGGAAATCCTGTTGACGCGCACTGCGGAGAGAGACGATGCCGGAAATCTAACCGGTGAAGTCCACTATTCACTGAATGGGGCCGAAGGCGGCAGTCAAACTTTCAAGGAATCAAAACTTGCCAACGGCAAGATGCCGGCAGAAGCTCCGCACGTCGGTTCACTCGTAAAGAATGGTGACGGCAGCTTCGACTACTTCACCAAGAGCCACAACAAGTATCACTTCCGCCAGGCGATCGAAGTCGGCGGCGAGACCTACGAAAACCTTTACTACATCGGCAACCTCGATTACCTCGAAGAGCCTAACGGCAACAAGATCAGTCTGCGCTATGACGGCTTCGGTCGCATGGATCAGGTAAAGGATTCTTCAAACCGTGTTCTGAAATTCGAGTATGAGCTGGCCGAGACGCCGTTCGTCGGAATTATTCCCGGCGACCCCTCGACCGGAGGCTGCGCCCGGAGAGACAAGTTCAAATCGCTGCTCACCAATCTGCAACAGTCGCGCACTGGGCGGGCTTGGCGCGTTACGCGCGTCAGCGGACCGGGCGGGCTTTCAGTCACCTATGAATACGATGATAAAGGCAATCTGAATTTTGTCAGGCGCGCGGGTTACGACGATATTAGTTCGCTGACTTCCGACCGCGTGTGGAAGTACGCCTACAACCCCGGCGATCCGAGCCAGTCACGATTCGAGCATCTGCTGAAGCAGGCCACCGCTCCAAACGACGGCAGCGGGATCAGCAGCGTAACAAACTACGAGTATGATCTCAGTATTGCCGCGCTGTTGCCGGTCAAGAAGATCAACCTGCCCGAGGGCGTAAGCGAATCCTTTAGTTACCAATACGCCGATAACAACACCCGAATCACCAGCGCCGAGTTCTTCGACGGCAACAACCAGAAGACGACATACAGTTTAGACGCCGGCGGACGGCCGATCAGCATCGTCGGCCCGCGCGGTGACGCGACTACTCTCACCTGGACTGACTTCGGCCAGATCAAATCCAAGCTCGACCCCGAGGGTTTAATTACGATTGTCGAATATGACGAAAATCAGAATGCTCGTTGGACCACTTCCACTGGGTTTGGCCAGACGATCAAGTTCGGTACGAAATACGACCAGACTTTCAGCAAACTGATCCAGCTTCAGGACGGCAATAACAACTTCACCAACTATCGCCTGGATGGCCACGGCAACGTGGTCGAGATTGAATTGCCGACCGGTCGCAGCATCGTTTTCGACTACCTTTCAAATGGCGACGTGCAGCGAATAGTAGATGAGTTTGGTTTTGCCACCACCTTCGAAAACTACGACCCCTACGGCAATGCGCGGCAGATCACGCGTCAAACCGGAAGTGGCTCGGTTGTCACCCAGAACACTTTCGATGACCGCAGTCGTCTGCTGACCAGCCAGGACACGCTTGAGCCTTCGATCGCTAACACCTATGACGCGCTGGATCGCGTAGTCTCGCAAACCGTGACCGACCCGTCAGGCTACCGGCCACAGCTCACGATAAACGCGCAATACTTGCCGCAAGGACAGGCGAAGACGGTTTCTCGCGGCGGCGACGGTCAAAGCAGAGCCCTGGTGAATAAATACGACGGCCTCGGTCGCCTGCGTCAAACCACGGAAACTGTCAGCGGCGCCGGCGCCTTCGTACTCAATTACACCTACGACAACAATTCGAATCTGTTGACTGAGACAAATCGCCGCGGCGTTACCGTCTCCCGCACTTACGACGCGTTGAATTTTGTTCGTAGCATTACTTATTCCGGCAGCAACGGAAACCCGGTCACCACCTGGGACGCCACCGGCGGTGCCGACGTGGACAAGGTCGGAAACCCGCGCCGCGTAAAGGATCAGTATGGACAGGTTACCGAATTTGAATACGATGGAATGCATCGTCTAAACCTGCGCAAGCTTCCCGGCGGTTATACCGAAGAGATCGCGTACGACAACAACAACAACGTCGTCTCTACCAAAGATCGAAACAATCGCGAGACCACCAGCTCTTTCGACTCACTGAATCGCATCGTCTCACAACGTGATCCGGCCGGCCGCGTGACCACCTGGACCTACGACGACGCCTCCAAAACGGTCAGCAGAGAACTGGCGCCGCAGGGACTGACCGAGGTTACCCGGCGTGACGCTCTCGGACGTTTGCTGTCTCGACAGGTACGCTTCGGCTCGAACAACTACACCACTACGAATGTCTATTCCGGACGTCAGGTGACTACCACCGATCCACGCGGAACGGTGAGCGTGATGGACCTCTCGGCCTTCCGCGAGCCTGGTCACATAACCGTCAACGGCGCCAATCCCTCCTACTCGATCGAACAGCACTACGGCGTTTTTGGCGGACTCAAAAACAGCACGAATGCACTCAATCGAGAAACCAACTACACCCTCGACGGATTCAACCGCGCTACGCAGATCAGTTATCCCGGAGGCGTGTCAGAACAGTTTGCCTACGATGGCGAGGGTTTGCTCGTTTCCCATACCGACCGCCGCGGCACTGTCCTGACGATGAGCTACGACAACGTGGGACGGCCATTAACGCAGCAGGCTACCCTGGGCGCGGAGACAATCTCTGTTTTCACTCGGGCCTATGACGACGCGAATAATTCTGAGACGCTCAACGACGCGAACAATCACAGCACCCGTTATATCTATGACGGCCTTCACCGCGTAAAACAACTGGTCAATGCCGACAACCAGACGAAACACTTTACCTACGACGGCATGGACTTGCTAAGCGAGGAAGACTTCAAAGGCAAGCTGACCACGTATGTCTACGACAACGTGGATCGACCGACTCAGATCAAAGACCGCACCGGGCAAATCACCAATATCGCGAACAGCGATAACGGCGGCTACACCCGCAACCGAACCGACCGGCGCGGATATCAGCAGGTCGAAATTTACGATCCACTCGGGCGGTTGACGCGCGTGACCGACGGCGGCGAGCTGCTGAAGCGTTACGAATACGATGGCGCCAACAACCGCACGCTCGTGGCGGATGGACTCAACAACCAGAGTATTTACACCTACGATCGCCTCAACCGCGTAAAGACGATCAATCACGCGTCGTTACAGACTGAAACGTTTACCTACGACGCGGCCGGCAACGCCATCAGCTACAACGACGGGCGCGGCGCCGACGTCAGCATGTCTTACGATGAGCTGAATCATCTGAAGACGCGAACCGATGGCGAGGGAAACACCACCAGCTATTCATACGATGGCGAGGGGCTGTTGCTCTCGCGGACGGATCCGAAAGGGGCGAGTTACAGGACCAGCTATGAATATAACGCGCTGCGTTCGCTGATTAAGTTGACCGATGCGAAAGCCGGCATTTGGCAGTTCGGCTACGACGGCGTGCAGAATCTTAAGAGCGTGAGAGATGCCCTCGATCACACAGTCAGTTATGACTACGACGCGCTGAATCGTCTGCACCAGATCACTCAACCGCAAGACCGCACCACTACCTACGGCTACGATGCCAACAGTAATCGTATTTCCGTAAGCGATCCGAACGGCCAAACTACGGCCGTCGTTTACAACGACCTCGATCGTCCGGCCACCGTTTCCTATGCAAACACGTCTGGCCCGGGCCCGCGCGGCTACAGCTACACCTATGATCCGGAGGGCAATGTTACCCAGGTAGACGAGCAAAGCGATACGGCCACGACGCGCAGTTATCTGCGAAGTTATGACGCGCGCAGCCGGCTGAAAACTACAACCGATCCCTTCGGCCACACGGTGACACTTGGGTATGATGCGGCCAATAATCTCACCAGCCTGAAGGATGCGGATCAAAAGCTGACCAGCTACGTTTACGACGCGCGCAATCGCCTGCAGACGGTGACGATGCCGGGAGGCGCCGCCGCTTATACGTGGCATCCGGATGGACTGTTGCAGCGCGTCGAATATGGCGCGGACATGAAGCGCGAGTACTCCTACGATAATGCCGACCGCGTAACCCAGATTACGAATACCGTCGGTGTCAGCCCCGGCGCCCACGTGCAGCAGTTTGGCTACAGCTACGACGCAAATTCGAATCGCGCTACCGAAACCCGCAGTGTTGATGGTCGCACCACCCGGTCGATCGCCTATGACTATGATTTACTCGATCGCCTGACCAGCGCCGGCTATGCCACTCCCGGCCAGCGACCAGCGAATCCACCGGCCGGCCAGTCGACTACGTACGCCGAGACCACTACCAGGCAAACTGGTTTTGATTACGACGCTGTTGGCAATCGAACGCTCGCGACCGCGCAGGAAAAGGTTGTAAATGTCACGCTGAGCACGGACCAGCAAGGCAATGTAAGTGAGACGAGAGCCAACAACGACGGGCCAGTCTTGAGTGCTACGTCTCAGTTTGACAATCTGAACCAGCTCACGAATCTGACTGCCGGCAGCATAGAAACAGTCTATGCCTACGACAATAACGGCAACCTGACTTCGACGCGCCAGAACAATCAGCTCACCGGCACTTACGAGTACGATGTCAGGGACCAGCTTCGTCGCGTGCTCAATGGCAGCAATCAGGAGATTGCCAGCTTCGACTACGATTGCGAACGTCAGCGTTTGGCTAAGACTACCGCGAGCGGCACGCTCAAGTATGTTTACGCCGGTAAACAGGTCGTCAATGAGTATGGCTCCAGCAATCAACTCCTCAACCGCTTTGACATCGGATCAGGAGAAGTAATTCGCGCCGAGCTGGGAGGAGAGGGAAGCCGCTACTACTTCAGTGATGCGCAGGGTTCAACTACCGCCCTCGCGCAAAAAGCCGCGGGCTCCGGGTCGGCTTCCTACACCGCCGGTTACGAGTACGACGCCTGGGGTCAATACTTCGCGACCAGCGGCAGCAGCTACAACTCAATCGGTTACACCGGTCAACACGCGGATTACGAGACGGGGTTAATGCCGCTGGGTAATGGCGAACGCTACTACTCGCCGGCGCAGGGCAGGTTCATACAACAGGATTCCTTCCGCGGCATGTTGAATGAAAGCGCCTCGCTGAATCGCTACTCGTACGCGCACAACAATCCCACGAAGTTTATTGATCCGACGGGCCACGTCATCGGCATTGACGATCTGATCTTTATCGCCGTCGTTGGTTTCCTGGTTGGCACGCTTTACGGCGTGGCCAAACAAGATGCGGAGATTCGCGATGGTACGCGTAAGCAGACCGACTTCAGTTTGGGCGAGGCGATCACTTATCAGGGCGTGCCCGGGATGATCCTGGCGCCGGTCCTGGCGGTGAGCGGTCCGTATGGTCTGGCTGTTGGCGCCGGCATGGCGGGTGTCGGCATTTATCAGGGCGTGCAGCAGGTGCAACGCGGTGAAACAAATGCGGGCGCGGTTGACATCGCGTTTGGCGTCGTCGGTTTGCTGGGCAGCGGCTACGGCGCCTACAAGGGCGGATACCTTGGCGGCAGGCCGGGCGGAACGAACCCTTACGCGCTGGCTGAGCTGGCACGAACGCCGCAGCAGCTCGAGTTGCCGTTTGAACCGGTGGCGAAAGTTGGACCAGCGCAGCCCGAGCTGCCATTCGCTGAAAGCTTGCGTGCCCAGACCGGACAGGTTGCCGCCAGCGAAAGTCTCGCGACTGACTACTCGCGACAAATGCGATTGCCGTTTGCAGGAGCGGAGCCGGAACAGATGACGATCGATTTCGGCGCCGGCAGCAAAGTAACAACGAATGCGGGCAACGGCAGAGACTATCTGGGCCCGTTCTATGAAGAACTGAAGGCACTACATGCGAGTGACCCGGACTACTTCCCAAATCCGGATGAAGTAACGTTCAGGATCGTCAAGACCGCTGAAAAGAATGCACTGCGCAACGAGTTCGAATCAGCGGGTGGGAGGGGGCATCACAAACATCCGCTGGCCCACGGCGGCGCGGCGATACCGGAAGAAGGCGGCTTGGCTTATACTGGCGAAACCTATTTCAATAAAGCGAAAGCCCCTGATCTTGAGTGGGGTTGGTATGAGTCGTATGGAAATCCGAGCGCCCAGAAAACCGCCTGGTTTGCGCCCGATGAAGAGGCCGGCATACTCATCCCTGGGAAGAATCTGCGTCATGAAGCCGCTAACAGGTTCTGGAAGAGAGTTGAAGCGTGGCAGAGACGAGAGGGCCTGAGGTGACAGCCTCGGGATTCGGCACTGCTCCTTATCGCTGGCATCCTTACGGTCCCGTTTCTGCGGAACCGGCCGAAAAGTTTCATGCTCTCCTCAACGCCACCCGCGACGAACTATCGCGGCTGCAACTCATCGCCGAACTGCTGAAGCAAGGCGACTGGTCAGCAATCGACTGGTTGCTTCCGTTGTTAAGCAGCAAGTCTGCTGACACGCGGCTTTACGCGTCCCAGTTATTGGCGGACGTTTGTAGTCACCGTCATGTTCCACATCTCTACATTCCCACTCAGGAAATTCAGGAAGCCGGAGAACTGCAAAAACAGATTCTCTTCTTAGGCAAGACGCTCTCACCAGCAGCTATCCCCGTCCTGCTCAAAATTAGAAGTGATTCCGCCGACACCGATCTCGACGGCTATTTTCACACCGCGCTTCACACAATTCTGCCGGTGGACGGAGTTGATGAATACACTATGGATGAAGTTGGAGTGGACGACGTGTATGCGCGGGCTCTGGAAAGTATTGACCCGGCTCAATACTATTTTGACGGGCAACCCGTCTTCGCCGGCGACCTAACTAAGCAGATCATAACCGCGGCCGGCGCTCCCTACCACGATCAGACCGAGTTCAAGCTTTCGTTTGAGCCGAAGATTCTCTCAAACTTTTCCGGCATTCCATTTCCCATTGCTTTCGGCACTGTCGTAACCGACGCTGTCTTCCGAGCGATAATCGATTACTCAAAAGAAATAGCGGCGATGGATTGGACCAAAGGAAAGAAGTATTTCTACGGCCGGCCGGTTCCCGACGCGTCGGCTTAGCTCTCATGCCACAAAATAATCCGCAGATGTATCTCCCCTCTCCCGTTGCGAGAGGAGTGGGGGAAGAGGGTTAGGAGCGTCTAAACCCCCACCCCTACTTTCCCCCAACCGGGGAGGAAGAGAGCCGGATAATCTGTAGATTTATGGTCCCTCCTTGACGCTTACAAACCATCCAGCCTAAGGTTGAGTCACGCATCATTAGAAGAAGGTCGAGAAGAGAATGGCAGCGCGAACGATCATCGTTGGAGACATTCATGGCTGTTACGATGAGTTGGAAGACATGCTGATCGAGGTCGGTTTTGAGGAAGCGGATCGTCTGATCTCCGTCGGCGACCTCATCACCAAAGGGCCCAAGAGCAGGGAAGTACTCGATCGCTTCATGAAGGAGCCGCAATTCTCCGCCGTGATCGGCAATCACGATCTGGCGTTACGACGGCGTTGGAATGGCGAGAAGTTCAAGTTGAAGGATTCGCAAAAGCCAACGCACAAAGAGTTGAAGAAGGAGAAGGAGCGTTATCTGCCTTACCTGAATGCGCTTCCTTTCATGATCGATCTGGATACTCATCTGGTGGTACACGCCGGCATCCGTCCGGGCGTGGCGCTGCATTCACAAACCACTGAGGATCTCACCGAGTTGCGCAGCCTGGGAAAAGATCGCGCGGCGCGCGACGGCACTCCTTGGTATGACGAATACGACGGCGAAAAGATCGTGCTCTTCGGGCATTGGCCTGCCGCCGAGCCGCGTCGCGGGAAGAAGGCGATTGGGCTCGACACCGGTTGCGTTTATGGAAATAAGCTAACCGCGTACATCATCGAGAGCGGCGAATTCGTAACGGTCCCGGCGCGGCGTGTTTATGATTCTTGACCTGAGGGCTTCGCAAGAAGCGCCTAATCAGAACCGAGAGCGGTAGCGACCGGCCAAAGATTCCACTCTAAAGCCGCCAAAACTCCTAACACGAAAGGAGCGTATTTGGCCGGTCGCTACCGCTCTCGGTTCTGATACACGATGTCGGTCCGGTCATTAATATCTCGGTGACACTTTAGGACGGCGAATTGCGCGTTATTAGGTGAGCTGGTAGAGCAACCCCTATGGACGATTCAAATCTAATCTCGACTGATGAACCCGCTGGCCCTGCTGAGATATCAGGCGGCGCTCCGTTATCCGACGTGCCGGTCAAACGCAAGGCGAGAGCTCCTAAAGACGACCACTTTCTCGCCTGGTCTGTCTTCAATCGCGATCTGAGTCAGCTCGAGTTTTTCAAGCGCGTGCTTGAAGAAGCGGCGGACGAGTCCGTGCCCACGCTCGAGCGCCTGAAGTTTCTCGCCGTCTTCGTCAGCAATCTCGATGAGTTTTTCATGGTCAGAGTCTCCGGTTTGAAAGAGATGCTGGAGATTAAGGAGATCCAGCCGCTGCCCGGCGAGTTGCCGCCCGCTGAGCAGCTCAGGGTTATTCGCCAGCGCGTTCTGCCTCTAGTCGAGGAGCAGGTGAAGTGTCTGCACGAGCGTGTATTGCCCGAGCTGCAGGCGAATGGTGTGGACATAGTTGCCTACGATTCGTTAACTCCGCGCGAAAAGAAAGTTCTTAATCAGTATTTCATGAAGAACATTTTTCGCGTGCTGACTCCGCTCGCCGTCGATCCCGCGCACCCGTTTCCGTTCATTGCAAACCTGAGTCTGAACATCGGCTTGACGGTGGAAGTGGAGTCTCCTCCGGACGAACCGGTAACGATTGGGAGTCTGCCGCGTTTCGTCCGCATCAAGGTGCCGCCGGTCGTGCCGCGTCTGGTTCCTGTCGGCCCAGACGGAAGTCGGTTTGTCCTGCTCGAGGAATTGATTGACGCGAACTTGCACCAGGTGTTTCCGAGCATGCGCCTGAGCAAGAGCCATCTGTTCAGAGTCACGCGCGATGCCGACGTCGAGATTAGAGACGATAAAGCGTCAGATTTACTTGGCCGGATAAAAGAGTCGTTGCGCGAACGCCGCTTTGGCAATGTGGTGCGGCTCGAAGTTTCGTCGACGATGCCCGCGGAGATGGTCAAGTATTTGACTGAGTCGCTCAAAATTGAGCCCGACGATGTTTACATTACCGGCGGCATCCTTGGCGTTGGCGACTTAATGCAACTCTATGGTTTGGACAAGCCCGAGCTGCACGACCGGCCCATTCGCATGACGGTCCCGGCGCCGCTGAGCAAAAAGAAGTATTTCTTCGAGGCGATCAAACAACAGGACATTCTGTTGCATCATCCCTATTCCGCCTACACCACCGTCACCGAATTTATTGAGACGGCGGCAAAAGACCCCGACGTGCTGGCGATCAAGATCTGTCTCTATCGCACCGGAAAGAATTCGCCGATACCACAGGCCTTGATCGAAGCCAGCGAACGCGGCAAACAGGTTACGGCGGTGGTTGAGATCAAAGCCCGCTTCGATGAAGAAAACAATATCGAGTGGGCCGGGCGGCTGGTGGAGGCCGGCGTGCACGTGGTTTATGGGCTGGTGAAGTTGAAAACGCACAGCAAGGTGGCTCTAGTAATTCGCAGCGAAGAGCAGGGACTGCAGACTTACGTTCACATCGCCACCGGCAACTACAATCCGACGACTTCAAAGGTCTACACCGACCTCGGCTTGTTAACCGCCAACCCGGAGATCGGCGACGATGCCACAGACCTGTTCAATTTCATGACCGGTTTTTCGCGGCCGCGCGAGTACACCCACCTGATGGTCGCACCCGTAAATCTGCGCGAACGAATGCTGGCCCTGATCGAGCGCGAGATTGGCCACGCCCAAGCTGGACGCCCGTCGCGCATCGCCGCCAAGATAAATCGGCTTACGGATCTGGAAATTATCGACGCGCTTTACCGGGCTTCGCAGGCCGGCGTCCCGATCGATTTGATTGTGCGCGGCTCCTGCATGCTGCGTCCGGGAGTGCCGGGACTTTCCGAGACCGTTCACGTGCGCAGCGTGGTGGGCCAGTTTCTCGAGCATAGCCGAATCTTTTATTTTGCCAACGGTGGTGACGAAGACGTTTACATCGGCTCGGCTGATTGGATGACACGCAATCTTGATCGGCGCGTGGAAGTTGTGACGCCAATTCTCGATCCGGATCTGAAACGGCAGCTGAAAGAAGTGGTGCTGGGGGCGTATCTGAAGGACAACGTGAAAGCACGAATACTGAATTCTGACGGCGTCTATGAACGCGTGCCGGTGGCGCCGGGTGAGGCGCCGTTCAGTAGCCAGTTGCATTTTGAAGGAAGCGTTAGCTTGAGTTAACGAATCGCAGTATCAGAACCGGGAGCGGTAGCAACCGGCCAGATGTTCAACCCTCGAAATTGAGCGGATCAAAGCTTAACGGGTTCACTTGCCTTCGTGGCCGGTCGCTACCGCTCCCGGTTCTGATACAGCTTAGTTGAATTCCCCGTTCGACAAATCAGTGTGGTCCAGCTTAAGATCGGTTCACCCAATAGCCCCCGCCAGAATAACTACCTAATCGGCGTCTCGATCTTTTTGAGTCTTTATGCCGATAACTATGCCATGAGGGAACATCAGGTTATGTCCAGTAAAATTTCCGCCATTCTTCTGTTCTTGCTTTGCTTGAGTCTGCCTGCCGCGGCACAAAAGAACTGCTTCACGTCCGAAGCGCGTGCCGAAGCGGAACGCACCGCGAAAGTTTTTCAAGCCCCGGATCCTGATTACGATCCGGTGCTTGGCTACAGCACCAGCAAAGGTCCTCGTGCCGGTGCGCCGAAAGTTGATGCCGACGGTCTGGCGGCGGCGATTACCTGTGTCGCGAACAAGAAAGAGAACGAAGGTTCCGGCACCACGCCAAAGTTTTATTGTTCGGTTCCGGGCGTCGTCGATGAAAACGGCGAGCCGATCCGTTACAAGATTAAGCCCCACTTCAAGGGACAAGCGCCCGACAAAAGAAACGGCGAAGTCTATGGCGAGTTTCTGTCATCGCGCTTCTCAAAAGCGCTGGGCTTCTTTGCAGACGACGAATGGGTCGCGGATGTTACCTGCGCCGATTGCGAAGCGAGCCTGAACAAGCCGTTTCAGGGAGCGAAGTACACGCCCCTGCAACCGGCGGCCGGCATCGAGTTGCCGCTGGGGAATGGCATTGATGTGAAGTGCTCCAATAAAGATTCCGCGCCCCTCGCCGGTGCGCTTTCCAAACTGCTCGACTCCGGAGCGCCGCGCGCTGAAATTGACGCTTTCAAACTCTGGCTCGCGTTTATCGATCACGGGGACACCAAGACCGACAACCAAAAGTTCACCTGCCTCGACTCGGTCAAAGATGATAGCGGCGGGCGCAAGTGCAAACCGGGCATGGCCGTGTTTTATGTCAGCGACATGGGTTCGACCTTTGGCCATTCGAGCGCGAGCGAGAATAAAGCGAAGCTATCAACCTGGAAGGGGAAGGACCCGATCAAAGTCAGCGGTGGAAGTTGCACAACGACGGCCAAGAGCGTGGGCGATGCCAAGGTCAGCGAGGCTGGACGACAACTGCTGGCGAATGGTCTACAGCGTCTGCTGGATGCGGAGAGCTCAAACGGATTGATTACTCGCGTGTTCCGCGCTTCGCGCAATCAGGAACGCGATGAACCGCCGACGGCCTGGACCGCGGAATTTCAACGCAAAGCGAAGATGATCATCGATGCGCGCTGCGGGAACTAATTCGCGGATAGAAACGTTGCTGCCAATTACGGCGTTTCAGGTTTCAAGTTTCAGGTTCAGACAAGCAGTTCAGAGTTCAACCTTTAGGTTGTGCTTCCGGCACTAAGAGCAAGCTGAAGCTTGGACTCTGAACTGCTTGTCTGAACCTGAAACTTGAAACTTAAAACCTGAAACTTACAAAGGAGTCGATTGGATGAACAAACAGATGGTCCGCATTCTGGTAATCTTTCTGGCCGTGCTGGTCGGCAGCGGACTGCTTGTTTACTTCGTGCTCGACCGCGCGGGCGCGCCGGGCAGAGCGCTAGTCAACGAACGCCCGGTCACTGACGCGCAGCCGAACGAAACCGTAGCGCCCACCCCGGCGCCGAGACCCAACGGTTCGCTGATTACCGAGTTGTTTGGCATAGATCATCCCGGCAATCCGGCGCCTCAGGAAACCGATCGCGCCGTGGTGGCGGCTCGAGTGCTAATCCGTTTCGTCATTGCGGCATTTCTCGCGATGCTGCTGGCCTTTCGCTGGCGGCGCGGCTTGTCAGTCACCAAACGAAATCCCTACGTCGCCCAAACTCAAATCCTGCTGGCGGTAGTCGCGGCGGCGATGATGATGATTGTCGGCGATAGCGCCGCGCGCGCTTTCGGCATCTTTGCCGCCGCCTCGCTGGTCCGTTTCCGCACCAACATTCGCGATCCTAAAGAGACCACGGTGCTCTTGATTTGTCTTGGCGTCGGCTTGGCTTGCGGCGTCGGACGGCTGGACATGGCGTTCATTCTCACGATCTTCGTGTTGGCGGCGCTCGGAGTGATGGAGTACTTCGAGTCGGGCCAGGTGTTTCGCGCGATGGATTTGCGAGTGGCAACGCGTAAGCTTGATCAGACTCACCACGTGCTGAAAGGGCTTTTCGAGCGACACGGCTTTAGCTTTGAACTGCGCCACCTGGAGCGCGAAGCCGGCGACGGTGAGAATGGCGAGATTGTTTACGAACTGAGTCTGGGCGCCGAAGATAGAACGGATAAGCTGAGCGAGGAAATTCTGGCTGAGGATTCCGAAAACATTGCCGGGCTGGAGTGGGAACAGAAGAAAAGCTCGACCTACATCTACAACTAAAGCTCTGCGGTTTCGTGTAATTGTTCTTAACCTTCGTGTCTTTTCGTGGTCTGGGCTTTCAAAACTTTAACCACGAAATTACACGAACGGAAAATCACGAAATAACAATAAATTTACTGTGCGTGAACCGCGCCCGCCGCCGCCGGGTGTGCTGATAACTTCGAGACGCGAATCTTTTCGTAGTAGTCCCAAACGAAATCCTTGAAAGCGCCGTGGCCCCAGTTGGTATAGAAGTCGTACTTCTTCATCTCGGCGTAAACCTGATCGAAATTCCAGTTGTAGAACTGAAAACGATAGACCGCGCCCATTGCGCCGGTACGATGCCGCCCACCGGCGCAGTGTACGAAGAACTTTCCGGTGGCCGGATCGCCCGCGAACTTGAGAAATGTCCGCGTGGCTTCGTCGGTTGGATATCTCTTGTCGGCCATCGGAATATGCACATACTTCATCCCCAGAGACTCGACGAGCGGCTGTTCGTAAGGCTTGGGCTCGGCGGTTAGATCGATAACAGTCTTGATTCCGAGTGCGGCGAGGGCTTTGTAATCCTCTTCCTTGGGTTGTGCGCCGCGGTAGAAGCGTTCATCCATCTTGCCAAAGTTCTTGATCTTGATCGGTGTCGCAGCTTGCGTCGCGGCTTCCGTAGCAGATTGACTGGGCGCGTCCTGAGCCTGGGCAATGAGTGTGAGCGCGAGCATCGTGAGAATCACGCCCGCACAGTTACGAAAAAACTTCTGCATTAAGGCCATACCTCGTTCTCCTCAATCATTTTGTGCGTCCTCTGTGTTCTCTGTGCCTCTGTGGTGAATGTTTCCGCGAGCAGATTCACTACAAAGACCCGAAGAGCACAAAGGGTGCACAGAGGAAAGCTTACTGCCCGATTGGCGGATCAGTCGGCGTCGCCGGCTGCGTCGGATTGACGTGAATGGTGTTGCTGTCAGAGTCGAAATAGAAATGGTTCTTGCCCGTAGCGCCCACACCTTCTGTCACTTGCGGATCAGCATTGATAACGTAACCGGGCTGCGTCGTAGTCGATTTGGGAATGACGCGCATCTGAAAAACATAGCCTTCCACCACCGGCGTGGTGCCGGCAAAACGCGTGTCAAGCATATTTTCCTTCAGCATCTCGTCAAAGGTGCCGAAGGTAGTGCGCTGGTGAGAGTTGTAAAAAAGCATCTGCTGCTCGGCAATAGTCCTGAGCGTTTTGATGGCAGCGGCCTCGTTGGCCGACTTGACCGCGGCTTTCCAACCGGTGACGCCAACGGCAATAAGAATTCCGATGATCGCAATAACGATCATTAACTCGATTAGGGAGAAGCCCGCTTCGGCGCTTCGTCGTCTCTGGTCTGTTCTCATAAAAAACTCCTCACGGCGTTACACGTTTGAATTAAAGCCTGGTTCCTTGAATCCGGAAACCCGTGTGACGCTCGGGTAGCAGTTTACTACAGGAGATTCGGATCGTCATGTGACGGAGGTTTCACTGGGATCGCGGGCGTCCCACCCGCCGCGAGTGCGGAGCGCTCGGACATTCGGCGTTGAGGCTATCGGCAAGTTTCTCACGCCTGGCGGCGCTCGTTGCGGGCAGGACGCCCGCGATCCCAGTTGGTATCTTTGACGTGCGGCAGCGTGTTTAAGCATGTAGAATGAAGAAAATGCTCTCGATGGGAACCATTGAATGAGACGTCTCGAACCCGTAACCGGCCAGCAGCCGCTAGTTACCGCCGAAGCGGTGGAAAAGATCGAGCGGCTGCAGCAGGCCATCGAGACCGTGATCAAAGGCAAGCCGGAAGCGGTGCGGCTCGGCATCGTGGCCCTGCTCGCGGGCGGCCATCTGCTGGTTGAAGACGTCCCGGGCGTCGGCAAAACCACGCTCGCCCACGCCCTCGCGCGCGCGCTTCATTGCAACTTCCAGCGCATACAATTTACTTCCGACCTGCTCCCGTCCGACGTTATCGGGCTGTCGATTTACAACCAGCACACCGGCGTCTTCGAATGGAAGCCGGGCCCGGTCTTCGCAAACGTAGTGCTGGCCGATGAAATCAATCGCACCACACCCAAGACGCAGTCGGCGCTGCTGGAAGCGATGGCGGAACGGCACGTGACGGCCGAAGGGGTCACGCATCCGCTGCCGGCGCCATTCATTGTTGTCGCCACGCAGAACCCAATTGAACACCACGGCACCTACCCGTTGCCTGAGTCGCAGCTCGATCGCTTCATGCTGCGCCTGCGCATTGGTTATCCCGCCATTGAGGACGAAAAACAAATTCTGCGCGATCGCGAGTACAGCGATCCGCTCGACGATTTGCGGCCGGTCATGACCGCCGCTGAAATAGTTGAGCTGCAGCAGAGCGTTGCCGAAGTTGCAGTGGACGATGCCCTCGTCGAATACCTCATGCGCATTGTCGCGGCGACACGAGATTCGGAAATGTTGGACCTCGGGGTGAGTCCCCGCGGCACGCTCTCGCTTTTCCGTGCGGCCCAGGCTTTGGCATTGACCGAAGAACGTTCCTATTGCATCCCTGACGATATCAAGCGACTGGTGTTGCCGGTCTTCGCCCACCGCATCCTCGTCAGCACGCGCTATGCATCCTCAATGCGCCGCAGCGAAGAAGCTGAAACAGTGCTGACGGAAATCATGAAGAGCGTCAGCGTGCCGCTGTGAAGGATGAGGGATGAAGGATGAGGGATGAGTAAGAAAATGCCCGCAGGCGACGAACAATCTCCTTCATCCTTCAGCCCTCATCCTTCATCCTTTTCCCGCTGGCGCAATGCCATCCTCGGCACGCTGCTCGTCATTGGCGGTCTCTCCGCCGCCGCAATTACTTTACTAGCCCGGCAAACTGACAACTACGCGCTTTCGGCCGGAGCGGCAGTGTTGTCGCTAATCAGCGCCGCGCTGATGCTGATCTTCGTGGTGCCGCCGCTCGCGCGTTCGGCGCGGCTGGAGGTTAAGCGTTTCGACATTCCGCTCGAGATAACCAGCGGCGGCGCCATCTTCGTGCTCATCGTGTTGGTCGTCGGCTTCGCGGCCTGGAACACGGGAAACAATCTCCTCTTCATGATCTTCTCATTGCTTTGTTCGAGCGTCTTTGTTGGCGGCGTGGCAGCGAGAGCGTCGCTGCGTGACTTGATAGTCTCGGCTCGTTTTCCCGATCACATTTTCGCTGGAGAAGCGGCCCCGGTAATTGTCACCCTGCGCAACGCGAAACGAGTGTTCCCGTCGTTTTCGATCCTCATCGAAGCTCGTGGGCCACGCGAATCTAAAAACGACTCAAATCGTTGGCGGCGTGGCCTGCGTTATCTCAAGCGACCGCTCGCTTATTTCACTTACATCCCGCGACGTGCCGCGGCCGAGCAGCGCGTGGAGCAGTTGTTTCCGAACCGGGGTCACGTTCTGATCAACGGCTTCGAATTGTCCACTCGCTTTCCTTTCGGCTTTTTTCGCTTTCGCCGGCGGTTGCGCGCGCGCGACGTCGACATCGTGGTTTACCCGACGCCCAAGCCGGTGGGCGACGAATTACACCTGCTGCCGACTTACGCGGGACGCATGGTGTCGGCGCGGCGCGGCGCCGGTCAGGATCTTTTTTCTCTGCGCGACTACCAACCCCAAGATGATTTGCGTTACATCGACTGGAAAGCGACGGCGCGATCACGAAATCTGACGGTGCGAGAATTTACTGCGGAGGACGAGCGGCGGATAACTGTTGCGCTCGATACGCGCGATCTTTCCGGCTCGGACCGCGAAGACTTCCTGGCAAGATTCGAGAATGCGGTAGTGCAAGCGGCGTCGCTGCTGAAACATTTCGTCGATGAACGCGCCGAAGTCAGATTGATGCTTGGCAACGACCGCGGGCGGTATGGCAGCGGCCTCAAACATCTCTACGATTGCCTGCGGCGCCTGGCGCTGGTGACTCCCGAAGCGACGAACACTGAAATGGAACTCCTGAATTCCGTTTTCGATCCGGCGACGAGCAAAGACGACAACATGTTTGACGAAGACTACGCGATTGTTTTGACTACCGCGCCGCTCGGTTCGATCCCGGCGCGCATTTGGCGCGCGTCTCACGTGATCCATGTTTGAGAGATGTGGGGCAGTAGCCCGACCGTAAGGTAGGGCGTCAGCCTGCAAGGTCCTTCGGACGTGAAACATCGCGCGTGACTAGTCACCGGCAAATGATGTTATAGTGGTTACCTTGCATCGCGTCTCACCAAAAGTTCTACCAACTTCATTCTTGTGAGTAATACGTGATGTCAGCGACTGCAGCTTCTGTCCACCCAACTCCAACCCACAGCTATTCACCAAAGATTCTCCGGCTGGTCGCGGCTTGTTTTTTCCTGTCCGGCGCCACCGGTCTAATTTACGAAGTTCTTTGGGCGCGCATGCTGGGTTTGGTTTTCGGCGGGACGACGCTGGCCGTCAGCACCGTGTTGGCCGCGTTCATGGGCGGGCTGGCGCTTGGGAGCGCTTTAGCGGGACGAAGCGGCGGTCAGGTGAAACGTCCGGTGCGCGCGTATGGCCTGCTGGAAATCGGCATCGCAGTTTACGCGCTCGCAGTGCCGTTTCTCTTCAGCCTCGTCGACAATCTCTACGCCGTTATCTGGCAACAATTCCATCCCGGGTTCTTCGTCTTCAGCATCTGGCGCTTTTTTCTCTCGTGCTTGATGCTGCTCGTGCCGACCACGCTCATGGGCGCCACGCTTCCTTTGCTGTCGGCCGCGCTATTGCGATCGGCCGGCCCGACCTCCACCTCGCTGACAAAACTTTACACGCGCAACCTGGCGGGCGCGATTTTCGGCTGCATCATCGCGGGCTTCATCCTGCTGCCGGTGCTGGGCGTTCGTTTGACTATCTACACCGCCGCGGCGATTAACGTGCTTATCGGCGTTGTCTCGATTCTGGCCGAACGACACATCGACGCCCGTGCGATCGCCCACGAAGATTCATCGCCGGCCGCTGCAGACCAACAGCCTGTCAATCCTCCGACCGATACCAGCTTCTGGCTTGTCTGCGCTTTTATTTCCGGTTTCGTAACGATTAGTACCCAGGTCGCGTGGACACGCATGCTCACCATGATCGTCGGGTCGAGCACCTACGCGTTCAGCATCGTAGTCGCGCTCTTCCTGTTGGGACTGTCGGGCGGTGCTTATGTGATCGCTCGGAAAAAGCTGGCGGGGAAACTCCGACAAACCGTGCTGCGCGTGGAGGTGGTCACGGCGATCAGTCTGGTGCTGAGCCTGGTGATGGCGAACAAAATCCCCGGCCTTTTGGTGACGACGGGGATTAGCTTAAAGGTGCATAGCTGGAGCGGGCTGCTGATGCTGCAGATCGCTGCGGTAGCGCTTCTCATTTTGTTGCCGGCGTTTCTGATGGGCGCGGTCATGCCGCTCGTGTTGGTTTGGGCGGAAACAAATCCGGCGAGCCGTTCGGTGCAGCTTGTTGGTCGCAGTTACGCCGTGAACACCGTTGGAGCAATCGCCGGGGCCTTCATCGCCGGATTCATTCTGATTCCAAAATTCAGTACGAGGTTCACGATACTCTTCGCCGCTGCGCTATGCGTGATCGTGGCCGGCATCGCCTATCAACCAAGAGCAGACGCCCCCGACCGCGAGCTGCGACGCGCCGCGGCGGCCGGCGCCACGATCGTGCTTATCGTGCTGATCTTTCTGGCCGCGCCGCGCTTGAACCTGGAAGACTTGTCGATTGGAGCGTACGACAGTCTGGTGCGCGTCATCGCTAACTCTCGCGGAGCGGCTGAGGACATGACGTCGCAGCAAGGTGGTTCGAAGATTCATCAATTGTTGATGTACGAGGAAGGAACGACGTCGA